>JGI26536J50258_1001291_pt1 | contig 17513 bp, 15 predicted proteins | sample ThiBiot_750_plan_FD_50258 | JGI IMG/M metagenome (IMG submission 50258)
TTTTTTTTGTTTGCTGTATATTGAAGAAGCCAGCTGAATCGAATCGACCATATGTTATTGGTTTAACGGGTGGTAGTGGTTCGGGTAAATCGAGTATTGCTCGTCGAATTGAAAAACTTGGAGCTGCTATAATCGATTGTGATAAATTAGGTAGATCAAGTCAATTAAAAACAACCGATTCATTTCATTCGAATTTCACATAGGTCATGAAACGTATAAAGTCGGTACAGATGTTTATAAGAAAATCATTGCTACATTTGGTGAAGATATAGTTAATCCAATCGATCAATCCATTGACCGTAAAATATTGGGCAAAAAAGTGTTTCAATCACCTGATGAGCTCAAGAAATTAACAGATATTGTTTGGCCAGCAATATTAGATCTAGTACAAGCANGTATTGAACAGTTTTATAACGAAGGTATTTTTTTAAAGAGATTTTCAATTTGATCTGAATTCAATTTATAGGTAAACGTATTATTGTTCTCGATGCAGCTGTATTACTTGAAGCTAAATGGACTGTAGCAGTCAATGAAATATGGGTCGCTTCCATTCCTCCGAAAGAAGTCGAATATTAAAATTTGAATATTTCGAAAACTATTTCCTTCGACTGTTTAGGCTGTACGACGTGTTGTTGAACGAGATCATGTATCAGATGATCAAGCTAAAAGTCGTCTCAGTGCTCAAATGTCGAATCAAGAACGTTTTTCATATGCTAATGTTCTTCTTTGTACATATTGGGCAGAAAGTGTCACACAAAAACAAGTTGAATATGCGTGGAAATTACTTCTAGAACGAATCAATTGACGTTAATCAGCATTCCGCCAAATACAAATTAATCGATTTCAAGCCATTTTATTGATTTTTTTGTTCTTTTGATTGTTTCCGTACGAAAAAAAATTTGAATCATGAATGTTTGCAAAACAGAATTGGTGAAAATTTTTCACATTCAACTTATTCTAATACATCTAACTCTTGTTAATCAAGCCGATTGAAAATAGATTTTCAATGAGAAATTATAACAGCTGTTTGCTTATTCTAACTATACCTAACGCAAGATTCGCTTTTATAAGATAAAAAAACTACTAAACATTCATGATGTGGGCTCTTTTNTGGGCATGGTTATGCATTGCAGNGATTTTTCANGGTGAATGTGCACCTCCATCAGATGATCCAAGACATAAACTCGTTGCACTTGCCAGTAATGTCACTGGAGCAGATGGATACGTCTATGGTGCACGCGATCATCGTGGTAATACGATGGATTGTGTTAAAATTATTAAACGACCTAANAGTGAAGAGTTTATTGCAGTTTATCATACATATATTGATAATGTTCCACGAGTTAATCTAGCTATATCAGATAATCTTAGAAATTGGACATGGTTACAACAGTTAGGTTACTATGGATCACAGCCAACCATTGCTGTGCCAACTGATTATCCCGATGGTTTCATTCTAGCTTGGGAACAAGAACCACATAATCATTTACAAGTCGTTTTTTATGCATCATGGTCCGATTTACAGAATAATATTGCACAAAAGAATTATTCTGTTCCTCAAACATTATCGAAATGTGCTGAAGGTACACCGAATATCTACGGCGAACCAACACTGAATAATATCAATTTCGGTTTTCATTTCTTCGATAATTGTATTGTGGATCGACAAGCTAGTGGTACTCTACAAAATTTCAATCAATGGATCAACGTTGAACGACGACAGAATATCGACAATGCTATACTTTATTGGGGTGTCAAAGGCAATATTGGTGATCGAGATGCACTGTCGAATTTTGAAAATTTTGCATTTACGATTATCGAAGGACAATATACGCCTCATGATTTCGGTACATGGCGTGTATTTATATTCGATCCTCAGACTGGTAATGCTGACCCTATTTCTGTTGTTACACATGGTAAAAGTCAAGCTTTTGCTAATCCAACAATGACAATGGCAACATGGAATGGTCAATCGATTTTGATTGTCACTCTATTTGTGCCCAGTGAACAATCAGCTGCAGGTGAAGCTGGTGAACTTATCTTCTATCATAAACTTTGAAATAACTATTTAATTATTATAAGTATTTCGAAAAAGAATATACATAAACAGACAGACAGACAGACACGCGCAAACGCATTCATAATCACACATCTGACCTAGATTAGAGTGATATTAAAAATGAAGGAAATAGATTAATAGAAATAGAAAACAAAAAAAAAACAAGATTGAAATAGTATTCATCTAAATAATTTGTAGTCGATGTGCACGATGTTCGGAGATCATAACACGACCATCTTTAAGCAATAGAATATCATACGGTCCGTGAAAACCAATTTTTGAATGTACAAGTTCAGTTNTTGTAAAATCATGATTTAATATTGCTACACGATTATTTCCTTCATCGCAAACAAATAATCTCTCGGTTAGATCATCGTAGGCTAAGCCCAATGGACGAGAAAATTCTCCTAAAAGTTTGCCTCGTTGACCAATTGACAGTAAATGATCGCCTTCACTGTTAAATACTTGTATTCGATCATTACCCCAATCAGACACAGCTATACGATCACCACTTAATACACAAACACAAGCAGGACATTTGAATTGTCCATTATCTGTGCCGAGACCGCCCCAAGCAAGAAGAAATTGTCCTTGTTCATTGTATTTTAATATTCGATGACCACCAGCATCACATACAAATATATAATTTTGCTCATTTGTACATAGATCACATGGTGCCGAATATTGACCAACATCGCGACCGTATTGTCCAATAACACGAATTAATTTAAAATCACGATTAAATACTTTGATTCGTCGTTCCGATTGATCGATTAAATACAAACGATTGTCTGAATCAATATGAACAGCATACGGATGATGAAAACGTGTTTCACCTGTGTCACTTGTTGCTGAATAAACTTGTTGAAAAANNCCGTCAATACTATATGTTACGAGACGATTATTATAAGTATCACATACATCTACAAAAATATAAAATATCANTATGAATTGAATTTTCGTTTTTTTTTTGTTTNTTAATTACAAATAATTTGATCTCGTTTTGAATAAGCTAATGATGATGGATGCATAAATTCTGTATCGCGAGTTCCACGTTTGCCAATGATACGTGGTGCACGTTTGTGATGATTGGATTGAGATTGTTGACGATAGCAACCGTTCGTTTCCGATGTTGACGCATTCGAACGATACGAAACTGACGAACCATTTAAACAGTCATTTTGTTGTTGTAAAGTTGCACTTAAACAACGAATCAATTGTTTTGAACAATGTTGAAAATCATCGTCGGTTGACGATGTTGTTGATGGACAATCAGCTTTGAATGATGATGCTGAAAAGATCGATGATAATTGAACGGCACTTTCAATGGGCTCGAGAATTAAACCAATTTCAACAAAACCCAATGATATCGCATCAGATGAGATATCTCGATTGAAAAATGAGATCTATTAATCGTAAATCAAAATCAACTATCGAACAAATCTGTTTTATGCTATGAATTTACTCGACGAGTTGGAGTTTTAACAATGAGAATTTGACTTTGAAGTTCATTGATATTTAGAACATAATCTTCACATTTTTGTCGGATATTCACTGCTTCTTGATCGGTTTCATCTTTGCTAGAAACAAAAAACGAAAGTTTAATATTTCGATTTATTCAAAAAAAACTAGAACAAATTACTTCATTAATTTTTCTTGAGATTGTAAACAGAATTGATTGATTGTTGAGAGATCCTGTAGTCGATTCNTTTTCTCATCAATTAATCTAAATAAATTTATCATTCGATTAGAAATTTTTGTTTCGATTGTGTCTTTACCTTTGTTCAGCATTGCCAAATTCTTGAACATTATTTAATAGTTTTTTTTCTTCTTGTTTAATTCGTTCGATTAAATCTGTGACTTTCTTACGAATTGTATTCGCAATTTCATTCGAATTTCGAACATTTTCTTCATGATTTTTTATATTTTCAACTAGAAAATCATCTTTCGTTTGCACTCAATCGATTATTTTCAAACAACAACATCCCTACCTTCTTTTGCAATTAGTTTTTCTGTTTCTTGTTGGGTTTCACTTAATTTCGATGTTATATATTTACTAAATTCATCGTAATGTTGTCGACGACATTTATGACATATGGCTTCTCGACAATGTTCACATACCTAAATCAAATAAATCATATTCTCACAATGATTCGAACGTAAATCCAATCAACAAATACTGTAATCGTATCTTCTAATTTACAAAGCGCACATTTAGCTTTTAACATCGGTTTTGATTCGGTATGTGGAAGACTTTCGAGTAAATTAACGATTGTTCGGTTGACTTCAAATGAACCAACACCGGCATACGGTACACGATAAGATCCTCGACATACAGGACCTAGAATAGTGATAATCAATAAATTGCCAAGATCATCAATCAGATAAGTCTTACATCGACCCCAACGATCATCTGTAATTCGTTCTAAGCACGATTTACAGAATGTATGTTGACAAGGTAATTGTAATGGTTCACGAAAGATTTCCAAACATATTGGACTGAAATGACGAAGGAATATGAGATCGTATAGTTTGTTAACAAATGTTGAGTTTTATTTACCATGTGATTAGTTGAAGAAGAGATTTCGAACTACGATTCGAATCGAATGTACCTGTACTTGAACTACTATCGATTATGTCAGACATTAACTAGAATCAAAATTTTTTAATCTATTCAACAAGATTCAGTTTGCTCACTGATCGGGGTGATTCACATGTTCGCTGTTGTTGTTGTTGTTGTTGTTGATTCAAGACAGTTAAACTTTTCATTATGATTTCTTAACGATTGTCTACTATAACATAACGAAAAAAGAAAAATATAGGTTTACATATGATGATGCATAATATTTAATAAAAGTATGATTATATACGTATATCCGAGAACAAATAAAGCGAAAGAGAGAGAGAGAGAGCGAAAAAAAACGAATATGATTGTCGTTATTAGTACTAATCATCGAATNTGGAAGAGTAAAAGAATAAATAACGAATGTAAAGTACAATTACACTTCANCAGTAGAGAAAGAAAAAGAGACCGAGAGAAATTGGTAGCACATACATAAAAGAAAATAGATTGTTGAACTTACATAGTCTAACATGATTTATTTAAACTACTACGATCAAGTATACTATCGACAACACCAGATGGAATCGTTCTTTCTTCTTTTTAACAAGACATTTGTTTTGATATGTGTATATAGATGTATAATATATACGTGTGAATGTGCTCGTTCAATCGCAAAAGAACAAAAAAATTGATACTAGTGATGCCAACGACTAGATTAGATCACTGGCACCAGAATTTTCGACGATGATGAATGACTTATATCGATGCTACTATTCAGATGATTATGCAACATAAAAAAAAACGATGAAATGAATACGTACGCACATCTATATATATATATATTCATGCAATCCTCAAGGCTTCTGCTTCTGCTTAAGGGTGATCATCAGTTCTACTGATAAATACAAAGCATCTGTGAGAAAAGAAATTGTTACTATTCATTTTCATTCAAATTGTTCGATATGAACAAATTTCAATAATATGATTACCACCTTCTCAAATGTTCATCGTTCTCTTGCTCTCTAGTTCATATTAACTGAGAGCAAAAATATGTGAAGCACTACGAAGCAAAAAAAAAAAAAACTTCGGTCAAATTACATATTATCGGACCGATGAACTTTTTCAATAAACCAACGAGAACGAAAGAGAGAAACAAAATGAACTTACCCGCCTTTCGTTCTTTGTGTTTTCTTTTTTTGTTCGACTGATGATAGCTAATATTGATGTTAATTAGACGCACGTTTATTATTCGATTCAACTAAAGACAAAGTTATAGTTCACGCAATACAGACTAATCAATGATGAATGCGCGCACGTTTATGTACGATTGACTATCGAACGAGAAAATTAGATCAAGATCAAAAAAAAACGAGAGGAGAAGAAAAAGAAAAACAAAAAGTTAATCAACTTGCGAAAGGATTGAAAGACTATTTACTAAAGACATTTTTCTTGCTCTGTAATCGAAAAGTTCAACATTCTTGTGTAAAATAGATTTAGATTGCATTCCTTTTCAATTCATCATCATCGTCGTCGTCATCAATAAAATCAGTCAGAGTTATTAGATATCTTACTTTGAATGTCTATGAGAGAATAAGAGTATTGTCAACAACCGATGAACTTGTGAATGATAAACGTTTTCTTTCTCGTTCGCTCTCTTTTCTATTCTATATGACTCTCCTTCTCTCTTTTCATTGATATATGTATATACATAGACGTACATGTGCATATATGTATGGCTAGGAGATATGAACAGACAAATAAACGTTGTTGAAGTTTTTTTTCTTCATTCATCTCGATTGTTGAGCGCAGATAAGCGAATTGCAAGTGTTTGGCAAGCCGTGATTGTATATACTAATGATTAATATGATTGATATCAGTAATTTAAATGAATGTTTAAGTCAACTAGTAATCAGTTCAAATGTAAAGTAAGAATCCTTACTCCCTCTATGATTGAAATTTACAATTTGTGAAAGAAATATTTACCAAATAAAGGGATTATCGTCGTGATATTGTTATTTTTGGCGAACTTCTTCTTGAGTACCTATGACTCATGATATTTCGTAAGAAAAGAATACATAAATATAAAATTTCAAAAGTGAATATAATGACGAAAAACAGTATGCCCTTCGAATCGATATCAGAACTCGAACTTCCAGGTTTCGAAAAAAGTTGTTGTCTGTATGGAAATTGGATTACTATTTGTCATGCTGCACATCTAACTGGTGATCAATCGATTGTTATCAACAATATTCAATCTGTTGTAACTCTTCTGCTCAAACGTTATTCTCGTTTGAGATCACAGATTGATATTAACGGATATCGACATTCATTGAAAACTTTTGATTATAATGAAAATCAAATTGATATCAACTTATTTTACTCGATTGTTCAATTAAATGATCAATCCTCATGGGAAAAAATAGTCGAAGATAAATGTAATCAAAATCCATTTTCAAATAATGGTCAAACAATTTATCCTCTTTTTCATTTTATGTTACTTGTCAATGAGAAATCTTCGTTATCAAACAATGATCGCTTTCATTTACTTTTGTTTAGTGATCATTGTGCATCGGATGGTTACAGTGGTTATATTCTATTAAATGATTTTCTAACTTTGATAACTTCATCTGATTTACATGAAAAACAAGAACCAGTGAATAATGAAGTAGTTCCTTTTCTAACACGATTAGTACCATGTAATTATGGACCTATCTTTCGAATTATGTCATGGATTCGTCAACGTTTATACGAACATGAAGCCCGTAAATTAGCTCACCTACGAATTCCTGCTAAACAAACACAAATCAATGAACAATTGAAGTTACAACCGATAAGAAATCATTTTCTATTTACTTCGAGTTCATCAACACTTTACACTCGTTTACATGATAAATGTCGTTCTCAGAATGTAACAATAAATGGGCCACTCTTCGGTTGTCTTCTATTAGCTATACATGATTGTTTTCCAATGGAAAAAAATCCAAATCGATATTTGACTCCATTTATGGTCGAAGTTGCGGTAAATATGCGTTCACGTTTCTCACATCCGTCTTTAACATCTCAATCCATTGGTTGTAATGTTTCTATAGCTGATTTAAAATTGAAAAAGAAACTCGAACTAGTTTCAACACCATTTTGGTCTTTAGTGAAAATGTGTATGAATATCACTAACGAAACTTTACAAAGTTCCGATTTACGTACGGTTTTGCATAGTTTCGATTATATCCTACAAAAGGAACGAAGATGTCGGCAACTGTATCGATATTTTCCGAATGGAATTACAGGCGAAGTATGTTTATCCAATCTTGGTAAATATCCATATTCGTGTAATTATCAAAATCAATTACAACTACATGGATTACATTTAGTTAATAGTATGAGTATTTATCGTTTAACTGCCATAGTTTTTATTACGTGTGTTGGTGATGGACAACTTGACTTTTCGCTTAGTCATATGATAGAAAGTGAAGAAAAAGCACAAGATTTTTTCAATCGATTCGTTCGTCTTGTTGAGACCTGTGCTGATGCAAATATAGATATAACTCTTGAACAGCTGCTTAATTCTACTCATGCAAATTAAATCTGTTTCTGTATACTGTCAACAAAAATAAAATAAAAAGAATGACTATAATTGTTAACTAACACCATCTGACTAAAGTTTTGGACGTCCAATCATATAGGTTTCTCTTNTCTTCTCTTCTGTGATGCAGGATTGTATGTATTGCATCATCATCATTGCGCTTATTTATTGAGGATGAATGACGTGACATAAACTTTGGACTATCATTTGTTGTTGTTTTTTCTCTTTTACGTTCTAACCTATTTTTATTTGTTTGACACTGAGAACATTTACCTTTGGTCCTTTTGCCTTGTTTTTTTTTCGTCATAAAACATAAAATAATATTTAAGATGAATAACATCGTTATTTTGTCAATTGTAGTTCTATTTACTGCGCTTTTCTTAACTTCGAAAGGACGTGAAATTATGGCTACATTACTTCAATTTGGCAAATCGCTTTTTTCTGCTCGTCAAACGAGCATCAATGATGCTGCTAGCCGACCTTCATTTTATGAACGTACATTTACCGATATTAAAGGCCAACCATTAGACATGGAACAATTTCGTGGTAAAGTTGTCCTACTCGTTAATACAGCGAGTCAATGTGGATACACACCACAATTACATACGTTACAAGAATTGCAAACGAAATATCAAGATAAAGGTTTTACTGTCTTGGTAGGAATTTCAATATTTAACATTGTTTTATTGTTTTGAATACGTGTTGTCTTTCGATTCTAGGGTGTTCCGTGTAATAATTTCGGTAAACAAGAACCAGGTGAAGAAGCACAAGTTTGTTCGTTATATGAAAGTAAATATAAAACGGCATTTCCATTAACAAACAAACAAGATAAGGATACACCAACTGAAGTATTTCAATGGCTTATCGATGCTGGTGGCAAAGATGTATTACCACAATGGAATTTTCATAAATATCTTATCGATCGTCAAGGTCATTTAATTGCTGCTTGGAACAGTCGAGTTAAACCGACAGATGAAGAAATTACAAAAGCTATTGAATCAGTTCTTTAACTATCATCTTTTGCATTTCTATTAAACTTCATTTATTTTGTTTTCTTTTTATATTTTCATTCAGAAGAAAAAGTTATACAAGCAATCATTTAAAAAATCTATTTCACAGATTGTTTTGATTCACGACGTTTTACAATATGTTTTTTGACCTTGACCGCTGATTTTGGGACTGTTGCTACTTTTTGCTTTGCTAAAAGTTTTTCCATTTCACTTTTAAATCGAGCGATGTCAAACGCTGTCAGTTTATTTTCCTTAGGTAAAAATTGCAGAGTTCTATCCTTCGATAGATCTTGATAAAATACGAGTAAATTTGCACCATCGAAATATTCAAAATAGGGATACCATTTTTCTAAATGATTATCGATGCACCAATTTTTAATATCATCATATGTCCATGTTGAAACCGTTGGTTTATTTAAATAATCCTGATTGATTGGAACTTGGGATGTTATTGATGCTCTGGGTGATTCAGGTAAACGATCCTGAGTTTCTGAAATGTTCGGTCTTGGTGATGTACAAATTAGTCCGTCTTCGACTTCGATTTTCTCTTTTAAAAAAGCACGAACGTTTTTTATCAAGTTTTCAATACCATCTTCTGCATGCATTTTATAGTAGAGGCGTTGACCGATCAGGAATTCTACCCAATCATATTTTTTTCGATCAAATTTTTGTTGAACTATAAGAGTAAAAACTTGAATATTATACTTCACTGCATGTATCCATTCACGTCGACAAAAATCAGATGCACAATAATCATCACTGAGAAGTACGAAAACAGCCTTCGATTTCTTAATAGCTTTGGGTACAGTGTCATACATTTCACCCTCCATATCATTTACATCAACCCAAATTTTTTTGAAAAGTTTAGTTTCTCGTAACTTTTCTTGTAAAGTCTCGCGTACTTTTCCGTCTTCGTGACAGTATGAAATAAATGCTTGACTTGTACTATTAATCTGATCGGCTACAAATAGAAAAATGTGAGTTATTATGAATATTTTCAATAAGATCTTTGAAGAATACTTACACGANGGTTGAACTGTTTCAGAAGGCGATGGCGAGATNGGCACGAGATTTTGACGAATACTTTCAATGATTTTATAAAATTTTGGATTAACACGATATAACTGATCGGCTTCTNTTTCAATAAAATTCGTAAAATCTTCGTTCTTAGTTAAAACTTCAGTTAAATCTGGATTCGTTGAAATTCGTTGTAAAATTTTCAATGCAATGAAATTACGTTCTCTCGCATACTGAATAATCTGTGAGAGATAACGTAATGCTTCTGTTTTTATAAAATCTTGAATTAAAAACTGATGTAAATAGGAAAGTAATTTGTCAAATTTAATTCCTTTAAACTGTCCACCATGATGTTCTTTTGCTTGTTTGATAAAATTAAATATGAGTGTCAGTAAATCTTTGGCCATGGTTTCTTTCTTTGTCTGTACATTGGAAAGATCTCCTGCACTCATTACAATTGATAGNAATGAAATCGACATTAAAAGAAGACGATCATATTTCGCATCGATATACGGTATCATGNTTTTCGATATGGTTTTCAAGTTGTCATGTGTATTGAATAAAAACAGAAGTTGATTCGATGTTGACGAATTCGTAGTGTTTTTCTGATCATCATCGTCATCATCATTTGTTTGAGTGTCAATCCATTGATTTAGAAATACAACAGTTGAATCGAGCAGTAAACTTTCGTCATTTGAGCCTGATTGAAATGCTATTTTTTTAATTCTCTCTGAATCCAAAATTTTGTCGATAATTAAACAAAATAAATTAATATTAAATGGATTTTTAGCTTGTAAATCTTCGTCAGTTCTATCTGCGAACGCTCTATTCATGACATTCAACCAATAATTATGCGAAATATAATTTGTTAATAATGTTAGAATACCACGAACACAATATTGACTCGATTTAGTTCGATCGAAATCTGTTTGATCCAGTGAAACTCGAACGTATTTTGCTAGAACATAAACGCATTTCACACCGTTTTCATTTGTGTTTAATTTCCCGTTAAACAATGAATAACGTGCAACAGCAAATGTACAACAGCCCATATAAAACTGATGAAGATAACTAAGAGTTGTTGAGTTTTGATTTCGATTAGTTGGTTCGATTTGACGTAAATATCGTCTCACTTTTTGATATTCCAAACATTTTTCAATTGCTTCGTAGAAATCCTTGATTCTTTCAAGTTGATCTTTTGAACATTGCATTAACAAATGAGCACATGATCGAGCATCGATCATTCGCATTATATAAACCAGCATCGAATCGTCGTTGAAACTCTCATTCGACTGTTCTTCATCTATGAATTCAATTGCATTTTGTAATTTGCTCAATTGTTTCTTTTGAATTAAACGTTCATACAATTTACCAATTATTGACTGAACATTATCTTGTGTCAACCAATTAAATACATAATATTTTACAAATGATATTTGAATATTCGAATACAGATCCATGTATTTTCTTTGATTTGTTGATAATGTTTGTCTTTCGGTCCAATCTTCGAGAATATTATTCGCAGTTGTGTCGTATTGACCATCGTCTTTTAATTGCTCAATCACGTCGAGATAATCTTGAGATCTTTCGAATACTTCTAATTTTGATATTAAACTTTGTAGATTATTTTCAGTTGCCATTACAAATGACAGACGGGTATTTCTGTTGTTGAGAATAATCCTCCGAATGTGCAGTCAACAACAAAAAGGGAAGAAAAAAGAGTAACGACATGANGTTTGTTCGTTGCTTGGAGACTGCTGCTGTTACTTTTTCTTGAATTTTTATCAAAGAATAAGAAAAGAAAAAGAACACTTCTACTGCATTGTCAAGTTCGAAAAAAAAGAAATAAACAAAATTTCCTTGAGTTAGTTTTTATTTAGAACAAAAACAAATTATAGCATTAGCATATTCATCACTGTTTATAACAATCGTTGATTTTCGGACCAACAATGATTACGATTGAGTTCGGATTGTGATCGATTTAATGTTCTATCGAATGTTGATTCCCTATTTGGAACTAAAGAAAATTTCATGNCATTTTATAAACATATCTATAGAAATTCGAAATTACTTTCTGTACTTGAATTTGCACTGACGTCAAATGTTGAATCATTCAATCTTGTATATTCATAATCATCATCCAAACGTCGATGTTCAGAATCCGTATCATTTTTTGACATCATATATAAACATAAAGAAAAACTAATGACTATACACATAATCATGACAATAAATAGAATAGTATAAGCAGGTCTTTCATGTAATCGATACCAAACTAGACTAGATGATATTGCGTCTTTTACCTAAAACATTTGTTTAGAAGAAGAAAAAAACTACATAGAGTGATGATGAAGATTTTTACTGAAGTGATCAATTGAGGTTTAGTTAGGAAATTTCCATCTCGACAGGTATCCTTTAAATTAGATGAACGATACCAAGCCAAAGTAGAAACGCTAGAATAAAGAAAATAAACGATCAATTCTATGAAAACGAATATTTCTCTATGTACCGAGATAAAAATAAAGGATTTCCATTGCATTGATTTTCTACTTGATTGAAAAGATTTTCAAATGTAACACATTCTGATGTACAACCGCCAGAACCAGCAACAATTGTACTATAACATGTCTTTAAGATAATTCGTTTAACTTAAATAATGGATTCTAATATTAAAAAAAATCTTGATTACCTCAAGTTGTGGCCAAAAGGCATACAGGATATGAAAAAGACGCACGATTTCGTTCATACATGTATCACTACTCCAACTTTGTTGTTCTTCATAAAGATTACAAAGCATTGGTAAAATCTTCAATGTTGGCGTGCTAATATTCTAGATTAGAAAAAAAAACAAGATAATTTATTTGAATATTTGTCTTATTCATTCAGCATACTTGAGGTGTCAGCGATGGACACGATACAATTTGTGTGTTCAATCGTGACGTACATTTATCGAGTGAACAAAACGATGGTCCTTTCTTTTGTATGACATTACGTGTATAAATAATATCATCTTGTGTGACATCAGTTAGACACCATTGACCTGTTGAACACAAATTCTTCAACTTTTCAACAAGAGATGGATCGACAAGTGAATCATAGACATTTCTTAATGTTCCAAATTCGACGGCAAATTCTCGTATCAATGAATAAGTATGATTATCGAATGAATAGGTTTCGCAGATCTCATTTAATTTTAAATTTGGATTGCAATGTTTTATTCGAGACAGAATATCAATATTACGATAGTGATTAAATTGATCGACAAGATAACTCACAAGTGCGTAAGGTGACGGTGCCGTTGTTGTTGTTGTAGAAGATGTGAGTAGTGATGAAGCATTTTTCTTGCCCTTTGCTCGATGCGTATTGTTTGTGGATATATTTCTATTGGATAAAGCTTTTATCAATAACGACGATGAATTTTGAGCTGTTCTATTCGTCATTTTAGTTGGTAATGATTCATTTATAGCTGATTGATCTTGGTCTTGGAAAAAATCGATATCTTCTTGAGCAAATAATATGTAAATGAATATGCAGAAAATCAAAATTCTATTTGTAAAATGCGTCATAATAATGTTAACTATACAACTGTTTCGTGTCGAATAAAAATATGAATTGAAAAGAAACATGACATTGACGATAGATTTTTAAAGTTAGACATTTGTTTCTTCTATGTATTGCATATTGTGTCGCACCAGCTGTTTTTCAAAGCGCGACAAACAAATGTTCTTTTCTTCGTTCGTTGTTGATCATTCAAATTCACAACACATTAATCGTTTTTTTTTGTATATAATTTCGTCATTGATACAATAGAGAAATACATATGTTTCGAGAGTGAAACATATCCTTTTCTTTTGTTTTCGATCTTCAATCAAACCGACTTATTCACTCGTGTCGTTTACACCGTTTATAAAAACCAAAGAGAAGAAGAAGACAATCAAATAAAAGATGCACTTGACTTCGAACTTAGTTTTGATCTTTTCATAATATGAATATGATGTAAGGTGTGAATATATGAATAGATAGATAGAACGAGAAACGGAAATGAATGACACTTCTCATATTCAATTAGAAAACAATATTAAACAGCAGAAGGCAAAACTCATCATACAATGAAAATATAGTTGAATAAATTCGATGTCAAGTAGAGCAACAACAATCATACGAAGAGAGTATTGTATATTCAATAGCTAATTATCCGTGCTAAGTGAATTTTACTAAAATAGATCGACGTACATTTGTCACATTTACATGCAGATGTTCTTTGTCCAGGTGCCTTATACTGCTATCATCATTATAGAAAGACAACGTGCTGATAATAGTGTGTGTGAGTTTTTTGTTTTAATTCACTCGAAAAAAAAAACGAAAAGAAAAGAACGAAAAGAAAGAGAATATGTATACAACAGAACAATAGATATATGTATATGTTTTTGTCCAATTTCAATAGGGTAATGATGGAGAAATGGCCGTAGATGCTGTGCTTGTTGATGATAGTCCGCCTGTTCCCGATGATGTCGTGCTTGCAGGTGGACTAACCCAATAAGATGTTGGTAAATATGGATTTGGCGTAGCAAAATTGGCTGCATAGTCGTATGTACTCGCATGATTCCAATAGGTTGGATATGCTGTTGGAGTTGCAGTTGCTGGATGATGTGATGGATGTGGCATGTGAACAGCTGATGTTGTTGCTGCAGCCGAACTCAATGCACTACTCCATTTGAAATAGGCAGCATGTGCATGAGATGAACGCATCATTTCTTGTTGATATTTGGCGTAAGGTGATTCGGGTAATTGTGGTTGATTTAATTGATGTAAACCGTTGAAATCGAATTTATATGCATAACGTTTACCGTGAACTTTGGTCATGATGTTTTTATCGTAATAATAACGTAATGCACGAGATAATTTATCGTAGTTCATGTTGGGTTTCGATTTTCGTTCGCCCCAACGACGAGCAACTTCATCGGGATCGATGAGTTTGAATTCACCATTCGATCCTTCCCAAGCGATGACATTGGCATTGGCACTTGCATCAGCTAAAAGTTCGAGCAAAAATTGCCATAATTGTATTTGCCCTGTGCCTAGAGAGAGAATAAAAAAAGACAACATTTGCTATTAAAAATAAATACTATTCATAGAGATCAATATTTACCAGTGGCACCACCGCTAAAACGATGAGCATTATGAGGAAAAAATGATTGACTAGTAAAATTCGAATAAGAATCTAAATTATCCAATGAGAACAAAAAACAAATTTATCGAAACGTTTGATGTTTGATTTTTACCTCTTAATCCATGTGGCGATTCAGATTTAACCAATGAGGACCAAGCTGCCGATTGCTGTTGTTGTTGCTGCTGCTGTTGATGATGGCCTGCATTGGAATTACAATCATTAACTCCATTACGTCCTGATCCATTGTCATAGTCATTTTTGATTCTTGATCCATTACCAGCATTAGTCGATGAGGTTGAAGACGATGTAGATGAAGGAGTTGTCGTTGTATGATAGCCAACTAGAAAAGACGAACAATTAGATGAACATGATGTCGTACTTTAACAATCAACTCTCTGATTGTCAATCGATTTAATTTTGCGAAGAAGAAAAAAAAAGATTATTTTATTTGATTATTGTTGACTTTTGCTCAATTCAAGTAAAGTCGGGAGAAACAAACGATTCATAATTAAGAGTCGAAAAACGAGCGGCATTTGATTCTTTCTTCTCCCACCCGCTGATTCATTTTGTCTTTACTATAGAAAAAAAAATCGAGCAGAAGCGAATAGTCAATTGTACGATAGTGAAAACAAGTGTCTTCCAGTTATCAATGGGCAGATGACTACTGATTTATGAAAGAAAGAAAGAACATCCATAAATGAGTTTTTGAAAATAGAAAAGAAACATTGTAAAACTCAATACGAATGTGTGATTTGAATAAGAAAAAGAAGATGTGTTACTTTTCTCGACAGATTGATTTGCTTACTTTTTTCACTTGATTCTTGTTCGGTAACAGTATGCACTTATATGTGAGCAGAAGGAAAGTTTGCTATGTTTCACCTCTAGCTATCTATTTATCGAATTATTTGCGTAAAATGTTTCAAGAGCTCCCTAATCTTCTCTCCACACTTGATGTTTTAAGCCAAAGAATAAAGATAAATAAACATTTTCTTGAATGTTATCGTTTTTTTCATGATTTTCTTTGTGAACAAATAAAAAGAAACAAAAAACTTACTGTTATTTGAAATGTGCTGTGTCGAACCGGCAATGCCTACAGGTGTCCATGTGTGTTTTGATGGTTCTGAAATGGAGAAAAAAAGGCAAATAGAAAAAAAAACTAGAATCATGTTTCTTCGCCAAAATCATTGTTATCGTAACTGACATCCAACTAGAAACAAATGATTTCTAGATCGTTTTTATATTCTCGTTTTTTTCCTCTCTCTCTCTCGCTCCGGTTTTTTTTCTTCTTCTTCTTCTTTTTCGTTTTCCTTTGAAAACGGATGTGCTCAACTTCTTGTATCATCATTTCCTTCTTCTTTCTCGAATGTGACTCGAAAAATATCTATCAACGATATTAGCTATAATAACTGAAGTACAGCGAATAGTGGGGGCAATGCCATCGTTGTCGTTTCCTTCTTTTTTCTTCTTTTTTTTTTGAAAACGGAAAAACTTCGATTCCTGTTCGTGCGTACAAACGCGTGGACCGCGTTGAAGACAGACGGAAATCTTGGTTTCCTATGCCGAGTGAGTCGCTTACCAGTGAGCATGTTGTCTTGCTGTTGTGTTATGTTGTGTATATGCAGATATGGGACGAACGAGAAAAGAAAACGCCTTTGACTCCCGGACTTCCTTGAAATCGTGTCGACGACCGATAGAGAGAAGAACTTTTACGGAAATGCAATGCCCGATTAAGAGAGATTGAATCTCCGTTGCCGCCGTCGCTATTTTTCTTCGTGTAGGTTGGCGATAATGTAGAAGTAGCAATGACGAATGAGGAGCAGAAGGAAGCAGGAACTGAGGCCTTTCCGTCTCTCGTTTTTTCTCTCTCTCTCGCTTGCTCGCTCTCTTTTTCTTTTTCCTTCTCTTTCTCTTTCTTATATGAAAAAATCCTGACATACAGCACTGTGTGTAGCTCAGCATGCGCGCACGTCCAATGGAATTTTTTAACCAATCATTGCATTTCCTCTTCAATGAGATGAGCCTATCTACGTGCTCGTGTGCGGGTGGCATGTCTGCTCGCCTCTTCTTCGTTCGTTCAACGCTGGAATAAAAACACATAGAGAAAAGAAAAAAAA
>JGI26536J50258_1001320_pt1 | contig 17287 bp, 15 predicted proteins | sample ThiBiot_750_plan_FD_50258 | JGI IMG/M metagenome (IMG submission 50258)
AAATCTTCTCTGATCACACGCGATAAACCCAAAAGGTTTACGCTCAAACGGCCAAGCCGTGTTACAATAGGCCGCTCCAAGCGGCCTTTGTCGCTTCTGAAGGAAGCAGGAAAACGCTTCTGGAATTTTGTAGGAATCCATAATAAGGGTGCCTACCTTACACGCGATAAACCCTTCGGGTTTACGCTGATGACGCAAGCCGGCGAGGCCGACTTGCTTCGTCGAGACGAACTGCAAAGCAGTTCGCTCGAGATGGCGCGGGGTGGAGCAGCCCGGTAGCTCGTCAGGCTCATAACCTGAAGGCCGCAGGTTCAAATCCTGCCCCCGCAACCAGTTCCTACATACTTCAATCAATGTAATGATTTGACGCCTCAATAGGCTGCTGTGTCTATTGGCGGCGCCACCCGTGCTAGCGTCTTTGCTGCAGATGGCCGTTCGCCCGGCGATGTTGCCGGTACCACGGATACTAATTCCTACACTACACCGTCGCGGAGAATCGCGATCCAGCGCACTGGAGCGCTAAAACCCACCGAAACTCATTTTCGTGGATGGCTATCTAAGCAAGGTCAAACGGCGCGTCTTCTGCAGCATGCAATACGGTCAACGACCGCGTTAGGCGATCAGCTGAGGCTTTGACGGACGCCTCGATATACATCTTGTTGCGCTTCTGACGAAGCGAGTTCATCTGATCAGCGGCCCTGCGCCCCAAATCTGAGGAGGGTCCGCTTATATGCCTTTGCGTCCCGAGCTGAGCGAGCAGTGCCTGGATACAAACGTCTCGCTCGTCAATTGTCTCGGCGACATGGTAACTTTCCCAGAGTTCCTTGATCCGCAAATTAAGGGCGTTAGGGGCAACCAGCTCCCGCCCGACGATGCCGATACCGGTGATAAAAACCGGACGGCTTCCTGTGCGAAAACGGATTTTATGCGATCTCAGGCCCGCACTTGCGATAATTTGGCGAATTTCGCGCACGACATCGCCATGCACAAACTTTCCCGATATGGTCAGGTCGTCTACCCACAGGGAGTAGCGTAAACCGTGATGTTCGCACAGATCGGCAATCTGATCGAACATCGATCGATGGATAAGAGTGCACAGTACAGGTGTTAATGGTGAGCCGAACGACACTTGGCCGTCGATTGTGCACAAGTGGGTAAGTAGCCCGGCAACATCTGGATAAATCCCCATCTCGTCTCGAAACCAGCGCCGCACCATGGCGGCGGTGGTTGACGGGTAAAACTGTTTTAGATCGAGGGTCAGATACTGGTGTTGGCCCAGATGCAAAGCAGCGTTATCACGTTGCCCACGCTTTCTACGAGGGCTGAACAGGTAGCTGGGTTGCTTAATCTTATTGAGATGGAATTTTAGGCGTTCATGAACGCCTCGCAAATCGGCCATCGGATACTTCAGATCACGGAGCTTCTGCTTCTTTCCGATGATTTCCTGACGGCGCACGATGAAATGTTCCTTATGCGTCACAAGAAACCGCAGATGATCGCGCGAAACGCCTAGGAGCTTACCAACGTCTCTTTGAGTTGGTCGCTGCGCAAATGGTGAGCGCCCCAGTTCGTACTTTTCGATTGGTGGACGAGCCGGTTTACGACGCATGCGGCACGTCGCGAGGCGAGAGCTTTTCGAGTAGCGTAAGCACACCGCTAGCTACAATCAATTTGCCTCTCTTGGGAATTGGTTGGCCGTCGAGCTCTTCAGCGAAGAAAAGCAGCTGTGACATGCGGACGTCGAATTTCTCGCTGTAGCGCTCCAGTAGTTCCATAGAAACCGCCTTTGTACCGCTCTCGACTTCTGACACCATCGATTGCGAAATTTCCAACTCGGTTGCCAATTCCTTCTGTGACAGGCCGAGATAAAGACGCAGCAGTCTCAGCGCATCGTTTATCAGCGGACGCTTGGTCATATTCATAACGTGCTCCTTAGGGCTATTTCCGAGGTCGCCGCTCATTGCCGGTCTGAAAACCAAGACCAAAGGCGCAGGGCAGCGACTGCTGCCTGACCCAACGCGGTGAAGATCTTAAAGATCAATACCGCGTTCAACATGCGACGCCGCCGCTGGTGATGACTGTTTGTGCTCATTGTAAGTGTGTCCTATGTTTCCGCCGACGGGATTGTCGGCGCCCGTGGAAACAGGACGACTGTTCAGCGACGTTTGACCTCGAACATGCCGCACCCGGGCCCGACGGGTGCGGCGCGCATGCCACGGTCCCTAGCCAGACGACGGGATTGAATCGGGGATTTTCATCCCCACAGGGCCTCCGGCCCCATACATTGACGGGTTCAGCTTTGAGCAACCATCACGATGATCAAAATAGGACCGATATGGACGATTGTCAAATAAAAAATCGCTAACAGCGATAAATTATCGGGATGCAGTAACAAATGCCTATATGTTGATTATGGATGACCCACCTTTCCGAGAACATCGAGTATCATGATCCATCATTCAAGGAAGAGGAACTGATCCATAATCAGTACACAGGTCGTTCAGTGTGGACAATCTTCTCATTAGAGCTCTTGTAGCTCACTAAACAGATTGAATTGGGCTCGTTCTTTCATCCTGTCCCACGCAAATTTCATGGGGACAGGGTTCTTGAAAACGAAGTGGCCTTCCAGCTTAGGTTGCGCGGTAAGTTTCAAATACTTCTTGACCTCTGGCACGTGCGCGTTGATCAGTTCAACGCGCCGCAGATGCTTAAGTAGAAGGTCCGGTTTTCCATTTTCGCTTAGTTCACCCCGGAAGTCCAAAAGTTGTTCGGCAATTTCGCCGTCGGTCTTACGGTGCTGAACGTCCTTGCACTCGACTAGAAGTACGCGGTCAGACTCTGCTTTCCAAGCCAACACATCGATGTCACCATAGTCCAGAGCAAACCCCTTACCGAGGAGTTTTGTGATGCGAACTTCGGTTTCGACGTTCCAACCAAGTTCCTTGAGCCGAGCCGCAACCTCCGTACTAAATTTCTTGCCCATTTTGTCTCGGGCTTTGCCAGCCCAAACTTTCATCTTGGGCGTTAGCTGCCAGAGCGGGAAATCCCCTTTGTAATAATTACTAAAGGAGTAAGCGAAGCCGTCGCGCAAGATGCCGGGTGCTACGATGAGCTTGGGGTCTTCGGTATCATCAAGTTGAATGAACGGCTTGCGAAGCATAGATAGTCGCCGCCGGAAACGCCACGGAAAGAGATCTTTTTCGAGATACCCTTCCGGCACCTTGCGCCAGCACGGCCTGCTTTTCAGCGTCAGGACTTCAAGCAACCGCTTGATTCCATCCGCATAAGGCGCGTCCTTGCCATCGCCCAAAGCAAGCACATCACTTCGCTTTAGCGCCAAAACCGGTTTCTCCTGTTTGATGCCCATATCCTCGATATCATCGATGAATTTGCGGGCGACATCGATTGGGGCACCAAATTGCTCTTCAAATGCTGCGATGAAATTGCCGTCAATTCGCGACCCATCGGTTGGAGTAACCGTTGGTTCAAGCAAGTTGCGGGCGTAGTTTTCAATGTTCTCTTGAACGACCGCCCCTGTCATCGTCCGCCCGTATGGGGTTAGGATTTCCTCCTGAAAATCGACGTTAGCATGGATATCGCCAAGCGGTGTGATGTGAACAAGCGGCTTCATTGCTTGCCAGCGAATGGAGTCCGACCATCCGCCCAGTCCGCAGGTCAGGATGATTTTTGCCATAATGCGCGACATATCGAGTTCACCGGGTTTCATGCCACCCTCAAGAGGACATTCACAGATCGCAAACTCCACAATTAAGCGAGTGGCTTGAAATACTGTGTTCAACTCGGCTTCGTGCTCTGCGATTGCGTTAATGGTAGCGTTCCTGTCCTTATGCAGAGCGACGACCGCCGATGCCGTGCGCCGCCAATTATCACGATCCGACGCTGCAGCTTCGTGGTTCATGAGCGCAAACACGATAACGGAGCGCCGGTCAAATTCGCGCAGGTCCGTGCAGATTTCATTCTCGAGGAGCTTCACAATGCCGTTGAGATATATTGTGCAAGCTTCGCGCCCTATAATTTCGCCGCCCTCTGATCGCGGGCGGTTGCGCCAACCCAAACCCAGCTTTATCGCCGCACCGTCATCCACGTCGATCTTGACAGGTGACCGCCAAGTCGATCGCTTCACGAAATCACGGAAGCCCTGCGCACTGAATGCATGACTTTGCCTGGCTTCAGGACTTGGAACGATTTTCGTGACAAGTGAATCCAGTGTCGCGTCGTCAAGTGGTGTGTTCGCAAGTCTCGCGACGCCTTCAACAAATCGCGTCACCAATGCGCGTTCAGCGACGTTCACTGGATTATAGATGGCGTCTTCGAACTCGGCACCGACGTCAATTGAGATTGTGGACCAAGTAACTTCGACATCTAGGAACGTCAAAGTTTGTTCGATAGTCAAGAATTGACCTTCGTGTGAAGCCGCTCGGTCGCCAAGATCTCCCTCAAACCTCACCTTCCACAGAATTGGGCCTGGCGGAATCTGTGGGAAGGCGGTGTCTAGCACGGGAGCGGCAAAGCAAAGCCAAGTACGCAACATTTGATAGCGCTGATAGGCGAAGTTGCCGATGGTCTTATCGGTCGTTTCCAACTGAACCCACCAAGGTCGCATCGTTGTCTCGTAGACGGCCATGGGCCAACGCTCTTTGGATGTTTCCGAAACGTAAAATGGGCGACCCAAATCTTCCTTGAAAATAGATTGGCCGTCTCGCTGCGTCGGAATCCATTTTCCGTCTATAGCAAGCAGCGCGTGCTTGTCATCCTTCTCTGCAACCTCTTGGCGGATTTTGAGCAAAGCGTTCTGTTCGACCAGAATCATTTTTTCGCCTTCGCCTTCGCCGTTTCCGAATTCCGCAGGCATGCTGGCGTGAGGAACAAGATGTCCACCGAGCGCGCGCGCCCAGGCAACGAGATTCAAAAGTCCATTTACATTTAAAAAATTTACGCCGAGCGCTTCAACACTGTCACGGCCATTCAGCAGTCGCCATAGTGACAGTGGCTTAAAGTCTGACAATGAGCTTAGGGTAAAAAGGTCGGGTGCGCTGATAGGCTCGACCTTCCAATTCTCATATTCCCTTTTCGGAGTCACATCCAGCATGCCCCGCCCAACGCCGCACCCGACGAGCAACGTGATGCCGTCTCTAAAATCCGGCGCTCTTCGCGCCGTCTCATGAGCATGGCTTATCCATTTCTCAATATCGGCTGTAAGGCCCGCGGCATTTTTCGTCGGGTATGTCCCAATTAGCCCGCCATTGGCATCGAAGTCTTGTAGCGTGTCACCGAAGAACACAAAGTTCATAAAGCGCCCACGGTCGGCCATAAACATTACGCCCGCGATCAGGCCGTTATCAGTCTTCCTGAATTCCACAGGCGCGCCCGTATTGCCGCCAAGAAGCGGGATGCGGTTTGCAGCAATGGCGATTTCATGTGAGAGTAATCCAGCGAAAAAGTCGCGAAGGCCCATCTGTTCCATGCGCTCGATGACGAATCGCCGGATCGCCGCAGTCACGGCGGTTGGCAATAGTAGGTAAAATTCGCCATTGCGAAAGACGACTGGGTGCCGCTCCAAAGCGGAGTGACCAATGCGGTCAGACGTCAGCTTGAAGCGCGATCGCGGATCGAAACCAAATTCCGCCAGCTTTAAAGCGGAAATCCCGGCTGCAATCAGCTCTTCTTCCGTGAAGCGGATGCGCTGACGCAACAATCGGGCGCTTTCAAGGATTTTCGACGGAAGTTTCTCTTCTGGCCTGACATTGCCGCTTGTGTAACGCTGCAAGGCTGCGCGTTCGCAGACGAGATCCGACAACCTTAGTAGCGCGTAAACGCATTCGAGCATCGGCATGAATGCTTCCGCGTCAATGTTCACTGCCATCTCCAACGCGTTCACAATGCGCTGGGTGTGAAAGCCGGCAGATTCCCAGATACCTTCAAGTACACGAAAATTGCCACGTTGTGTGACGATCAGCGACACAAAGACATCCTCTGCCGGGTCTTCTAAGCGTCCGCTCACACCGCCGCCGACAGCTTTGAACAAGCGCGCAATGATTTTCTCTGTGGGTTTGCGTGTGCCCCGCGCCAATGAGAAGCAGAGATGCGTCAGCACTTCCAGCCGTACGCAGTTGCTCTGCAGCTCGGGAACCGTCAGTAGACCGCTGAAGCAGGCCGTTAGCCTCAGCGGGTCAAAGTTTTCGATCTCACGAAGCAGTTCGCGCTGTTCAGCAGCTATCGACCCCAATGATATTTCGCCAAAGCTGAATGCTGACGGCAGCTGTCCAAGTAGTTCGCCGATTGTTTGGATTGTAGTCAATGGCGGTTGCTTCCTCGCGGCTAGGTCGATTGGAAGTTAGTCTTCGAGGCTTTTCAGTCCAGAAGAGAACACAAAGAGAACGGCAGCGCAAGAAGCGACTCAGATGAATTGCTCGTTAATCGTGTACTTCTCGCTTCGCGTGGCCATTGGCCACTTCCAATTCACGACCTGCTTGAAGACCCAACATGGGCTCCTCGGTGGTTGGCTTGAGCAAAGCCAGCGTCCAAAAATTCGCCTCCTCAATCAGATCAATTGAGCCTAAAGGGAATTCCCATCAGAGGAAGCGCGCAGTCGAACCCCGACTCCGCCTTGAACCATTTCACCTTCATTTTGGAAAATAACCCCAGCGGCCTCGAAGGTCAGCCTGAGGAGCCGAAGATTGCTTTCTCGCATATCGCCGCCTTTCTCGAACGCGCGTATTGAGACCGCGCTTATGGCTGTTTGGCCAGCGAGGTCGTTTTGCGTCCAGTTCAATAGCGCTCTGGCAGCGCGACACTGAGATGGTTTGAGCATAAACCTTCTTTTTTCGAAAGTTTGGTATTGAAAACAAAAGTTAATGGTGTTATTGTTGTATAACTTATCTTTCGCGAGGCGCGGTGGCAATAAAGAGCACGCGCGTCGGCGGCGACCTATGAACCCCCGCATGCTCTTTGTCGTTTAGCGGCCGTGGATTTCGTATCCATGCTCTGATCGAGTTGGCCGTTACGCCTATGAGGAGATCGCATAGCCGTTAGGCCTAAAATGGGCGGAACCGGTCGGTTGATGGTAGGAGAATGGGTGTGAGTATGGACTACCTTGTTATCGAGGACTGGGAAATCTTGACCGAAGCCGAGGCGATCGAAGCGGCGATCGACCGACATGGCGAAGACGGAACCACGTCCGTCGCCTATTGTGCACTTGAAAGTTGGGGCGATCGCGGCGATCCAGAATACCAATTTTGGTTTGCACTGTTTCTCAAATTGATCCAGCGAGAGCATGTTGGCTGGGCTTAGGGATTAGGCGCTCACTGCCATTCTCATTCGCCGGACATTTCGCGGACGTCGCGCATCAACATCGCTGCCTTCCGGTACAAGACTTGCCGTCTGCCCGTCAGTTTAACGTCATCATTCTGTCCCACGGCTGTAACAGATCACGCAGGACGGCAACACTTTCCGGCTTGTCGGCAGTCGCCACGGCTGCCAGACGGGCCGCTTCTCTTCGCCCGCCATCGGAACAGCACGCCGGTGGCGATCCTGCGCTTTGTGTGACGACCGAGACTGTGACGCCGGGCTCATTGGTTTCGTGCGTGATGGCACCCTTTTCCTCGTTGCGGATGAGCCCGCCAGTCTATTTCCCTTTCGTTCTCCTTCAGATGGTGCGCCATTTGCGCAGGCTTGTCGGCGACAATTGGATCGCTGCCGCGTACTCGCGAACGCACATCCAGCCTCAGTTTATCGCCTCTATATGCATCGCCTAGACCGCCTGAAGAGTGCTGTTGCGGACATCCGTGCTCACCCCGAAGTGAAGTTACACGCGGCTCTTTCAGTGCTTCTTTCGAAGTTAGTGTTTCAGCTGGCGGCGCTATTGCATCAAATATTCTGTTTGCCTAAGGGCGGCATTCTTGCCCACCAAAGCGTCAGTTCGCAATCCGGCAGCCCCTTCGACAGTCGATGTCATTGACAACAATCCGCCGGCGTCAGTACGCTTTATAGCCGCGTTCGGTGCACATTGAGAGCCAGGGCCGGCACACTTTGTTCCCCGAAGCTCTCAAATTCATATGTGATCCTCTATGCTGCGAGAGAATCCCACAAGCTGCGATTTTGCGCTATCAGGAGGAGGTGCTGGGAGAGGGAGTAGGTACGACCGATTAGGAGGGCAGGATAAAAGGGCGCACATTGTGCTTCGGTCGTTCGATTGTTTTTGTTGGGTTATTTAGAGTGTGGAGCAATGTGCGCCTTGTAGCTGCAATGTGCATCTGAATGCTATGTTTCGGATTTTCTTCACCATTTTGAACATTGCCGGGTTTTAAGATGGGCGCTACGCGAGTAGGGGCAGGAGACTCGCCTCCATCCGGTCGCGGTGATTAAGCAACGGAAGCCTTGCCACCAGTGCGAGCTTTGTCTGATCGGTGACCTCGGACGGACCGGGCGCTTTGTTTTCTTCTAGATAATCGTAGCGCGATCCAGCAGTCGTCGAAGTCGCCTATGGGGCCGGTTGCTGACTATCCGGTTTGAGGCGCTCAAGATGGAATAGCCGTCGGATGCAGTCACCGCTCGCTTTGACCTAAGGTCAATACGACCACGCATTCTTGATAAACAGCTCTATCTCTTCAGGCTCGATCGTCTCCTTGGTGTCGGCGGCGTCGGCAACAACGATCTTGGTAACGTCGAGCGCCTTCAGGACATCCTTCGAACCGATCCAATCGTTGTTCCACAGCGGTTCTGGCTTCCCGTTCACGATCTGGCATATTGGCTCCTCGCTGACGAACTCCAATCCCACGGCCTTTGGCTTGGTCACCCGCTGCAGCCAGATTTCAAGGTAGCCATTATAGGGGAGCCGGGACATCTTCTTGTGCACATGGCCCCACAAGGCTTCCTTTTCGGCCTGTGGGGCGACGGAGATAAGGTGGCTCAAGATGCCAGCCACGGCCGGGAACGTCCCTGGCGACACCATCGCGATATCAGTGGCAATCGCAACCTGGACGCCGAGATCGTCGGGCGTCATCTTCTGCTTGGCGATTTTGGTATGCATTTCCCCGACCAAGCGCTTCAAGGCGCCGCTGTTCGGGAAACGGCGACCGAAAGCATGCAAGCGCATTAATTGCTTCTGGATAGTTTTCGCGTTTGCCTCGCCGAGATCCTGCAGGTCGATTCCGGCAAGCTTGTCCGGCTTGATCGACCCTTCGACGACATTGGTGGCCGTGATTGTCTTCGACACGCCCAGCTTCATGCCAACGGTTCGCAAGGTGTCGCTGACGACTTTAAGGATTCTCTCAGCATGCTCGTCGCTGTTGGTGAAAATGCGATAGTCGTCGCGGTAACGCAGGATCCTGAAATCAGTCGGCGGACCCAGTTTTTCAGTGATCAGGCGATCGACATACCCAAGAACAATCTCGGCGATGAAATCCATCAGAACGGAGCCTTGGGGTATGCCGTTGGTTTGTCCGTAGCGGCTCGCCTGGATATGGCCGTCGATCTGGTTGCCTAAGAGCTTTTTATCGGTCTTGCCCTTTTTCGCCGCCTCGAGCCCATGCAGTGCCCAGGCAATGCTATGGGTATAGAGGGAGCCGTAGCAGTCCGTTACATCAGTATGCAAAATATGGGTGAAGTCCAGGGAATGGAGCAGCGAACTCTGTTCGACCTGCTGCCACCAGTTCTGGATCTGCGCAGCCTGGTCGGACTGATTGTCAACCGACATTACCAGAGCGCTACAACAGTCGACGGCCCCGCCCTCACAACTGGCCAATTGCGCGACGATCTGCTTCCAATTGCCTTCGTCGCAGATCAAGTTGACCAGCGATACGTAGATGACCGGATGGATCAGTTCCAAAGGACGCCACGCAAACCGTCCATCCTTGTTGGAGAGAAAAATGTAATTCACGTCCGACAAATGGTCCGGATTCGAGCTTTTGACACCCCAAAAATGACCATCCTTGAGTGCGGCTGCGACGTCCGTGATGATCGGGCCGAAATTCAGGTAATCGGGAAAGTCCCCATTGAAATAGCTTGTGTCCTTTAGAAAATGCGCCTTGGCCTCGGCTGCTGTCAGGTCGGTCAGCTTTTTCATAGATCGCTTACTCGCACGTAAGGTAATCCCGTCTCGGCGGCTTTCCGGGCTTTGTCACGCAGTAGCTTGTCGAGGGATATTCCCCGCGTCAGGGCTTCATGCATGTCCAAACCATCCATGCAAATGATCCGTTTCGCGCGTCCGAAGGCAATCAAACCATCCGCTGAAAAGCCTGCGTAGCTGACAAATAGGCCCCGCGACCAATCAGATTTTTCACCGATTTTGCCCTGAAACACATGCAAGTCAGCCGCGTCCGACGGTGCATTCTGCCATTTCGCCTCCAACAGATAAGTTTGGCCGTCCAGTTGGAAGCTCCCGTCGATCTGCTCGCCCCGATTCCTGAACGCTTTGTGTGCTTCCAACCCATAGGCGTCGAACAGGTCGTGTAAGAATTCCTCGAATGCATAGCCCCGCGGATGCGGGGCTAATGAGCCAAGATTAAGCAGACGCTTGGTGAAATCCGCAATTTTTGTAGAATCCAGCACCACGGCAGACGACGGCGGCGCAGCGGTCGTCGGTTTGTCCCACTGGCCACCAATGCTTGAGACCAAGGCCTCCATGCGGGTGTCGATATTGACCAGTGTTTCCTTTTCGCCATCCCGTTCCATAAGGGCCTGGCGGTATTCCCACAGAGCTTTGATAGCCTTAACGACGGCCGGCAGGCTTTCATTCTGGACAAAATAGCGGAAGCGCTTGGCTTTCGATCCGCCTTCGACCGAGTAACAAGGAAGGTCAATGTCGATCCCGACTTCTTCACGAAAGAACGTTCCGAAAGTCTTGTCCGAGAAATTAAGGACGTACCCGCCAGCCATGCGGAAAACGTCGTCGAGAAGCAGCATCTGCGTGGATTTGAGGTTGGGCATGCCATATCGTAGCGCTGTTGACCAGAACGGGAAACATGTTCGACTACAATCTACTGTGGGTATCTGGCATCGTGCAAGTCGGGTGCACGGTTAATGGTCTGCATAGGCAATCAGGATGTGATTGGTGTGCCCGCAAGACGGGTAAATTTTGGTTTCTTTAGACGTGGAGAACGTGGATCTCGCCGGGCTCGAACAACCGCTTTCGGGAATTTCTAACTATAGTGGCGAACGTCCGCGATGAGGGCGCGGAGCAGACCATCTTTTCAGCGTCGCCATCCGCCCCCGGACAGGCTTAGCAACCCCGACCAGCACGCCTGACCAGGGGCTGATCTCCCTGCCCTGTAGCAGCCTTTCAACCCTTGTTGCATTTACATTAGAAGTTACAAGGACATTGCGCTCCGTTGCTGTGAGAGGTTCGCAATCGAAAGCGGATTTAGCTGATCGACGCCCTTAGCGTGTGACCAGCGATGACAAGTAGGACACAGAACTGCAAGGTCAGCCAATGTTGTCTCTCGTACTCCGGCATGGATTGGATAAAGGTGATGTACATCGAACATCGTTGAATTTTCATCGGAAAAATCGCAGCTTTCGCATGCTATCCGGCCGCCATTTTCCGACCTGTTTATCTCCTTCTTGGATTTGCTAAGACGTCGATCCCGTTCGATTTCCCGCATACGCTTATAAATGCGCTCGCCTTCTTTCGATTTCGGGTTCACCTGTGGATATATAGAGCCGACATGGACTAGCTTTCCGCGATCAATAAAGCCGGAAGGAGGCAGGATTTCATGACGCCTCGCGATCTTTCGATCTTTCAACGCATTCCAGAGGATGACGATCTGCTCTGGATCTCGGCGCACTGTATCATAAGCGTTCTCCAGTATTCGACGGTCTGGAAATCCAAGGTCTTCAACGAGAAGGGGTTCGCCTTCGATTGTGTAGACCTCGGATAATACGGTAGCAATCGGCCATTGCTTCATTCGGGCTAGATTAGCTTCGTCGGTGACGAAATCGGAGGTTTTACCGTAGACGCCGGTGACCCTCATCACTTCCAACACACGACCTCGCCATTCGTCTGAAACCTCCGCTCCACCACCGATACTTATCAGATACGGTGCGTTCAACGAGGCCTCCGCTGTCGTACGGCCCAGCATGAAGAATTTGTTGGGCTCCTTGTCAAAACCGCCGCGAGGGCCGAAGGCGATTAAGCTGACAGTCGAGCGCCCATAGACGGCCTTGACGCCCATAAGTTGATCACTGTCAGTCACAAGTTCCTTAAATAGCATGGTGCTTCCTCCAACTCTGGCCTCGCAGAAGTCACACTTTCTAACCTGGAGTTGTCAACGCGTCCCTGAGCAAAGGCAGCGGATTCTTATAGGATCAGCACTATCTGAAAACGTGGACCGCCGAATGCAAGTCTTTGCGCGCCAGGGTTCTGCGAGTGGATTTTTGGCTTTGCAATCTGACTGTACTGCCGCTTCATGCCTACTTGTCTCAGGAAATTTGCGGGGTAGCCGTATGGAAGACGACCGGGAAAAGCTACCGGGAGGAAGGGTATTGGCCAACGATAATCAGTCTCGGCCGGTAGAGGAAGAGGGCGGCGATGCCCTGGAGCCTACGAAACGGTTGGAGAGAGTGGTGTTCGATATTGCTCGGCTGATTGGCAGGCAACTGGCCCGTGAGGAGTTCGAACGGATACGAGCTAGCAATGACAATCAGCGAGGTGACCCGGCACGTAAGAGCTAAGCATGAGCTGTGGCTCACACGTTGCCTATTGGGAACAAATGTGAAACATTTCTGTGGGGTCCGGAGATGGTCACCGGAATTTACTGGGGAAATGCGTGGAAATGGCAAAGGCAGCTCGAAACATTTTGATCGAGAAGAGGCGCCAGGAAGGCGCGACGATGAAATCCATCGCTTTGGAGTTCAACATTTCCGTTTCCCGCGTTCAGCAGGTTCTCGCGATTCGCGAAAGGAATCGCAGGAAAATTGCACGCCGTCTCGAAGCACCGCTGCGACGCGTTACTTTTCCCGTTGGCGGTGAAGAGCCAGACGTTTAAGGAGGTTTCCCATGATCCGCGCCGCGCTTTATGCTCGCTATTCCGACGACAAGCAGAGTGAGGCATCGATAGAGGACCAGTTCCGGCTTTGCCGTGAGCATGCCCTCCGGGAACGCTGGGAGATCGCCGGATCCTATGAGGATGCGGCCATATCGGGAGCCAGTACGGTCTTGCGGCGTGGTATTCAGCGGCTTATCCGTGATGCCCAACGTGGCGAGTTCACTATCGTCGTAGCCGAAGCATTGGACCGCATCAGTCGCGATCAAGCGGACGTGGCGACGCTCTACAAGCATTTGAAGTTTGCCGGCATCACCATCGTCACGCTTGCCGAAGGGGAGATCTCGGAACTGCATGTTGGTCTTAAGGGCACGATGAATGCCCTGTTCCTGAAAGACCTTGCGATGAAGACCCATCGCGGCCTGCGGGGCAGGGTAGAGAAGGGCAAAGCCGGTGGCGGCCTTTGCTATGGCTACAAGGTCGTTCGGAAGTTCGACGTCAATGGCGAACCGATCCGGGGCGATCGGGAAATCATTCCCCATGAGGCCGACACCATCCGCCGTATCTTTCGTGAGTTCGCATCCGGCAAAAGCCCAAAGGCCATTGCTATCGATCTCAATAATGGGGGCATACCCGGCCCGCTTGGTCGCGCATGGGGCGACACCAGCATTCGTGGCCATGTCTCACGCGGCACAGGCATACTCAACAATGAGCTTTATACCGGCGTTCTCGTCTGGAACCGCCAGCGCTTCCTGAAAGACCCAAGCACCGGCAAGCGGGTATCGCGCCCCAACCCGGAAAGCCAATGGATCAGGACCGAGGTACCGCATCTCAAAATCGTAGACGACGATCTGTGGAATGCCGCCCGCGCCCGACAGACGCAAATCTCCGCCCTCTTCGGGCCGAACCCAGCCAATACCCGTGAAGGACGGATGAAGCGTCTTCACCTAGCGAACCGTCCCACCGCTCTTCTGAGCGGCCTTCTCACCTGCGGATGCTGCGGCGGCAAGTTCGGGATCATAGTCCCGAACCGCTATGCCTGCCTCAATCACCACCGGCGCGGCACCTGCGAGAATGGCCATTCTATCACCCGTGACAAGATCGAAGCGCGTGTTCTTGCCGGCCTCAAGGATCGCCTTGTTTCCGCCGAGGCAGTCACCGAAGCCGTGCGTGCCTATGCCGAGGAAATGAACCGGCTGAACCACGACCGGCGAGCGCAGGCGGCAACCGACCAAAAGGCGCTTCAAAAGATCGAGCGTGCCATTGCCGGGATCATGGCGGCGATCGAGGACGGCATGTATCAGCCGTCGATGAAGGCACGCATGGATGATCTTGAACGGCAGAAGGTGGAGATCATGGCCCGTCAGCGGGAAGCACCAGCAGACATTCCCGATGTGCATCCGAATATCGCCAATCTCTACCGCCGTCGCGTCGAGCGTCTAACAGAGGCGCTCAACGACCCGGATGGCGGACGTCAGGCAGCAGAGGCCTTACGTTCGCTAATCGGCGACATCGTCCTCACGCCCGGTGGTAAGCGTGGGGAGGTTCACGCCACTCTGTGCGGCGAGTTGTTCGGTATTCTCGACTTCGTCAGGAGCGAGGAAAGTCGAAGTCCTGGCGAAACTATGCCAGCGGCAATAGCGCGCCCCCGCAACCAACGATTCTTGCGATACCAGCAAAGGCGATCCGGAAGGGTCGCCTTTTGCGTTTCGCAGCGGTCGGGTGTTGCGCCCTCCCGCAACCAACGATCCCGGCGATTCCGAATTTTCGGGATCGCCGGTTCCGTTCCGCAGGGATCGGGTGTTGCGTGTCCCCGCAACCAACGATTCTTGCGAAAGCAAGGCACCCAAAACCCCCGCCTCCGAAAGGACGGCGGGGTTTTTCTTGTTCGCTGCAAACCGCAGGATCGCGGCCAGGTCGCCGCGCAGCACGATCGCCAGCTCGGCCTCGTCGGGCACAAGCGTTACCTGATCGATCAGCGTCCGGAAAACCTCTGCAGCCTCGGCTTTGCCATCCTCGTTCTGCAGGCTCTCATAGAGCACCCCGATCCGCTGGCGGTAGATCTCCGCCATGTTCGGATGCAGGAGGGGCGGAGGCTCTTCAGCGTTCGCCAGCAGCTCGGTCAGTTCTGCCTTACGGGCTTCAAGACCCCCAATCTTGTCCTTGAGCTGAACGCCGGGCACACCATCCAGAATGGCTTGAATCGCTCGATCCAAGTCCCGCTGGACGCGTTCCAACTCTTTGCGCTGACCGATGATGTCTGCGCTACGCTCAATCCTCAGCCGGTTCACCTCGCGGGTGAACTCGTCACAGAATTCCTTGAACAGTTCGGGCTCCATCAGATGCGTCCGGAGGCCGCTGAGCACTGAGGCTTCAAGGGCGTCTCGCCTGATATTCAAGCGGTTGTCGCAGGTGCCCTTGTTCCGCGACGTCGCGCAGCCGAGCAGATCCTTGGAGATCATTGTGTAACCGCCACCACAGCAACCGCACTTCACAAGGCCGGCAAACAGGTGCTTTGGACGTCGCCGTTCGTTCAGTGCATTCTCGCCAAGCTCGGACGTCTCATAGGCGAGGGATTGCTGACGTGCCTTCACCGCATCCCAGACTTCCTGGTCGATGATGCGCATCTTCGGCACTTCCTGAATCGCCCACTCGGATTCGGGATTGAGGCGTGACACCCGCTTGCCCGTGTCCGGGTCTTTCAGATAGCGGAGGCGGTTCCAGACGAGGCGTCCGACGTAAAGTTCGTTGTTGAGGATGCCGACGCCGCGCTTCGGGTTGCCATGGATCGTCGATGGCCCCCACTCGGCGCCCTGCGGCCCAGGCACGCCTTGCTTGTTCAGCTCAAAGGCGATGGCGCGCGACGACTTGCCGGCGATGTAGTCCGCGAAGATACGGCGGACGGTGGCGGCCTCGGCCTCGTTGATCGTTCGGTCGCCGCGGATCGGTTCACCATTCGATGCGAACTGCTTCACCACGTCATAGCCGAAGCACAGCCCGCCACCGGACTTGCCGTCCTCGACGCGGCCACGCAGCCCGCGGCGCGTCTTGTCGGCCAGGTCTTTCAGGAAGAGGGCGTTCATCGTCCCCTTGAGGCCGACATGCAGATGCGTCACGTCGCCTTCCGACAGCGTGACGATACGCACGCCGCCGAAGGCCATGCGCTTGAACAGTCCAGCGATATCCTCTTGGTCGCGGCTCAGGCGATCCATCGCCTCTGCAAGTACGACGACGAATTTGCCACGCATCGCATCGCTGATCAGCTCCTGAATGCCGGGTCGCAGCAGCGACGCGCCGGATATCGCCCGGTCGGTATAGCTATCGACGACCGTCCAGCCTTGCTTTTCTGCATGCAGGCGGCAGACCCGCAACTGATCCTCGATCGAGGCGTCTCGCTGATTGTCCGATGAGTAGCGAGCGTAGAGCGCGACCTTCATGAGGAGACCTCCTTACTCCGGGAGGCGGTCTCGCGTCCGGTTGTCTGTTTCGACTTGAACGAAGTCCCGCGCGGCCTGTCGCGCCAGCAGCCGGACCAAGTTGACGAGGCGTGGATCGGGCTTCGACGACGCAGAGGCAGCCGGTTCGCGGGCCACGTCGGCGACCACACGAAGCTTGTCGGCTGTTGTACGTCTTGGTCGCGCCACGATCGCGTCCTTGTCCTCGCGCGGAAAACTCCGCTTCGAGACAAAGATGCCAAGTGACGGCACCTTGGCAAGGAGAAAATGTATTGTAAATCAATGGCTTGCGTCGCACCAGGGCGGGTGCTGGCGGGCGGCAGCGTAGGGGCGGTGCGCGGGTCGATGGCCATCGTAGCAATAATATATTTGTGATCGCCCTCCTTGGAAGAGGGGCGTCTCGTCACGATGGCAACGGCCGGCATCCCAAATGTCTGGTAGGGACCGTCTTGATTTGCAGGGACCGATAGCACTTCCACCAGCCTTGCACTCCAAAGAAAACATGGCTATATATCTGGATATAGCACGGAGGCAAGCGATGAGCAACAGTGCGCAGAAGAGAGCCCTAGAGAATTATCGGTCCCGTCTGACTGAACGGGGCATCGCGCGGTTTGAGATCCAGGCGCTCGACGCCGATCGCGATCTACTCCGATCCCTTGCCCGGAAATTGACGGAAGAAGGTCCCGAAGCTGGGCAGCTTCGCCGGACGATACAGCAGGCCGTGACGGGGGAGCCTCCGAAAGCGGGCGGTATTCTCGCCGCGCTGCGTCGCTCACCTATGGTAGGCGCCGATCTCGACCTCAGCCGGCCGCGAGAAGATGGGCGTAAGAT
>JGI26536J50258_1001333_pt1 | contig 17197 bp, 14 predicted proteins | sample ThiBiot_750_plan_FD_50258 | JGI IMG/M metagenome (IMG submission 50258)
AACAACAACATCAAGAAAGATTAAGTGATAGTAGTGAAGACAACGATGATGATAATGATGATGATGATGATGACGACGATGACGAAGAAGAAGTGGAAGATGATGAAGAAGATGAAGATGATGAAGAAGAAGAAGGTGATGAGGAAGAAGACGACGACGACGACGACGATGATGATGATGACGATTTCGATGATAAACGAAGATCAAGAACGAAATCGAAACGTGGTTTTGGCCAAGCAAAAGCCAAATCAAAGAAACAAGTCAAACGATCGAAACCGACTTCGAATAGTTCCACATCGATATCGAACCGAAAACGACAACGAACATCTTCATCGACAAGTTTTGCATCGGCAACGAAAAAAGCTCGTCGTCAACCGTCGACCAGCGGCAAGAATTCGTCGGCATCTGTGAACAAACGAAAAATCCGTCGAACAGCCGCCTCCAATCCGATAAACTATCATGAAGAATCCGATGATGACGATGATCGTGCCGATCAATCTCGTCGTCGAGGCAAAAAACAGCAACGGCATCTCTCATCGGACTCGAATTCCGACGACGATCAAAACGGCAATACCAATCACGATGATGAATCCATNTCCAACGATTATCATTCTCAGTCAGTGACTGATCTCGAATCGAATACGGCGAAACGACAAACGAAAGTTCGAACATCAGATACTCTAACAAGCTCAGGTGAACCGACGACAATCATCGCTGATGAACCATCGTCCGAAACGATCGAAAAAGTTTTGAAAGTACGTTTCGGTCGAAAGGATGCCACAGGACCATCGACAACCATCTATAATATCGATGAATTCGGCGATCCAAATGCAAATTACAATGGCGACGATGAAACTCAGTCCGACGGGGAAGAACAATTCTTGATCAAGTGGAAAAATTGGTCACATTTACATAATACATGGGAAAGCAGCGCGAGTCTACAGCAAGCNCACGTGAAAAGCTCTCGAATCCTGGAAAATTTTCTCAAACAACACGAACAAACACGTTTATGGCGTCGAGAAAATTTAAACATGGACGAAATCGAATTGTTCGAATGTCAACAAGAATTAAACGACACAGCTCTTGCAGGTTATCAACANGTCGAACGTATCGTTGCTCACGAGAAGAATCGTGAACANGAGAATACCTATGATTATTTCTGCAAATGGGACGGTCTTGCCTACAGTGAATGTACCTGGGAGGACGGACATTTAATTGCCAAACGATTTCAAGATAAAATNGATGAATACAATGTTCGATTGACACAGCAAACTGAAGATCTNCAAACTCAACAACAACAACAAACAACAAGTGGACGAAAAAAATTAGCCATCGATCGGCCACGATTCGTTCCCATGACTGTTCAGCCGTTGTATCTTGCACCTGAAGAACCTGAATTCAAACTACGTGATTATCAATTAGAAGGTTTGAATTGGTTGGCACATTCGTGGTGTAAACAAAATTCAGTGATCTTAGCCGATGAAATGGGCTTGGGCAAGACAATTCAAACGATATCGTTCCTCTCGTATGTTTTCGAGGAACATCGTGTGCACGGACCGTTTCTTATCGTTGTACCTTTGTCGACAATTCAAGGTTGGCAACAAGAATTTCNTCGTTGGGCACCACAAATGAATACCATCATTTACATTGGNGATATGATATCACGAGAAAAGATTCGTCATTTCGAAATGTACGCATCAGGAAACAAAAAACAACTGAAATTTCATGCACTGCTGACAACTTACGATTTCCTATTGAAAGATAGCAAATATCTATCATCAATCAATTGGAATGTGATACTTGTCGATGAAGCTCATCGTTTGAAAAACGATGATTCAATGCTCTATCGAACGTTGATTCAATTCGAATCACAACATCGAATTTTAATCACGGGCACACCTTTGCAAAATTCACTCAAAGAACTCTGGTCATTGCTGCATTTTATTATGCCGAATTATTTCAATGATTGGAATACATTCGATTCGAAATATTCAACATTATTGACAACAAACGATACGAGTTTAGTTAAACGTTCGAGAGAATTACATCAAGAATTGGAACCATTCTTATTGCGACGTGTGAAACGTGACGTCGAAAAATCTCTACCAGCTAAAGTCGAACAGATCTTACGTGTTGAAATGACACGTCTACAAAAACAATATTACAAATGGATTCTAACGAGAAACTATCGAGCATTAACAAATGAACGTGGCGGTAGTCTGCCATCATTCATCAATATAATGATGGAACTTAAAAAATGTGCAAATCACGCATTTTTTGTTAAACGTGACGATGAAACAATTGCGAGTTTGGATGAAATTATCAAAGGTAGTGGTAAATTATTATTATTAGATAAACTTCTATTAAAACTACGTGCAAGCAATCATCGTGTTCTGATCTTTTCACAAATGGTTAAAATGTTAGATATCCTAGCTGAATATTGTAAATTACGACGATTTCCTTTTCAACGACTTGACGGTTCGATGAAAGGCGAAATACGTCGGCAAGCATTGAATAGTTTCAATCGTGAAGCATCCGAAGATTTTATTTTCCTTCTTTCGACACGAGCTGGTGGTTTAGGTATTAATTTAGCGACAGCTGACACCGTCATTATCTATGATAGTGATTGGAATCCGCAGAATGATCTTCAAGCACAAGCACGTGCTCATCGAATTGGTCAGACGAAACAAGTGAATATCTATCGTCTTGTTGCAAAACAATCCGTCGAAGAGACAATCATTGAACGTGCGAAACAGAAAATGGTCCTCGATCATTTAGTCATTCAACGTATGGACACAACGGGACGAAATGCATTTCAAAATTTTAGTAATACATCGAACTCATCGACTGATAGCCGACCGTTGACAAAAGAAGAATTGAATACAATCATTAAATTTGGTGCTGAAGATTTATTCAAAGAAAATTCGAATGAAGAAGGTTCAGCCGAAGAAGAATCGCAAAAGATCGATATCGATGAAATTCTTCGTCGTGCTGAAACACGACAAGACGACGATTCATCGATGAGAAACAGCAGCGAAGATCTTCTTTCACAATTTAAAATCGCGAATATTCAAACAATGGAAGACGAAGCTATTGAACCAACAACAGTTGTGAATAAAAGCAAAAGTTGGAAGGATATTATTCCTGAAAGTGAACGACAGAAATTCGACGATGAATGTCTAGCTGAGTTAACAGCAGCATTGCCACCACGTAGTCGAAAACGTGTCGAATTGTTCAATTCAACATTAGAAACTGATAATAATAATAACAATGCTAATCGTCGATCGTTAACGGATTTTACTTCGAATGAAATACGGCGTTTTGTTAAAAGTTTTAAGAAATTCTCTGATCCATTATCTCGTCTCGATTCGATCACGATGGACGCGGAATTAGAAGATAAATCTCGGCAAGATATCGAAGAATTAGCAAAGAATCTTTATAACGAATGTTCACTAGCTGTTGAACAGAATTCAACTGAACCAACATCAACAACGAGCTCATCGTCGCCTAAAGACGAACAAACAAATCCTCGAGATAAAACTCCAACTATACGTTTGAATAACGTTTCAATCAATGCTCTACAAGTGATCAATTCGATACGCGATTTAGATGTATTAAAGAAAGTCTTTGGAGATCAACGAAAAAATTTTACATTTCCATCAGCACTTAAAATCAAGCCTGCCGATTGGCCGTGTTCTTGGTCATTGGAAGATGATAAAGCACTTTTACGTGGCATTTATGATCACGGATATTCGAATTGGGAACAGATTAAAATGGAACCTGAATTGGGCTTGTCGTCGAAGATTCTTCTCGATGATAAACAATCGAAATCACAGGCAAATCATGTGAAAAAACGAGCAGATTATCTTCTACGTTTATTAAAACAATATTATGCAAATCCTGTTAATAATAAGAAAAAAGATGCAGCTAAAACGAAAAAATCAACAACAACAACTCAGATATCGGCGAAGAAAACGAAAGTTTCGAATGAAGAAAATCTCAATGGTTCGAATTCAGCTAAGAAACAACGACGAACCAATGGACCCACAGTGAATAATCATGAAAAACACCCGAAATCAAAAGAAATTATCGACAATTCCAGTGGCGATGAAGAAAGTTCGACAACGGCAAAATCTTCGAAAAAGAAGTCGAATGATGATCGATCAACAAAAACGTTGAAGAAAAAAGAAGAAGATAATAATTCAGGGAATGATATGTTCCAACAATGTAAAGAATTACTTCGGCCCGTTAAGAAATGGTTCAGTAAACTTGATTCACCCGAAGCTGCATTCGATTCACATGATGATTATGTCAAAGAATTCGATAAATGTCTACTGAAAATCGGTGATCAAATCGAATATGTTTTGAAAAGTAAAAACGATGATGACTATCAAACTTATCGACAACATTTGTGGAATTTCGTATCGAAATTTACGACGAACTTAAACGATAAAGATTTGAGAAAATCCTATCGAAATTTAGTAAGAAAACGTGATGAAGAAAATTCGCATTCGAATCATCACGCACAAAAATCTTCTCAATTCCATTCATCATCATCATCATCAGCAACAACAACAACAACACAACAACATCATCATCATTCTTATTCGCAATCGAACGCCAAAAGTCGGCAAAGTGAACAAGATGAAACCTATCGAAAAGCCGGCTGGGGTTCATCATCATCTTCACAATCGAGTTCGACTAATTTGAATTCAACAAATCGAAATATGAAAGATTCACGTTTGAAACATACATCATCGATGCCATTGACTAAATCATCGAGATTCGATCAGCCAAACAGCACAATTGGCTCGACAAATACGGGCACAACATTCGATTATGATCGTAATCGACATCATACGACAAATAATCGACGATCGTATCACGATTCAACCGGTGATTCATCATCAGACTATCGAAGTAGTTATCATCGTGATCGAGATCGAGAACGAGATCGTGATCGTGATCGTGATAATTCGTCACGTGGACCTCGTCGATATGATTCGATGCCATCACGTTATGAACAATCATCATACAACAGCAATCGTTCGTCATATCAAAGTAATTTCTCTCAACCACCGCCTCCGTTCGATGAAAGTCGATCATCGAATCGTTCGAATGAAAATACAAAAACGAATAATAATAATAATCATCGTTCAACAGCAGCANCAGCAGCACCACCGCCACCATTGCCTCCTCTACCTGCTGGAACANCAGCCCCGCCACCACCTCCTCCTCCACCACCATTATCAGACAATGAATATTTCCAAACGGTCTATCAACAGTACTTCAACATGTATATGCAACAAGCCACAGGGCTCTCTTCATCTCATTCATCGACGTCAAAAGATTCCAAGTAACAATCAATTCAAATAAAATACTTTTGTCATGTAACTTCGGTTATTCTAGTTCTCCGAACAGCTATGCTGAAAGAGCTGCTGCCTACGCTCATCAACAAGTGCAGTCGTCAGCATCTCAATCATCGAAACAATGATGAACATATTTGTTTTCGCTTGATCATCTTTTCTTATTTTTCTTGTTTATATTTATGTAAAACAGACAAGCAAATAACTATATCATAAACCAACAAAATATCTTTGCTTCGTCTTCTTTCGTTTCTCGATGTGATACTCTTCTCTTCATTGACTATGTTTGTCTCTCTCTCTCTTTTTGTTTCTTCTGTTTGGCATGTTTTTTAGTTCGATTACCTGGTTCGTTTTCTTTTTCTTCATATATGAAAACTACTCTTTCTCTTTCTCTGTCTTTTTCTCAGATGTGTGGACAAACAAAACAGAAAAAAAGAAACTATTTTCTTCTAAAAAACGTCCTCGACGTGTACGTATATATTTCTTGATGCGTACTTCGAAATTTCTTCATATATATACATATATATATATATATATACACTCTGATTTATTCTTTTTTTTTTCTGCTCGTGTTTTTTTTCTTCTTTGTCTTGTATGCTGATTGATCAGCTGAGATTTTTTTTTGCCAAAGTACAAAAAGAAAAATACAACAGTTACTTTAAAAAAATTCATAGCCAAATTTTTATCATTTTATGAAAGAAAAGACATTTAAAAAAATGGTAACTTAGTTACGAGAATCTAGTGCCATCTAGCATAAAAACTTTGTCCATTGCTCTCATTTGTCAATTTATCGAAATGATATACAAGCAGCTAGAATAGAATAATCAATCTATAACGCAATAGAAGTAGAAGAAATTCAAGAACATAATCATTGTCTTTAAATGGTATTCCAAGATGAATCGACAATGATTGTTGATACGACGAAATCGTCATCGGAAACGAAATCTGACGCATGTTTTCATCCATCATGTTCACATTGTGATGTGAATTTTTTTCAAAATATTAAATCTGAAATCAAACAATTGACCAATGAAACTGAACTATTAAAATCGTCTTTAAATGATAAATCAATGGATTGTTCTCATCTGCCATTCGAAACGCAACGTTTACATCTATATTCGATACTTGACGAGTGGAAATCCGATCGTATCGAACACATCGCATTTATTTATCAGAAAAAAAAGAATCAAGTCGATTTCAAATGTTCACAAACATTCTATGAATATGAAATCTATCGAATTGAACAGAAGAATTCTCTCAACGAAAGTCTTCTTTCAAACCAGTCGACTTATTCACGTTCGTCGATTTCCAATGAAATCGAAGAATTAAATCAAAAACTATCTCTCACACGTCATCTACTCGATTATTTCATTCAACCAAAAAGTACACATTCGAATAAATATTCCGATTCAGACGATGACATTCATGAATCATCGATCGATTACGATCATATTTTTCAGCAAAACTCAATCAATGAATATCCACTGCAAACCGATAATCTCGCTATGGCTTGTTCAAATTCTCATATTCTTCTACGTGATGGTGCACGTTTATTATTATTTAATGAAAATGAAAAAATACATCAGCTAGAAATCAAAGTTAAACATCCAGGTGATTTCATTCGAGATATTTGTTGGTGTGAAACATTAGGATATTATCTTGTTTTGACACAATATCTTCTATTTCTCTACGATCCAAATAAATACACATTGACTCTCGTCGATAAAGTGAAATCAATTGATCAATTGAAGTTTTCTTCGTTGACTTGCTCAGATAATATCATGTTTCTTGTTAATGGAAATGGACAATGTATTGAACGATGGTCAATAGCAAAGAGTTTCAATTGGAAATTAATAAAACGTAAATTTCGAAATAAAACGAACAAATGAATAGATGTATGTTTAGGTTGGCGTGAAAATGAATTTTGTCACGATAATTTTCGTCTCGCATCACGCATTCGTGCTAATCATTCGATGATCGGTTTGTTTATTGAAAATGAAAATAAATCTTTGACTATTAGTTTTTGTTCGCTTTTTCGTAGCTTTGAATATTTGTGATCGAAATTTCGGCTATCGAATCTGTTTATACGATTATCATATGAAATTTCTTCGAAAAATCAATTGTGACTTCAATCTTCATCTTTTATCCTACATGCATGGAAATCAATGGTTAGCAACTGATTACAAAGAACGTTTCTATTTATTCAATGATGATGACGATAAAATTCAAAGTATTATTGATTACACAAATAAAGGTGGCTTCATCCGAAATATTTGCCGTTTATCATCGAATTCAATTGCTGTGAAAATAATGAATCGGTTACAAATCTATAGAGTATCATTTTGATGTGCTTTTCTTTCTTTGGTTTTTCTCGATGATTATCCTTTAGATTCCTAATCACGGTGTTTCTTTTTTTGTATCCTATACACACAATCACCATGTTCTGTCCGTTGTTAGTGTGTTGTGTTTTTTTTTGATGAATTTTTTTTGTTTCTCCTCTCTTTTTTTTTCGGATAGAACAAATAAATGCATACGTTCGCTGTGCAAATGAAATAAACATTTATGTACCGACACTAGTAACAACAATTGTTCGCAGCAACCTCGCTGCAGGTGTAGACAACAACAACCTCTTTCCTTTTTCTACAATTCCATCTGACTTTTACTAAAAAGAAGAAGAAGAAGAGAAAGAAAAAAAGAATTTCGATTGATTGCTTCCATTGGTATTTTTTACATTCTTGAAAAAAAAATGAGTAGAGAGAACGAGAGAACAGGAGAACTCGGGTGTTGATGGAAACACAAACAGAATTTTGTCGTTGTTCTTGTTTCTCTTTTTTTCTCTTCTCTTCTCTTCTCTTCTCTTCTCTTCTGCTTCTACTTCTTCAGCGTCCAAACAACAATAATTCAATTTTGCAACTAGGCAATGAAGAGAGACAGAAAAGAAAAAAAAGTTTACTGTTAAAATATTGAAAAATTCATAAAGGTAGAAGACAGTGAAGCAAACAGAACGTTTCGAGATTTTCTAGACTTCGAATAATCATTCAGTGCAGATCTCTTTTAGAATATCTACATATTTAATCTAATTTTTTGTATACAGTTTATTTTCTATTCGTTCTCGATTATCGATTGGTATAACAAGTAAATGAAAGATTCTTGAATTGATCGAGTCATGTTGAACTTTCGTTTGTATTTAGATGGCCGATCTTCCAAATGGTGGTGAAGTTGCACCACCACTGGTGAATGCGAAAAGTTCGTTGATTTATTTGAAATAAATTCTTTGACAAGAGTTTTATATATGATTATTTAGCTGATACACGTCCCAATGAACAGAGAAATTCTATTGGTCAGGTTCAACCAGCACCGACAACAGCAGCAGCTGTAAGCGAAATTCATTGATTTGAAAACAATTTGTTTAAGTAATTGTTCGCGTTTTATTTTTAATTAAGACGAAAGCAAAAGTTGTTGGAGGTGATCGTCTACAAGAAATGGCTCGACAAGCCAAGGCTCTTCGTGACGAACGACGAGCAACTGTAAGCAATCAATTATCTGTCGATTTCGATGATGTTTTCATTTCGTTTTGTTTTCAGCTCGATGCTAGACATGAATACTTATTCGGTCGTGTAAGTGATTCAACTGAATAATTCAAATATTTTAGAATAAAAATTTTGCTTTTAGCTCGCCGAAGCCATTAGCATTGAACCCTCACAAGTTGAAGATCATATTTTAGGAGATGAAAAAGTAAATATTTTCGATCGAAAACGTTTTCTTTGACAGCAAACTTTTTTAGTTCGAGTGTATCGATGATTTTTTTCTTGCTGGCGGTCGTCGTGTTCTAATGTTCTATTACCAAGAGCCCAAAGTATATCCATAGTTTGTCACTTCAAAAAGAATTTTCTATTTAATTTCTATCAGAATGCTGAACTCAATCAACCAGTCTACGGCCGAATGACAAATGTTGGCCCAAAAAAACGCGTCATAATCAGCACTGGTGTCGAATCGATGGTAAAAACCATTGACTAGAATTTGATGTGTTCAGAATTCGATTTCATTTTAGCCGCTCACCGGTGTTCTCTATTATTTCGTTCGTCCAAATCAACCAAAAGCTATCACACCGGCAAATATCGTAACTGATGTTGTCTTTGGACAATTAGATGCATCGAATGGTAAAATGCTCGAATCGATTGATCAATTATTAGCAAATATTTTAATTCCATTACTTCAACAATATGAGGTTTGTATTCAAACAGAAAAAAAAAGAAAGAAATAGAAATTCATTCTTTGCTTGTCAAAAGGATTGGGGCGCTCTGAAAAACCGTAGTAATACAAACGTACAGGACTTTCTCGATGCAATGAGTCAATTTACTGCGACTGTCAATGGTGCAAGTGATAATATCGGTAATCTCTTAGTTATTTTCTAGAAAGCAAATTTTATTTCGAGAATTTTCGTAGCTCATCAAGTCAAATTAGCAGCTGGTGATAACGATAGTACTCTATCGACGCTAGCAACACCGAATGATTATCATACGATGGCACAAAATGGAGATTTTATAACTGAATGCGAGAAATTAATGGATAAATGGTGTCTACAAATTGAAAAAGTACTTTATTCGAAAGGAAATAAGTCAGAAAGAAATATGTTCTGTTGTAGATCTTAGCAGAAAGTGAACAAATTCGTCGAGAAGCTGATGATGTTGGACGTAAGTTCGATAGACAGACATCGGATTCTTTTTTTAATCTTTTGTTTAGCATCTGCCGAATTAATTCATTGGAAACAACGTATGGCTACGTTCAATAATCTCTTAGAACAAATCAAATCTCCTCGTTGTCGAGCTGTTGTCGGTGTTCTTCAATCAGCTAAATCAAAATCTATCAATCGTTGGAAAGATTTAGTATGATTCATTCTTCATATTTTCATTATCCTTCTCTCTCTCTCTCTCTCTCTCTCTCTCTCTTATCAGGATGCTCGTATAACCGATGCTGCCAATGAAGCAAAAGATAACGTTCGATATTTATACACTCTCGATAAATTCTTCAGCACACTCGATAAAAACAATCCAGTAAACATTTCAAATCGAATATATTCTTCGAAAGATCTCTTTGTTCTTGTTCTTTAGAATGCTATTGCTGAAAATATTCCGAGCTTAATGAATGCTATTCGAATGATTCACAGTATTTCTCAATATTACAATTCATCTGAACGTATGACATCGTTATTTGTTAAAATTACCAATCAAATGATCAACACATGCAAACGATATATCAAAAATGGCAACACACGTCTTTGGGATATTCCCAAGTAATGAAAATAAAAAATAGATTTGATTGTTGAAATTTTGTTGTTGTTTTTTCGTCTAGACAAGAATTAATTACTCGAATAAATGAAAGTAAAAAATTAAATGAAGAATATCAAGCTTATTTTCACAAGACAAAAGGCAAATTACAAGATTCTGCTAATGAACGACAATGGAATTTTAGGTTCGATCGATTGATATTGAATAAAAAACATCTCATTGTTTTATTGATTTAGTGAAAATTATATCTTCGGTAAATTCGATACATTCTGCAAACGTTTGGATCGTATTGTCGATGTTTTAAATACGATCGATAGTTTAAGTGGCTTACAAAACATTCGTGTCGAAGGTTTAGAACCAATTGTTGTTAAATATCGATCAGTTGTCGATGCGATCAAAAAGAAATCCTACGATTTACTCGATCATCGAAAGCCTGACGTACGAAATCTTTATTTAAAACAAACATTTCTTTTTAAAAAAAAACTCTCGTTTAGTTTGATAACGATTATAATGAATTCAAATCTCAAGTCGAATATATTCAAGCACAATTACAATTATTCATTGATTCATGGTTCAGAAAATCTTATACAGTAAAAAGCGAATAGTATTGTTGTTTTCGTTGGTTTATTGATTTGAAAACTTTTCAGGTTGAACAATCGTTATTATTTTTGAATAAATTTCAAGATTTAGAAGGTGTTAAAATCGATTTCTCGGATAAATACAGTAAACTTCTTCAAAACTTCAGCAAAGAACTCGATGCTGTTCGCAAAATCTACGAAAAGAATAAAGAAGATCCACCTCTCTCACGTAATCTTCCGCCAACAGCCGGTCGAATCATTTGGGCTCGACAATTGTATCAACGTATCAGTATTCCAATTAAATTGCTACAAGATAAAATCGATCTGAACAAAACCGATGATGGCAAACAGTTAATAAAAAATTTCAATAAAATTGCCGAAGCTCTACTTCAATATGAAGTTTTATTCTATCGAAATTGGGAACGTAGCATCGATTTGATAAAGAAAGGCATGCAATCAACTGTTTACATTCGACATCCGGAAACAAAAGTTTGTTTTCAATGATTATTATTGACTCGTATTGATTGTTAAGTTGTTCGATTTTTGTAGGAAGAATACGTCAATTTCGATCCTCAAGTCTTAGAATTAATTAAAGATGCTCAATATTTAGCTAAATTAGGCTTGGAAATACCTGAAACAGCAACGACATTACTTCGACAAGAGGAACAAATTCGACAAACAAGTGTCAGTTTACAAGAACTACTCAATGAAATCAAACAAACTTATTCAACGATACCAAAAGATATGTTTGCTCTGTTCAAACCACATCGAGAAAAAGTCGAAGAAGCTCTACGACCTGGTTTTGTTGCCATAACTTGGTCATCATTGAACATCGATGAATGTCAGTTTGCATTTTTAAATTTCTCGACAATCTTTTTCTCTAAACTTGTTCTTTCGTAGATATTACTAATGTTCGACAAGAATTAGAACAATTGAGAATTCTAATCATCGATTGCACGGATATTCTTCAATGTCGAATTGAAAATGCTCTTCAAGTCATTGCTGAAACACAACTATGCGAAACACAACAAGATCCAATTACATTAGATGAATTCTCGAAACTAACCGATGAATCTTGTCAACACGCAATTTCATCGATAACTCGACAAACAATTCTCTGCGAAAAAGCTGTTCATTATCTTCTTGAAATTCTTAAGAAACGTTTGAAACCTCAAGAACAAGCACAAATCAAAGAAACCGATCCTGAATACTACGATTGTGCGTTGAAATCAACAATGAACACCAAAGGTCACGTTGCACGATGCAATGATTGTCAACCGTGTGCATTCTTTAATTTTCTCACTATTTATTGGAATAAAAACATCGATGCGATTGTTCAATCTACGCGAAGTTCATTGGAAACAATTCGAAAACGTTTGCAACAACCGATTCGATACGTTGGCGAACAGGTGATTCGTGAACAAGTCCGAAATCCATTGTTTCGCACGGATATCGTCTTGTCGATTCCGAATGTTTTGGTACGACCAAGTTTGGATGATATGCAATCACAATTGAATAAATCGGCGAATACAATGCTCAAAATTGGACAAGATATACCCGAATGGTTTCATGCACAGAAATTAAAAGAAATTACGATCAAAGAAATCGAAAAACAAGCGTTGGACGAAGGTGAAGACGTGAAATTAGCTGTCCAAGCAAAAGCACCGAAACCATTGCATAAGGTTTGAAAATAATCTCAGATAATTCGATTGTTTTTTTTCTTGTTTGATACTAATCGAACTGATATTCTGTAGCATACGAATTGGATATCGAATCTTCCGACAGATCCGGAAGCACAGAAAAGTTTTCCACGAACTTTACTAGGAGAAGCGAGAGTAAGAGATCTATTTGTGAATTCCGAAATTATGAATTGATAATATCGATAAAAATCAATTCATAATTTAATAGAGATCAATCCCAAGCACTTCGAATTATCTTCACATTTTCTTCGGTTGAAATGCAAATTTTTCTATGATTTCATTTTCGTTTTAGGTCATTGCAGAAAATAATGATGTGAAAAAAGGTACGAAGTTATTCATTTGAAAGTACTTTGAAAAACAATGAGATATACTTTTATTTCAGTTGTTCTCTCGCTCAATTCGGCAATCAGTACATTCAAACCTGATGTTCAAGAAATGATGAAGAACTTCACTGGTTTCGCTGAATTATGGGAAAAAGTAAATCGAATAGAAAGTTGATTGAGCCCAAAACAAAGACGTCGAATTTTAGGAACCCGAAGTCACTGTCAAAGCATTTATGGAATCGAAACCATTAATGGTCGATTTCGAAGCTCTGTTCAAACATTATCGTCGAATGGAAGCTGATATCGACGAATTTCCACTCTCATTTCAAGTCGGTTCAATCGTTTTCTTCACAGAAAATCTCAAACGTGGCCTGAAAACCGAAATCAACAACTGGAAAATGGCCTATGCCAAAGCACTCAACGAAAAATCTTCGCAAGATATGCAAATGGTCTTCGATAAAATCGAAGATATCCAAAAACGTTTAACACGTCCGTGCAAAGATCTTGACGACGTTCGAACACACATGGGTGCACTAGCTGAAATTCGTCAAAATGAAATTCTCATCGATCAAACAATCACGCCCATCGAAGAAACATACGCCATGTTTAACAAATACGAAATTGCATTCAATGATGGCAAACCAGAGTTAGTCGATACTTTACAATACGCTTGGAAGAAATGCTTGACACAAGGCAAAGAAGTTCAATCGCATTTGCTTGATATTCAACCGAAATTCAAACAGAATCTTTTGGATAATGTGACGACATTTCAACAGGATGTTGTTCAATTTGTTGAAGATTATACGAAACGGTAGTTGAGAGCGTTTGTTTTTGGATAGGGAAATATTTGATTTTGAATTTTAAAGAGGACCTATGGTTCCTGGTACACCGCCTCGAGAGGCAAGCGATCGTTTGACAATCTTTCAAGCGAAATTCGATGAACTATGGAGAAAATTCGAAACATACAGTGCAGGAGAAGATTTATTCGGTCTAGCTATTACTGAATATCCTGATTTACAACGAATCAAACGAGTAAAATTCGAATTTCTTCAAAATCATTTGACTGACTGTTGATTTTATTTTTGATTCTGTTAGGAATTAGGTCTCTTACAGAAATTGTACGGTTTATACAATATCGTTATTGATACAATCAATGGATATTATGATATTGCTTGGGTTGATGTTGATATTGAAAAGATTAATAATGATTTATTAGATTTTCAAAATCGTTGCCGAAAATTGCCCAAAGGTTTGAAAGAATACGAAGCTTTCGATGAATTGAAGAAAACCATCGGTATGTAAATTCAAACAAACGAAAAAAACAATTGAATATTGTTTGATTTTCTAGATGATTTCAATGAAACTTGTCCATTACTCGAAATGATGGCGAATAAATCGATGAAACCACGTCATTGGGAACGTATCGCCAATGTGACTTCACATAAATTCGATATCGAATCGGACAATTTTCTCTTACGAGACATCATGTCAGCACCTTTGTTGAAATTTAAAGAGGATATCGAAGTAAAAAATTCAATTGAATCAAAATTTTAGTTTTTTGTTGTTGTCGTTTAAAGGATATTTGTATATCAGCTATTAAAGAAAAAGATATCGAAGCGAAATTGAATCAAGTCATAGCCGATTGGGGAAATCAAAACTTTCAATTTAGTACATTCAAAACTCGTGGTGAACTTTTGCTTAAAGGTGATGCAACAGGTGAAGTCATCGCNCTTATGGAAGATTCATTAATGGTCCTCGGTTCATTAATGTCGAATCGGTAAGAATAACTGAGAAAATTCTCTTGANTCATCTTCTTCTTTCAGTTACAATGCACCGTTTAAAAAGAAAATTCAAGAATGGGTTCAAAAACTAACATCAACTACTGAGATCATTGAAAAATGGATGTCTGTACAAAATCTTTGGATCTATCTCGAAGCCGTTTTCGTCGGTGGTGATATTGCTAAACAATTGCCAGCTGAAGCCAAACGTTTCGGAAATATTGATAAATCTTGGCAGAAGATAATGCAACGAGCACATGAAAATTTGAATGTTGTCAGTTGTTGTACAACGGACGATACATTAGCACAATTACTACCTCATCTATTCGAACAATTAGAATTGTGTCAGAAATCATTGACAGGCTATCTTGAAAAGAAACGTTTGGTCTTTCCACGATTCTTTTTCGTTTCTGATCCAGCACTTCTCGAAATTCTCGGTCAAGCCAGTGATTCACATACAATTCAAGTAGAGAAACATCGAGATTGACATTTTGATTTACTTGTTTTTTGTTTAGAATCATTTGCTGAGTGTCTTTGATAACACAAGAACAGTTACATTCGATGAGAAAGTTTACGATAAAATTCTCGAACTCAATTCACAAGAAGGAGAAATGGTTCCATTGAAAGAACCAGTCATGGCTCAGGGCAATGTCGAAGTATGGCTTGGCGATCTCTTGAAAGTTTCACGTGCTTCATTGCATAAAATCATTCGTGATGGTGCCATCGCCATTCAAGATCCAGCATTCAATCTACTCGATTTTCTCAACAGTTTTCCAGCTCAAGTAAACTCGAGTTTTATCTTCGAACTTTTCGTAAAGTCTTCGTTCGACTTTTTCAGGTCGGTTTACTTGGTCTTCAAATGCTTTGGACACGTGATTCTGAAGTTGCTTTAAATAACACGAAAACCGACAAGAAAATCATGCAAGATACGGCCAAGAAATTCTTGGATATTCTCAATGCATTGATTAACAAAACAACAGAAGATCTATCGAAATTAGATCGTGTTAAAATCGAAACTTTGATTACTATTCACGTACATCAAAAGGATATTTTCGATGAATTGGTGAGGAAATATGATGTGTTGATTTTTGAAGAATTGAAACTGAAACTTTGATTTACAGGTTGTGAATAAAACTCGTTCGCCAGGAGAATTCGATTGGCTCAAACAATGTCGATTCTATTTTGATGAAGATGCTGATATTTGCCGAATTTCGATTACTGATGTCGACTTCAAATATATGAACGAATATTTAGGTTGTACAGATCGTTTGGTCATCACGCCATTAACCGATCGGTAGAAAAAAAAACATCGATTGAGTCACATTTGCAAATGNAATTTTCGATGTTTGTTTAGATGTTACATCACANTAGCACAAGCTTTACATATGTCACTCGGTGGTGCGCCTGCAGGTAAGAACGATGAATTGATTGACGTGATTTGTTGAGATGAAATTGAGTGTTCAGGACCTGCTGGAACTGGAAAAACGGAAACAACAAAAGATATGGGTCGTTGTTTAGGCAAATTTGTTGTCGTAAGTCAAAGAAACAAAATCGAATTCATAGGACGATGATGATTTTCATAGGTATTCAATTGTTCTGATCAAATGGATTACCGAGGTCTTGGTCGTATTTACAAAGGTTTGGCTCAATCAGGCTCATGGGGTTGTTTCGATGAATTCAATCGTATTGAATTGCCCGTCTTGTCCGTCGCTGCTCAACAAATCGATATCGTTTTACGTTGTAAAAAAGAGAAAAAACCACAATTTATCTTCACCGATGGTGATACTGTTGATATGGATACTGAATTCGGTCTCTTTCTTACCATGGTAAACTTCATTTCATTCGTTTTCTTCTTCATTCGANTATTTTCCTAGAATCCTGGTTATGCCGGTCGACAAGAACTACCTGAAAATCTTAAGATTAACTTNCGTACAGTCGGTATGTAATCATAGTTTTGATGTTTTTCGTTGTTCGAATATTTGTCTTTTGTTTAGCTATGATGGTTCCTGATCGTGCTATTATCATGCGTGTCAAATTAGCCAGTTGCGGTTTTCTTCAGAACATCAAATTATCGAAGAAATTTTACACATTATACAAACTCTGCGAAGAACAACTGACAAAACAAGTTCACTATGATTTCGGTTTGAGAAATATTCTCTCGGTT
>JGI26536J50258_1001339_pt1 | contig 17112 bp, 15 predicted proteins | sample ThiBiot_750_plan_FD_50258 | JGI IMG/M metagenome (IMG submission 50258)
GAGTCGACCGGCGGGCGGGCGGTCATCGGACGCATCACGAACCTCTACGGTCCGGGTCAGGATGTCTCGAAGGCCCAGGGCCTGATCTCCGTGGCCCTGCGGAGCTATCTCACGGGCGCCCCCGCCACGATCTTCGTGTCGCTGGACACCCTCCGCGATTACCTGTTCGTCGACGACGGTGCGGCGATCGCCGTGGCCGCCACGCGGCGCGCCGAGGCGGGCGAGGCCGGCTGCGCGACACTGAAGATCCTCGGGTACGGGACCGCAGTGTCCGTGGGGGCGGTACTGGGTGAGATCGCCCGGCTGCGTCGAACCCGCGCTCCGATCGTGCTCGCCGGCGGGGGGCAGGGAGGACAGGCCCCCGATCTGAGGGTTCGCTCCACGATCTGGACGGATCTCGACGCGCTCGCGACCACCACACTTCCGGCGGGAATTCAGCGCACGTATGACAGGATGCTCCGTGACTTCGCATGCGGCACCGCGCGCACTCCAACCGGCCCCTGATGAGATCGCCCACCGCGCTCTCGGGCTGCGCGAGAACCACGGAAAACGCCATGCTTTCGCTATAGGATCGGTGGAATGTTGACCTCAGATGGAGAGGCCGCTTCGCGCGCCCGCCGGCTGGAGGCCATCCCGCTTCGCCCGGTCGGAGCCGTGACCGGGCGGGGCGCCTCGTGGGCGGCGGTGCGCAGCATCCTGTCGCACCGCGAGATGCTCGGACTCCTCGTCCGCCGCGATCTGAAAGCGCGCTACAAGGACTCCGCTCTGGGTTTCCTCTGGTCTCTCATCCGACCGCTCATCCAGCTGCTCATCTACTTCATCGTGATGGGCCAGTTCCTCGGCGCCGCCAAGAACATCCCCGACTTCGCGGTCTACATCTTCGCCGGTCTGTCCGCGGTCGGCCTCTTCACGGAGATCGTCGTCGGCGGCACCAGTTCGGTCCTCTCCAACGCAGGCCTCGTGAAGAAGGTCTACCTCCCCCGCGAGGTGTTCCCGTTGTCGAGCGTGGGCTCTGCGCTGTTCAACTTCAGCATCCAGCTGATCGTGCTCCTCCTCGCGACACTCATGGTCGGGAAGCCCCCTCTGCACTGGGAGCTCGTCTACGCAGTCCCGTCGGTGCTGGTGATCGTGATCTACGGCACCGCATTCGCACTGCTGTTCTCGGCGGTGAACGTGTACCTGCGGGACACCCAGTACCTGGTCGAGGTGATTACCATGCTCCTCTTCTGGGCGAGTCCCATCGTGTATTCGTGGGCGATGGTGAAGACCCTGATCGCGTCCCCGATCCTTCTCGAGGCCTACACGAACAACCCGCTCACTCTCGCCGTGCTCGGCTTCCATCGAGCCTTCTGGGTCGCCGGCGGCGATATCGAGTCGCCGGGCGGGCTGGCCCTCCGTCTCGGGATCTCGGTCGTGGTCGGCCTCGTGCTTCTCATCCTCTGCCACCGCGTGTTCGTGCGCCTGCAGGGCAACTTCGCCCAGGAGCTCTGAGCCCGATGACTCCCCCACCCGCGATCGCGACACCCTCCGACGACCTGCCTTCGGTCGAAGTCGCCAAGATCGCGCACGTCTCGAAGCGCTTCACGATCCGCAAGGACTCCTCCATCAAGGAGCGCATCGTCACCTTCGGTCGCGCCGGCCGCCGCCACCGCCAGGACTTCTGGGCCTTGAACGACGTGTCCCTCGACATCTTCGCCGGCGAGACGATCGGTCTCATCGGGCACAACGGATCTGGCAAGAGCACGCTTCTGAAGGTGATCGGCGGGATCATCGAGCCGACGACGGGTACCGTCGAGGAGCGCGGTCGGCTCGCGGCGCTGCTGGAGCTCGGTGCGGGTTTCCACCCCGACCTGACCGGGCGCGAGAACATCTTCCTCAACGCCGCCGTGCTCGGGCTCAGCCGCGAGCAGACCGAGGAGCAGTTCGACGACATCGTCGCCTTTGCAGCGATCGGCGACTTCATCGACACCCAGGTGAAGTTCTACTCCTCCGGCATGTACGTCCGGCTCGCGTTCGCGGTCGCGGTGCACACCGATCCCGATGTGCTTCTCGTCGACGAAGTACTGGCGGTCGGTGACGAGGCATTCCAGCGCAAGTGCATGGATCGCATCCGCGAGTTCCAGCGCCAGGGTCGGACCATCATCCTCGTGAGCCACTCGCTCGACCAGGTCTCCGAGCTGTGCAGCCGGTGCGTTCTGCTCGACAAGGGTCACGTCGTCTTCGACGGCAAGCCGTCGCTCGCGGTGGCGAAGTTCCGCGACCTGCTGGAGGAGCGCCGCATCGCCGAACGCGACGCAGCCAAGGGCACCCGCGCGCGCCCGCAGGGAGCGATCGAAGATGTCACCGCGGTGCCTGCGGGATCCTCGGTCGGCGACTCCCTCGAACCCGGCCAGGACCTCTCCATCACCGTGCGCGTTGCAGCGGAGGCTCTGTCCTCGTGGACATGCCGCATCCAGATCGACGATGCGATGGGGCAGAAGGTCTTCGTCACGGGCACCGACTGGCTCGGAATCACTCCGCCGGCATTCGCCGGGGCATGCGATCTCACGTTGCTCCTGAGGCGCCCGGCTCTCGGGGGCGGAAAGTACTTCGTCAACGCCACACTGTTGGACGAGTCGGGCCAAAGTCTCCACAACGTGATGCAGGCGACGTCCTTCAACGTCGTTCCCGACCCGCGGGCCATCGGCTTCGTGCGGATCGACGTCGACGCCGACTTCTCCTCAGGAGTGTGACCCCTCCGGCCGCGAGCTCTGAACCCTGGCGCGGGTAGGGTGCGACTACTGGCCCTGTGCGGCGTAGAAGGCCTCGGTCGATTCTTTCGCCGGCGCCCACCACGACTCGTTCGCCCGGTACCAGTCGATGGTCTTCGCGATCCCGTGATCGAACGACCCGTACGTCGGGAGCCAGCCGAGCTCGGTGCGCAGTTTCGTGGAATCGATCGCGTAACGCAGATCGTGCCCGGCGCGGTCCGTCACGTGATCGTAGGCATCGCGAGGCTGGCCCATGATCTCGAGGATGAGCTCGACGACCTCGCGGTTGTTCTTCTCGCCGTCGGCGCCGATCAGATAGGTTTCGCCGAGCCGCCCCTGCTCGAGAATGGCGAGAACGGCCGACGAATGGTCGTCGGCGTGGATCCAGTCCCGGACATTCTCGCCCGCGCCATAGAGCTTGGGCCGGATGCCGCGCAGCACGTTCGTGATCTGCCGCGGGATGAACTTCTCGATGTGCTGGTACGGGCCGTAGTTGTTCGAGCAGTTCGAGATGGTCGCACGGACCCCGAACGATCGCACCCACGCGCGCACCAGCAGGTCGCTTCCGGCCTTGGTCGAGGAGTAAGGCGAGGACGGGTTGTACGGGGTCGACTCGGTGAACCGCGCCGGATCGTCGAGCTCGAGATCCCCGTAGACCTCATCCGTGGAGATGTGGTGAAAGCGGGTGTCGTAGCGTCGTGACGCCTCCAGCAGCACGTAAGTGCCGATGATGTTCGTGTCGAGGAAGGGCCTCGGATTGGCGAGCGAATTGTCGTTGTGGGACTCCGCGGCGTAGTGCACGACGGCATCCGCGTCGCGCACGAGAGGATCCACAGTGGATGCTTCCGCGATGTCGCCGTGCACGAACGTCACACGTTCGTCGGGAAGCCCGTCGAGAGAGGCCCGATTCCCCGCGTAGGTGAGCTTGTCCAGCACGGTGATGTGGTGGTCGGTGTTCTCGACGGCATAGCGAACGAAATTCGACCCGATGAAGCCGGCTCCGCCGGTGACGAGGAGTCTGCTCATAGGCATCCACAGTAGTCCAGCAGGTCTGCGTGATTGGTGTGCGGCGGCGACCTACGCGAGAATGGACGAATGCGCGGAATCATCCTGGCCGGCGGAACCGGATCGCGGCTTCATCCGATCACTCTCGGCGTGTCGAAGCAGCTCGTTCCGGTCTACGACAAGCCGATGATCTACTACCCGCTGTCGACGCTGATCCTCGCCGGCATCCGCGACATCCTGATCATCACCACTCCCCACGACGCCGACCAGTTCGAGCGACTGCTGGGCGACGGCTCGCGTTTCGGCGTGTCGATCACCTACGCGCAGCAGCCATCTCCCGATGGTCTCGCGCAGGCGTTCGTGCTCGGTGCCGACCACATCGGATCCGACTCGGTCGCACTCGTTCTCGGGGACAACATCTTCTACGGCCAGGGTATGGGCACGAGGTTCCGCAACTACACGGAACTCACCGGCGGCGTGGTGTTCGGCTACTGGGTCGACGATCCCACCGCCTATGGCGTCGTCGAGTTCGACCCTGACGGACACGTGGTGTCGCTGGAAGAGAAGCCGACGATCCCGAAGAGCAACTATGCGGTACCGGGTCTCTACTTCTACGACAACGACGTGGTCGAGATCGCGCGGAACCTCGCGCCGTCACCTCGCGGGGAACTCGAGATCACGGACGTGAACCTCGAGTACCTGCGCCGCGGAACCCTGCACGTCGAGGTGCTCCCCCGCGGCACGGCGTGGCTCGACACCGGCACGTTCGACTCGCTGAGCGAGGCGACCGAGTTCATCCGCACTGTCGAGAAGCGTCAGGGACTGTCGATCGGATGCCCCGAAGAGGTGGCGTGGCGGCTCGGCTTCCTCAGCGACGAGGAGCTGCGCGAGCGCGCGGAGCCGCTCGTCAAGAGCGGGTACGGCACCTACCTGTTGAAGGCGCTCGAGCGAGGTCGCTGACTCCCCCCCCGGAAAAGTAGTTCATCACCCCCGAAAGTCGGTCGTTTGTCGTGACGGTTCAGCTCCACTCAGGTCGATTCGCGATGTACTCGGCGACCCGGCAGTGGAACCCCGGCGACGAGTTCATCCTCGCCGGGACGCGACGCATCATCGACGCGGCATTCGGCCCGCTGGATCCGGTGCTCTACGACCGCAACCCGGACGTGCGACCGGCGGATGGAACGACGATCGGCGCCCGAAACCTCCGGCGTCCGCTCGATGAGACCGCGGGGGCGCTCTACGAGCGGCTCTCCGCGCACCTGCGGCTGGGCTTCTCGAGCAACTCCGTCAAGTTCGATTCCGACCTCTCCTCCGTGAGTCTCGCCCTCATGGCGGGCAGCCCGGAATGGGCGTCGGATCGGTGCTGGAGCTTCTACGACCATGTCTTCCGCCACCGCATCCCCGTGATCGGCCTCGGGCTCGGTTCCATGCCGGAGGAGCGGCCCGAGTTCGTGGATGTCGCCCTCGGCAAGGCTGTGGCGCTCACCACACGCAGCCGGAGCCTCGCCCGGACCCCGCTTGCGCGTCGGTTCGACATCGAGTACCTGCCCTGCCCCGCGCTGCTGTCGGCGCCGACGACGCGCGAGGTCACCTCGGTGACACGCGTCGGCATCGCGATCGGCGTGCCCTACGAGGACGCCGTGTGGGCGAACGGACTCGATACGGCGTTCTACGAGCAGGTGTGCGCCGCGATCGACGATCTGATCGCCGCCTACGGCTCCGAGGTCGCCATCGAGTTCGTCGCCCATTACATCGATGAGATCCCGGTGCTCCGTGAGCGCTTCCCGGACCACGTCGTGCGCTATTCGTTCGACTCCGCGGACTACGCCGATCTGTTCGGCGCCTACGATCTCGTCATCTCCACGCGTGTCCATGGATGCGGCATCTCTGCGTCGCAGGGAATTCCGACCATCAGTCTCGGCCACGACTTCCGATCAGACACGACCGACGGCTTCCTCAGTGTGAGCGTCGACCTCGCTGGCGGCGCGTCGCTCTCCGATGCATTCAGCGAACTCGCGGGCGCTGCGTCGTCGAGGAACACCGAGTTGATCGCGCATCGCGCCGCCACGTTCGAGGCCTACCTGGATCTGCTGCGGACCCGCGTGCCCGACGGCCTGACAGCCGTGGACTACGGCGAGGGCGGACGCGTCGTATTCCGCGAGGGAGCTCCGCCCGAGGTCGTGTCGCCGCAGGTGGTCTCGTCACTCATCCACGACGCTGCGTCCTTCGCTGCCGAGTTGACCGCCGCACGTTCGTCGAATGACGAGCTCCGACGCGTGCTCGACGAGGTCGAGGCCTCGAAGGCGGAGATGGCTGTCGAGCTCGACGCCGCCCGACAAGCGGTCTCGAGCATGGAGGCGACACGCGCCGCTCGCCGGTCCTGGGGGCAGCGGATCCGCAGCCGTCTGGGCGGAAGCTGACGCCACCGCCTCGTCAGTCGGTCGTGAGAGGGGTGATGTCGGCGAGCGGCGGGTGCCCGCGGTCCTTGTCGGAGAGCTCGGCCTGGTCGAGCGAGATGGGCCAGGAGATCGCTAGTGCGCGGTCCGCGAGGTTGACGAATGCGTACTCGTCCATGCGGTCCGCACTCCAGTGCGCGTTCACGAGGTATGTGTAAGCCGTGTTGGTTTCGAGCGTCTGGTAGGAGTTGCCCACCCCGCTCGGAACGAAGATCGCCGTGGACGGGTCCAACTCGGTGGTGAAGACCGTCCCGAACGACGCGCCGGCTCTCAGGTCCACCCACGCGCCGAACACAGAGCCGGTCGCGGTCGAGATGAACTTGTCCCACGGTTCGGCGTGGATCCCCCGCGTCGTTCCGATCGCGTCGTTGAACGAGATGTTGTTCTGCACGGGCTGAAAGTCGGGAAGCCCCAGCGCCGTCATCTTCTCGCGTTGCCAGTTCTCCTTGAACCACCCGCGATTGTCCCCATGCACGGGGAGATCGACCACCAACAGACCGGGGATCGGGGTCGTGCGAACGGCGAGTTCTTTCCCGTATTCGAGCGCCATCATGTCTCCTTCGCGAACGGCGACGCGGCGATCAGAGCCTTTATCCGGGACGCATCGCCCCAGACACCGGGGGAATCATACGGCCGATCCGGAAACGCGCCGTACTGCAGCGAGATGTCCACGCCGTTCTCGACGATGAATCGCTCGACACGATCGGCGAGAGACTCCGGAACACCGCTCGACGTGTTGATCACTCCGACCAACCCGTCCGCCGTCGAGGCCAGCGCGATCTGCCGACCGAGCTCGTCGACGTCGATGAAGTCGTACAGCGTCCGTCCGGTGGTGAATGGGAAGCTCCGATCGCCCCGATCAGACGCATCGAGGATCTTCCCGAAGATCGACCTGCTTCGCCGGTCATCACCGACGATGTAGAAGGCCCTCATCCAGAGCAGCTCCGCGCGATCCTCGAGTGCGGCGAAGAGCGAGCGTCGCAGAGCATCCTTCGCGATCCCGTAGAGCGTCACGGGATTGGTCGGAGTGGTGGAGGTGATCGCTCCCTCCCAGTAGCCCACCTCGTGCATCGTTCCCAGCGCGGCGATCCTCACGATGCCGGCGTCCACGAGCCCGGCGAGGAACCGGAAATGTGCCGAGACGGACTCGATGTGCGATCGCGCATTGTGGACGAAGCCGTCCTGCCACGCGAGGTGGATGACAGCGGCGACCTCTGAGGGTGATGCGATCGCGGTGATGTCGAACTCGGGCGACAGCACGTCCGCCTGCAGGATGGTCGCGCGGGGGTCGACGTCATCCGCACGGGCGGTTCGGACGACCGCCCGCACGTCGTAGCCGAGGTCGATCGCCGCAGCGACGACGTGGCGGCCCACGTATCCGCCGGCGCCCGTGACGACCACGGTACGCCGCGGGGATTCGCCGGACGTCATACGCCGTTCCGANCCACGCCGACCACGACCAGTGCAGCGGTGGCCACGATCAGAAGAGTCAGCGGGACGAACCTCACCCGGCGCAGGNCGGCGACGCCCCCTGCCTTCGGCGGCACCGATTGCCGGCCGCCGATGCGCGCCACGATGCGCGGCCGCCAGTTCTTCAGATCGAGTGCCGGCTTCTCGATGAGCGTCCAGCTCACGTAGGCGTAGACATGCACCGCGACGATCACGACCGCGAGGTAGACAGCGCTGCTGATCCCCTGGAGATTGAGACTCGCGGCGAGGAACATCACGGGCCACCCGGCGATGTAGATCCCGTACGAGAGGTCCGCACGACGATCCCATCCGGACAACGCGGTCACACGGGTGCCGAACCAGATGAGGCCATAGGCGAACGCGTACTGTCCGAAGAGGAACCACCCGCCCTTCCACCAGCTCACTGCGGCGATGATGAGCATCCCCATGCCGAGCGCATCGCTGAACGGCACTTTCTCGATGAATAGCTGAACCAGCGTGCCGAACGCGAACGGTGCGGCGAGCTGAAGAACCTGATGGTTCGCAAGGATGCCGCTGACCGACGCCAGATCTCCCACGTGCAGCGCTTGGAACGTCGACAGCATGAGCACGCCGGCCGCGATCGCGCCGCCCACGATCCTCCCTGCGAGAGCCCCGATGAGACCGAGCACGAGCACTGCGAGATAGCAGGCGAACTCGTACATGAGGGTCCAGGCGGATCCGTTCCAGGTGTTGTACCCGTGCGCGACGGCGGGCGTGCTGGCGCCGGTGCCCGAGATCGCCCACTGGTTGAGCATGAGGGTGAAGTTCTTCGCGACGTAGTCCCAGGGCGAGTCGACCGCGACCGAGAAGAACCCCCGGATCGTCCCCCTCTCACCGATCCATGCCAGCGGCGCAAGCGCGAACGCCGTGACGATGAGGATCAGAAACCAGGCGGGGAAGATCCTGACGACGCGATGCCACAGGAACCTCACGGGAGAGCTCGAATTGGTCATGCTCCGCGTGATGAGCATGCCCGACAGAAAGAAGAACCCTGTGACGGCCACACCACCCAGGGAGGTCTCCGCGTGCCACTGCTCGCCGATGTCCACTCCACCGAACAGCCCCGCGACCGGGCCGGCGTGCGAGAAGATCACCATGAATGCCATGAGCCACCGGAGGAATCCGATGGAGTTCTTTCGCGGGTTGAAAGCTGCGTGAAGCGTCGTCATCCGAACCTCAGATCGAGCGGGGGTACGCGGCGCCGGCCACGTCCCAGACTGGCGGTCTGATATTGCTGTACACCGGATTCCGTCCACCGAAGTAGCGTCGGATGTCGCCTTCGACGTCGGCGGAGACGGTGTCGATCTCTGCCACGAATCCGTACCAGTGCGCGGTGCAGATCTCGCTCACCTCAGAACGGATGGCAACCGACACGATCTCGGGGCTCTGATCGACCCAGTCGCGCGCAGCGGTGATCAGGGAATACCCGGACTCGTCCGCGGCGGATCGGACGAGGGCAGTCACCGCGCGGGACTGGGCGACTTCCACCGCTCCGGACGCAAGGAACCCGTCCACATTCCATCGGAACATCGGCGACCGATGGTTGACGATGCGCTGATTCGCCCAGTTGGCGATTTCGTCGCCACTCACTACCCCGGCAGCGAGAGTGGAGCCTCGACCGGCGTGATAGACGAACGCGCCGGTCGCAAGGACATGACGGAAGCCCGCGCTTGTCGCCCGCGCCGACCAGTCCGACTCCTCGCCGTAGCCGCGACCGAAGATGGGGTCCATCAGCCCGACCGCCGACAGCACTCGGGTGGGGATGATCATGGCGAACGAGATTCCCGCCGGGATATCAAGCGTCTCCGTGCCGAATGTCTGCTCGAGGACACGCCCGATCCGATCCGAGACCTCCTGCGTCTCGGCGAAGAGCTCTGTCGCGTTCGGGAGCGAGTACGGGTCGACATTCGTCGACCACGCCGTCACTGACGCGAGGTCGTCGCCCGCGACGGCCACCTTCATCATCACCTCGAGAGAGTTCGCCGCGTAGATGACGTCCGAGTTGGAGATCACGACGTAGTCGTATTCGAGACGGAGGGCGGTCGCGAGACCGAGATTGACATTGCGCGGGATACCGAGGTTTCGCGGCGACCGATAGTACGTCGCTCCGACGTCGGCGCTCAGAGACGCGAGATAGTCACTGAATCCCGGTTCCGGGCTCGCATCGTCGAGGACGAGGACATCGAGGTCGAATCCGTCGTGTGCCAGGGAGGCGATCGACGACAACGTGCGCTCAGCGAATGAGCGCCCGTTGTAGAACGTGACGGCGAGGAGGACCCTCGGCGTGTGCGCGGCCGTCACCGCCCCAGAATCCGCTTCGCTCGCTGCGCCGTTACGTGCAGGGAGTGGTTCTGACGGATGAGGTGTTCCAGCTTGCGGCGCGGATCGAGGAGTCGCTTCAGGTCCGCGACCTCCGCACTCAGCGCGGCCACGCGCTCTTCACTGGTCAGGAGCTTCTGCGCCAGCTCGATCGCGCGTTGATTGGCGATCGCCGCGTCTTCGAGCGCCCGCTCCAGGGACACCGCGCCGACGAGCGCGGGCGAGAGTTCATCCTCACCGGACATCGCGCTGCACCTCCTTCTTTCCGCCGACCCGATCAGCCGGCTCTGTAGCGACGGGCGCGCAGCAACGAGACTCCGTCGTGGCACCATCGCCGCCGTGATCTCGCACCCGCCTCGCGAGCACGCTCGAAGATCGATGTTCCCGACCGACCGCGGCGCCCCGCCACGCTATCACCTCGGCACTGCGTGTCCCTTTGAGACGACTGACGCTCACCCGTTCACCGAGATCACGCCGAACTGGAACCGTTGCGAGACTTTCCCGTTAGACGTCGTCGCCGCCGCGATCGGCAGACCGTACGTACCCGCCGCGCCGCCCGCGCCGACCCACGCGATGTTGACCGCCCCCGAAACCGCGTAGGCGCCCGTCGCCGGAGACCACAGGATGCTCCCCCCGGCGAAGGGCGCAGCGCACCAACGCCCGTTGCACTGGGTCACGCCGGTCGGCAGCCCCAGTGCGCCGGTCACGCCACCTGATGCGACCCAGATGTCGCGGTACGCCCCCAGCACCGGCACGATTCCCGCCGAGGTCGTTCCGACCAGCGCGCCACCCACGAACGACTGCATGCACGTCACCGAGGAGCACGTCGAGTTCCCCGTCGGCGCACCCAACGCACCGGCACCCGAACCCTGCGCCTGCCACGGAGCGAGGAACCAGCTGGACACGGATGCGACACCGTACGTCGGCGTCCATACCAGCACGCCGCCCTGGAAGACCTGCGAACAGTTCATACCGTTGCAGGAGTCAACACCCATCGGAAGACCCAGTGATCCCGTCGGACCACCGGCGGCCATCCACACGTCGCGGTACTGCCCGATCACCGGCACGATTCCCGCCGAGGTCGTTCCGACCAGCGCGCCACCCACGAACGACTGCATGCACGTCACCGAGGAGCACGTTGCCTCACCCGTCGGCAGCTTGAGCACGCCGCTGTCGAGTCCCACTGCCGCCCACGCGCGGTAGAACCCCTGCGTCGTCGCGATCGCCGATCCAGATGCCGCCACATCGATGCGACCGTTCGCGAACGTCTGCGCGCAGGCGCTGGACGCAGCACAGTCCGCCGGGCCCGAAGGCGCTCCGAGCGTGGCGATCCCGCCCATCGAGGTGTATTTCGCGGCGATGCCCGACGGGATCACATAGGCGACGGTGCCCGACGACACGATGAGTCCACCACTGAACTGCTGCGTGCAGCCGGCCGAGACGCATGCGGCGTTCGACAACGGATACCCCAGGGGTCCGCTCGAGCTGTTCACCGTGTTCCACGCTGTGAAGATCGGGCCCGTCACAGACGTCACTTGCGTGCCGGATGTGTAGAACGCCGCACGCGCGAACAGCTGGGCGCACTGGCTTCCGCCAGGGGAACAGAGCTCCGGTCCGCGCGCGCCGCCGAGCGCGACGCCCCCGGCCGCCAACCAGGCGGATGCGACATGGGAACCGACCAGCGACCCGCCCGTGGAGTCCGCCGCGATCACCCCGCCGTCGAAGGACTGCACACACGTGCCGTCGGGATTACAGACCACGACTCCCGTCGGAAGCCCGGGCGTCCCCGTGATGAATCCCAGATTGCGCCACATCGTCTCGATGAGCGTCGGCACACCGAACACTCCTCGACCGGGGAACCAGAAGATCGTTCCGCCCGTGAACGACTGCTGACAGTACTTGCTGTCGATGCACACGACGCCACCGAGCGGCGAACCGAGAATCCCGCTCGCGCCGCCGAGTGCCTGCCACGCATCGGCGTAGGCGCCCTCGACCGGCTGGCTCAGCGGGTTGCCGAACCAGTCGGTGTACAGCCGCCAGAAGTTGCGGTTGCCATAGGTCGAGCAGAAGTCGCCTGTCCCGTAGAGATTGTCGAGCGCTGCCTGGTTCGGCGTGTACGGCGTATAGATGTAGAGAGCCCGGGTCGCATCGTTCTGGATGTAGACCGGCTTCGTCCCGCAGATCCGACTGTTGTCGGGAGGCGTCGCCTGATAGAGGATGTTGTTCCAGCCGAGCTGATAGCCGAATGACTTCGGATTCTTGATGTAGACCTGGAACTGACGGGCCGCCCCGTACACCTGGTAGAAGAACCCCGCGTAGGCGGGATCGCACGCCGCGCCGTCCGGGCATCCCTGTCCGAGCGCGGCAGAGTAGTTCCGGGCCGTCGGCGCGGTGGACGTGATGAGACCCTGCTCCTTCTGGAGCATCACGAGGATCACCTTCGGGTTGATACCGCACGCCTGGGCGGCCAGCACGATGACCTGCGCGGCGCTCAGCGTGCCACCCGGCGTGGCTGCGCAGTAGCTGTTCGCCGCGAGCGCCGGAGTGGACTGCGCGTAGTAGTCCTTCAGACAGGGCATCCCGTTGCTGCCGCTGCACGAGGTCACTTTGGAGTTCAAAAACGCCTGGACATCCGCCACGGTCATCGACTGGGAGTCGAAGAAGTTCTGATCGGAGATCAGATACCCGGGCTGGAAGTCCGAGGCGTTGGCCGCGGCTGCCGGCGATGACGCCGCGGGGAGTACGACAGCGACGAGGCCGCCGACCACCGCGAGGCAGACAGCGAAGATCGCGATCAGCCGGGGCCTGCGCGCGCGTCGACCGGTGCCTGTCACGGCTGGCTAACGGTCGTGGGAGCAGAAGACGCTGCGGCCGTCGATGACGCGTAGCTCAGGACGAGCGTCCACTCNCCGGAGGTCGCGCGAACCGAGATGGATCCGCAGTTGACCGCGGCGGGNGTCGCACTGGCAGCGATCGTGCCGCTCACCACACGCCCGTCCGACGCCGTCGCCGTGAGCGTGCAGGTCCCGTCCGTCCCGGCGGCGCCGGTCACCAGACCGGACGCCCAGAGCGATTGTCCGTCGGCACCGAAGTTGACGATGGTCACGGTCGCTTGACCCGACGGCGTCGACGGGGCATCCGGAACCACGACGTCCGTGGCTGCGGGCGTGGGCGCCGTGCTCGACGGAGTCGAGCTCACCGCGGGAGCACCGCTCGGCGCAACGGTGGACGCGGTCGGACTCGACGACGGCGAATCAGCGCGAAGTGGCGCACAGGCGGCAAGCCCTCCGCCGCCGACGAGCACGACGAACAGCGCCAGTCCACGGACAAGCCCCGAGCGACGCGGCGCGGAGGCTCGGCGGCCCGGAGCGATCAGGAGCCTGTCGTGGAGTCGGGTCACCATTCCAGTATCAACGCGAGGCGTCGCCGACGCTCCCAACGACACGAGACCTCACCGGATCAACCGGCGGAACCCTCGGGGACAACGTCGCCGACCACGATCGATTCGACGCACATCTTGCCGCCCTGAGAGTCGATGACCAGGTCGCCATGCAGTGAGTTCGGAAAGTACACGGCCACTCGGCCGCCGGAGGAGGGCCGGTCGACGGTCACCCAGCCGCCGGTGTAGTGCAGCGCCATCTTGTCTCCGGAACCGGCCGAGACGTCCACGATGATGTACGTTCGCCCCGACGTCCGCACCCCGGGCATCGGCAGGGACTCCGATCCGTCGGTGCACGCACTTCCGGTGAACTGTTGTGAAGGAGACGACACGGTAGCCGGGCCTGCTCGACCGTCCCGCCCGACGATCCAGGCGCCGTCGAGCACCGTCGTGGCCTGCGCACCGCGCCATCCCATACTCGGGAGCAACGGCACCACCATGTCGTAGGGGTGCAGCTCAGGTATGCCGAAGGAGGTGGGCAGCGGCGAGTCGATCAGAGGAGGCGAGGGGTTCGGGAGGGTCACCTCGAGATTGGTCACCCAGGCGCGGGCCGCGTAGCCGCCACTCGTCTCGATGGTGCGCAGCGACGTGACCGCCCAGGAACCGGCCGCGGTCACGAACAGCGCACACCCGCCGACGAGCGCGAAGACGCGGACGACGCGGGAGACGGCCGGTCGGGTACGGCTTTCCCGCTCCACCACCACGGCACGAAGAGCCACAACTAGCACGACACCGATCGCCAACCACACCAGCGCGGTGCTCTCGAGCAGGTACCGGAGCTGTCGCGAACCGGCGAGCCCGATGAGCTCGCCCCGACGTGACAGCACGGCTGCGTTCGCGAACACAGCGATCGCCGCGAAGATCCACACGCTGCCGTTCGAACGCGCGCGAAGGATCGTCCAGAGAATGAACACCGCGACCAACAGACAGGTGATCACGACTCGGGGCTCCGCCCACGAGGTCGGCTGGTTCGCCATGTCGATACCGAACAGAGACGGCACCAGTCCGCCGAAGACGTTCTGCGCGATGAAGCGCAGCGAGAATCCGATGCTGGGCGANTCCCCCGACTCGTCGACATACGGCCCCGACAGGAAGGCGATCACGTCGACGAGGGAGAGCGTGATGAGACCAAGCCACAGTGGCCACGCCCTCAGAAGCTCACGAGCGCGCTCCGCGACGGNCCGCCCGCGCCAGATGACGAACACACACCACATCACGATGTGCAAGGAGAACAGCAGATTCTTCTCGCTGAGCGAGAGTGCCAGCGCGTAAAGGATGAGTCCGGCGATCAGGTGGCGNGNCCTCCGGGTGGTCACCCACCTGGTCGCNCACCCCAGCACGGCGAGTCCGAGCGCGAGCGCGAACATGTTGTTCAGCGTGGCCGCCCACCAGAGACGAACTGCGAGCGGGCCAAGGGAGAGCGTGAACGCGAGCCCCGCGATGAGATTGATCCGTGCCGGCCCCACGACGGCGTCGATGCAGCGGGTGAGAGCGACAAAGGATCCCACGTGGATCAGAACGATGAAGACGAGCGCGGCCGGCCACGACAGGGCGAAGACTTTGAGGAACGCGATGACGCTGGCGATGTATCCGGGCATGAGATGCCCGAACCAGGAGCGCACGAGCACATCGGGCGTGATCGGATTGGCTCGGAAGTACTCGACGAAGACGAGATCATCCCGGTCGAAGTAAGATCCCGCGGCGACCGCGACGGTAGCCGCGGCCACGATGCCCGCAGTGAGCCACAGCTCCCAACGCAGGCGCGACGACACGGCGAATCGGACGATCATCTCGTTCGGTCCTCCCCCTGACGTGCCCCGATCATCCTAACTGGGCCTCCTTGCGGGCCCGTGCGCATCGACCCCGCTGGTATCGTTCAGGCGATGTCACGCGCCAGTCACCGAGCCGATCCGACGGCGCACTCGGCGCGAGACTGGTGCCTGTTCCTCGACCGCGACGGCGTCATAAACTCGCGCCTGGTCGATGACTACGTGACGACATGGGACGAGTTCCGTTTCGAGCCGGGTGCCGTCGAGGCGCTCGTCTCGCTCGCCCGATGGGCACCGCGAATCGTCGTCGTGACGAACCAGCAGGGCATCGGCAAGGGGCTGATGTCGCTCGAGGATCTGACCGACATCCACCGCGAGATGTGCCGGGTGATCGGCGATGCCGGCGGGAGAATCGACGCGATCGAGTTCTGCCCGCATCTCGCGGCGGAGGACTGCGAATGTCGCAAGCCGCGGCCGGGAATGGCCGCGCGCTACCTCCGCGCCCACCCCGAGATCGACGGCGCCGGTTCGGTTTTCGTCGGCGATCAGCCGTCGGATGTCCAGATGGCTCGCCGACTGGCATCCCTCACGGGCGACTGTCTCGCCGTCCGCATCGACGGCGGCGTCGATGCGGACGCCGACGCGACGTATCCGAGCCTCGCCGCATTCGCCGATGCCGTCGCACGACCTGCCGCGACACCTCGATGAGCGCGCCCGTCACGCGAGTCGATGCATCCGTCAGGCCGAATAGCCGAATGCGTCCTCGATAGCCTGCATGAACGAATGGATGACGACGAGCTCGGACTCCTGAATGCGGTCCGCCCATCGGTTCTCCCCCAGGGCGAGGGCGACGTCGGCGACGGCCGCAACCGGAGTGTCGGCGGGCCCGGATGACGCGATCACGACGCCGCCGGCAGACTTCATCGCCTCGGCCGCTCGCAGGACGTTGGCCGACTTCCCGCTCGTGGTCAGGGCGAGCAGCACATCGCCGGGACGGGCCAGCGCCTCGATGAACTTGGAGAAGACGAACTCGTACCCGTAGTCGTTGGCAACACAGGTGAGGTGCGACGGGTCGGAGATCGCGATCGCCCGCAGCGGCGGACGGTCACCTCGGAAACGACCGGTGAGTTCCTCGGCGAAGTGCTGGGCGTTGGTCATCGACCCCCCGTTCCCGCAGGCGAACAGTGTGCCTCCGGCGCGCAACGACGTCACCATGAGCGCCGCCGCACGGTCGAACGAGTCGACGAACGCGGCATCCTCGGCGAGAGCACTCATCCGCCGCACGTTGTCGCGAAGGTTGTCGGCAATCACACTCATCTTGCTTCCTTTCGCACGCAGCATCGCGTGATCATCCGCGGCGCACCTGCTCGCCCTGCGAGAGGCGCGTTGTCGACACGCCGTCGAGCAACCCCACGATCTGCACGCGGCCGCCCCACGCTCTGGCGTCCTCGCCCCCGACGACCTCTTCGGGCTTGTAGTCGGAGCCCTTCACNATGATGTCCGGCTTGATCGCCAGGATCAGCTCGCGCGGCGTGTCCTGATCGAAGACAGTGACNAAGTCGACGTAGCGCACGGCATCGAGCACACCCATGCGATCTCGCTGCGGCTGGAGGGGACGCGACGGGCCCTTGAGTCGGGCGGTCGACTCGTCGGAGTTGACCCCCACCACGAGCACATCCCCGAACGACCGGGCTTCCTTGAGCAGCGCGACATGGCCGGCATGCAGAAGATCGAAAACGCCGTTCGCGAAGACGATCCGCTTGCCGGCCGACTTCTCTACTTCGACCAGGCGGGCGAGCTCGGCCCAGTTCTCGACGGTCCCGGGTCGCCTGTCCGGCGAAGACTCGACCAGCAGCTCGTCCAGCAGATCGGCGCCCGTCACG
>JGI26536J50258_1001357_pt1 | contig 16989 bp, 23 predicted proteins | sample ThiBiot_750_plan_FD_50258 | JGI IMG/M metagenome (IMG submission 50258)
TGCTCAGGCACGGCGGGCTTTCTAGTGCCCGCATCCCCACGGGGACCGAGGACCACGGACCCGCCAGACCTGTTGGTCGGTCGGCGCTAGCGCCTCTTCGGCCTGGCGCTCGGCGTCGTCTTTGGTGTCGGCCCAGCCGTGCGACGTCTTACCGCCGTCCAGGACCACGGTCCACCGCCACCGGCCGGGACCACCGTCCCGACCTTCCCGCCAACTCACTGTCACGCGTGTCTGGTCCATCCGACCAGACTAGGCCAACCACGCCATACCAGCCATCCGCGCCGTCCAGGCCATCCGGGCTGACCAGGCCAAACGATCGACGTACTGTCCGGCCGTGGAAGACGGCAGGTTGCTCAGCACCGGGGAAGCCGCCCGGGCTCTCGGCCTGACCTCACGCTCGCTCACACGGTGGGCCAAAGAGGGCCGGGTGACACCGGCGATGGTGACGCCAGGCGGGCAGTACAGGTTCCGACTGGACGACCTGCGCCGTGAGCTACGCGAAAAGTCGCCTCGGGATTAGGCTTCACGGTGTGGAGCTTGCGTTCGTCCTAATCGGTCTCGCCTTCCAGGCGGTCGGTATCTACATAACAATTAAGGGTGCCCAAATAGTCTGGCGGGATGTAGCAAAACCCGAGGATCGATTCTTAGCTCCAGAGATTCGATGGATTCGAGCACTCCAACGTAGACTGAAGAGTCTCGGGTACCGCCTTTTCCGTCGCACGCCGCCGCCTCAGATAATCCAAGTAGGGGGAGCTTCGGCGACGGGCTCCGTTGGTACTGCGACCGTCTCGGTGGGATTTCAGCCGATCGATACGTCGCTTAGCATTCAGGAGCAGATTGTCGAGGTGGACCGACGGGCGCGGTTCGCTATGGATTCCTTGTATGCACAGAGCCAGCAGTTGGACAAGAAGTTCACAGATCGAATACTGAACTTGACCGAGGACCATAAGAAGCTTGAAACTGCCGTCGACACATACACGGAGACGGAACGTCAGCACGCGGTGCACGGACTACGCATAGAGGCGCGCGGATTCATCCTCCTGACGGTCGGATCGTTGATACAGGCCGTAGCTTCGATCATTAGCGCTCTAAACTAAGAAAATCTCATGCCCGTTCACCTGACTTCCCATCCGCGGAACGGGACATCCTCGCCGCGCTCAAGTGCTGCGATCCGGTCGAGCCCTAATGCTCGACGCATGATCGGGTCGTTACGGCCTCGAACGATCAGAGCATCCTCGGCTGCGATCAGGTACGCCAGGACACGATCGTTGGTTGTGACCGGCTTAGCCTGACCCTTCCATCGAGCCATTAGATACCGCCCCGCTTGTACCGGACCGATACGTTAGCCCGGTTCTGTTCGGACCGGTTCCGCTTACGAGCCAGGTCGATCTCAGAATCCGGCTTGTCCGGAATCTTGAGACCCCTAAGTAAAGTTCCCAACTGAGCGTCCCACATTCGCCGTTCCTGGATCAGCGGGTGAGTGATGAGCTGGCCCATGCTGCCCCTGGCGGTCATAGGTTCACCGACCAGGGCCGCCGTAAGCTCAGCGACCATGTCAGCCGCCCGGCACGCGGCGCGTAGTTGCTCTAGCTCTGACGGGTTTAGTTCGATCTCGGCGGTAACCGAGGTCCATAGCGCGGCGCCGTCGGCGCCCAAGTCGTTAGGTACGTCCACCCGGGACATCCTTTCTCGCTTAGTAGCGCGGCAGCCGGTGCCGCTCTTGAAATTGGCTAGCCGTTCCGTAGCCGTAGCCGGTCCGCCGCATAACCGTCCGGTCTTGGACCGGGCGGGAGGGTAACCCCCCTGGGGCTAAGCCCGGTAACGCCGGTACAAAGACCAGTCGGGCCACGGCAACGAACGAAAGTCGTCGTCCCGACCATCGACTAGCAAGTGCTCGGCACAGCCGTTATCGCCTTCCCGAGCCCGCTGTAACACCGCCTGGTCGGCGATTAGGTCGGCCTCGTCTTCCGACGCCCAGCCGTGCCCGCTCGGCCCGCCGTAACGGGCCTCGGTGAACACGCGGTGGTGTAGCGCGGTCGCTTCTTCGAGCGTCATACGAGACCCGCCGCACGGTGCAGGACGTAAGCCCCGTCGACCCATCGGCCGTTAGGCGCGGTATGCCCGTACTCGATACTCAGGGCCGCATAGTCGCCTCGGGAGTCGTCCAGGCTTACATAAGAGTCCGTGCGTCCGTGGGTTACCACGATCTTAGAATCACCGGTATCTGCGATAGCCGCTAGCGCGGCCTCGGCCCGTGTACCGATCTGCTCGGCGTTCCGCTTAACGGCGGACCTAACGCCAGGGTCCCGGCTAACGATCCGGTTGATCACCTTGTCTGAATAGAGCCTTACTGTCATGACGCAACCGCCTTAGCGCGGCTGCTCAGCGTGGGATCTCCGATCATCACGCCTGACGACCGATCGTGTAGTCGGTGTGAGCGGTCCTACGAGAGCCGTTGTAGACGACCGGCTCACCCAGTACTGCCCAGCGGACCCCTCGCCACTCAACGGCCGCCTGAGCGCCCAACACAGGCGCACCTCGGGCCAATCTAAGACGGTAGGTAGCACCGTCACTAATGAATCCCTGGTCGCTAGTGTCGTCCTTAGAGGATGACGCGGGCTGGACTACCGCCTTAACGACCGTGCCGATACTCGACGGCCTGGTCCTCACGTTCCCGTCAGGGTCAGTCTCGGTCACCTCGGGATAAACAGTCACTAGCTCAGAACCTCGGTCTAGCAAGCTCATTACGCGCGTCCTTCGATCTTACGGCGGAGCATCGTTTCTACCGACACCCCGGCTTCCTTAGCGTCCTTAGACGCCTGTACGTACTGTTGTTCCGCTTCTAGGTACTGGTCCCGGCCGGGCCACTGGTCCCTGTTAAAGACAGGGACCGAGCGGCAATCGCAGTACCGGTGATAAGCCTTCATTGCCCCGGCCGCCTCAGAGTCGGCGTAGACCGGCCCACGGGAAATCAGGATCGTACAGAACGAACAGGATTCTGATCCTCCAGCGATTCTTGCCCAACCGAGCGCTAGCGGGTCGTCCTCGACGGCCTTAGCGACCGTCTCACGGCCCCCGTCGTCCACGATCTTCATAACCTCGGCTAGAACCCCGGCCCCAGCGTTCTTACCGGTCCGTGAGGTCAGCTCAGCCCCGTTATCGGTAACGACCGTGTAGTCACCCGACAGCCGGTCGACCGAATCGGCGATATCCTCGACGAACCATTCGTACCGGTAGTCAGCGACGTAAAGGTCGTGCCGGTCGATCGAGCCGGTCATGCGCTCACGCTCGGAATCGTAGAATCCTCGGGCCAGCTCACCCGAGGTGAGACGGGCGTCCTCAACGATCGGCCACATAACGTTGATCAGCCCTGCCTGTTCTGGCAGGGACAACGGCCGACGTTCGAGCGGCTGGACGAACCCGGTTAGCCGCAGCAGTGTTCTAGCTAGGTGTCGCTTATTCAGCCCGAACCATTCGTCGACGTTCATACCGCGTGCAGCCTGTGCGTAGGCGGGCCGGACGGCTCAGGGAAGTTGCCGGCAAACACTGAGTTGACCATCATCGATGCGAGCGCGAACGCGTAGTTAGCCGCGTCACCCGGGGGATAACCCCGGTCGATAGCGAGCTTGGCCGCTGTGTCCGACAGCGTGTCGAGGTCTTCGGCCATCTGGTCAGGGTCGTAAGGGAATGCCATTAGTGTCTGTCCTTGTCTGTAGCGGGTACAGAACCACCCCCGAGGGCTGAAAGGCCCTCAGAGGCGGCTCTGCGGGGGTCTTATGGGCGTCGTCTAGCGGCGACGCTTGCGGGTGTTCGACTTGTTCACGAGCTTCGCCATCCCGTTCGAGTCGACCGACCAGGCGCAGCCGGTCATTCCGGCGATCACTGCGTCCGCCAGCGCGTCGGTATCGCGAGACCCGAACGATTCGTGCTGGACCGCGCCGGACAGTTCGGCGGTGTGGTTAGTGACCGTCGTGAACCCGTGCCCGTCGAACACACGGTGCAGCAACGGGTCGGCCCCGAGGTCGGTGAACGTCTTAGCAAGCTCAGCGGCCATGCCGCCCGCTTCCTTAAGGACCGGGCGGAACCCGGCCCGTAGTCCCTTGTGGAGCCCGTGCATGAGCGCTAGACCGGCCGGGATTAGCTCCTTGCGGTCCTTCGGGATCGGGCCCTTAACGGCCGCGATCTGACCGGCGATCGAGCGGGCGAAATCTAGGACCGACTGTAGGCCGTTCCGGATTCCGCTCAGCAGACCGTCCATAAGCGACTTACCTGCGTTGACCAGAAGCGATCCCAGATTCCCGAGTGCACTGGTGATCTTGCCCGGCATTTCGCGGAAGAATCCGACGACGTTACCGACCCCGGTATTCACTGCGGTACCGACCGAGGTCATCCATTCGGCGAACTTGCCCGGCAGATCACGGAAGAACTGTAGGGCCGCGTCGACGTCGCTCGATAGCTGGTCGGTAGCGGTCGTGATCTCAGCCCATCGGGCCTTGACGTCGTCCACGACCATTCGGACGAACGAGATAAGCGACTCGATAGCCGGGATAATGACCGTGCGGATAATCCCGGCCGCGATCTCGATCGCGGGCACGACGACGTTGATAAAGATGTCGGCCAGGACCGGGAGTAGATCGGCGGCTAGCTGAGCGATCTGCGGTATCAGTGGCGCTAGTGCCGTAATCACCGATGTGAACGCCGTACCGATCTTCTCGATCGCACCGGACTCGACGATCTTGGTGATCGCCCCGGCTAGCGCTGTGCCGATCGTGACGGCCGCCTGGCCGATCACGGGGAGTAGAGCCTTAAAAGCGGGTAGTAGTCCGGCGAGTAGCTGACCGACGACCGGCGCTAGCGCGGTAAGGATCTGACCGGCCGCCGTTGCGAGCTGAACGAACAGCCCGGCGATCAGCGGCAGAACCGGGGCAAGCCCGGTCGATAGCGCGGACGCGACCTGGGCGAGCGGCGGACCGAGCGCCGTAAAGGCGCCCACAAGCGCCGTGGACAGCGCGGAGGCGAACGCCTGTACGAGCGGTGCCAGCGCGGACAGGATCGGCCCAGCGGCCTTTAGGGCCGCCAGGAGGATGTCACGGACAGCCGCACCCGCAACGGCCATTGTCTGCCCAAGCGCTTGCAAGGGACCCTGTGCCTCGGCCGACCGGAAGAACTCGGCTAGCGCTGCGGTCGTGTCGCGGATAGTCGCGAGGAACGACGTAGCACCGGACCCAGCGGACAAGCCCTGGAATACAGAACTAATTACCGAACCGATGTTCCCGACGATCGCCCCGAGGTCCTTAAACCCGGTGATAGCAGAGTCGATCATTCGCTTGATCGAGCCGTCTTCTACGCCCGAGTCGACCCACTGCTTGAACTTGGCCGCGACCGAATCAACCGCTGACCCGAGCCGGGGCAAGTAGTCGGAGCCGACCGCGCCTAGTCCGACGAATCCGGACAGTAGGTTCGCCAGGGTCGATCGCATATTGCCGATAGCCGACGACGTGTTCCCGAGGATCTGGACCAGGTCGCCCTTGAAGAACGGGTTCTGCGTGGCGGCTAGGGCTTGCTTAGCCATGCCGTTAAACCCGGTAGCGATGTCCGATAGACCCGCCTTGAAGATCGGGATAAGAGTCTGACCGGCCTCGCGTAGAGGCTCGGCGAGACCAGCGAATAGGTTCGACTGGACCGACGACTTAAGGTCGTCGTAAGCGGTCTTGAGAGACCGGATCGCGGTTACCCCTGCGGCGGCGTTAGGCGCCAGGCCGGAAAGGTCACCGGACCTGATCGCGTCCGCGACGCCGGACATTCCGATCTTGAGTGCCGCGAACGCGGCACCGAGCCCGAGGATTATGCCGGGCAGCGCGAGTGCGGCCGGTGCTAGCTGAGCTAGCGCGGACGTCAGTCCGACCATAACGTTTACGGCCCCGCCTGCTGCGGCGAGTCCGACCACGGACGCGGTCAGAGCCTTGAGCGTGCGAGCCAATGCGGCCCCCGGGCCGCCACCGCCCGATCCGGCCGACAGCGACCGGGTAAGCCTCGACAGCCCGGACGAATCGACGTCCACGTCACGGATACGAACCCGGACGCCAGCGGCGGCAAGGTCTGCGATCCGCTGTAGCTCAGCGCGTAGAGCCGCAATAGGCGGCTCGAATACGACTCGGACCCGTGCGACCACACCGGCCGCCGCCACCCGTACCGATCGGGTTAGCTCCGTACGGAGCCGGTCCGTATCGGCGGTAATCGGGATCTCGACCCGAATATTCTGAGTAGCCGACCTGAGCTTAGCGACGAGATCGGCCTTAAAGCCGGTTGTATCCGGCGTGACCTTGACGCTTACCCGGCCGACCGATGCGTCTTCCGCCATCGTTTGTGTTCCTTAAGTAGTGAGGCCATAGAAAAAGGGCCGGTCACCCCTTTAAGGGGTGACCGACCCGAGGTCGGCGGACCTAGTCAGTGATCAGAACAACGGCGCTACCGGGTGCCCATCACTGAAACCTGCGAACTCCCGGTCCTCGGCGTAGTACCGGCCGGACTGGATACGGTCGAGGCGTTCGGCCGCCTCGAAAGGCGAAACGAGCCCGAGTGTTGCGCCGACCGATACGGGCGCAGAGTGCGGGCTGAGCGGCCCAAAGAAGCCGGTCGGGTCACGGTCCTTGTAGGCCGTGATCATCTCGGCCGCCCGTGCCATCTGTGCGCCGTCCGAGTAGTCGGCCAGCGCTGCGGCAGTAGCGAGCGGGCCGGACACCGGCGCGCCGATCAGCCCAGCGATGTCCCGGTACACGTCCAGTAGCGCCGACATACGGTCGGCGTGGTCCTTCGCTGCCCTGAGGGCTGCGGAGGCGTCGGGCGTGATGTCGAACGGGGACCGGATCTCGGTCACGTCCGGCAGCTCGGCGAGCGCTGCGGTGAACCCCGGCGCCAGCCGGTTGTAGTCGGCCACCACGGTTTCGATCAGCGAGTCACGCGACTCAGCGAACCCGGCCAGTGCGGCGGACTGGCGGAACCCACGTGCCGCGTCTTGGACGGTCTTGGACCCGACGGCGGCTGCGAGTAGGTCCACCTCGGCCAGGGCCACGAGCGCGGTCTGGAAGTCAGCCTCGGTCTTAGCGGCTGAGAGCCGCTGTACGGCGTCGGCACGGTCCGGCGTGGACGTTGCCCACCGGGCGGCCGCCAGGCCGTCCACGAGCGCGGCAGGCGGCTCTACGCCAGCGGCCCGGAGTCGGCCCGGCATGGCGGACAACCGGGTATCGATCCCGGAGATTTGATCCTTAAGCGTGATCGTTGGCACTGTCGTTCCTTACCGGCGGAAAGCCTGGTTAATAAAGTCGGCGAACTCTGCGTTCGGGTCCACGGTCGGAGCCTCAAGGCCCCGTCCTGCTGATCCGTCGTAACCGCGTGGGTAGGCGACCGGCTGTGGCTTAAGCGAGTCGAGCAGACCGGCGACCCGGTCCGCGCTAGCGGATAGTTCCTCGGGGGTCTCGCCGGTCAAGCACGTAGCAAACGCCTCGGCGTACTCACCCTCGTAGCCCTTAGCGCGGGCAAGTTCTAGCTTGCTGTCTTCCATGTGTCTTCCTTGTCAGTATCGACGATCGGGAACGGAGAGAGGATCAGCCAGCCGGTCTCGTCGTCGATCGTTTCGTTAAGCGCCCGAGGCGGCGGTGCCGCCTCACGAGTGGGCACGCTGCCCACGAGGGCCGATGGCATTGCCACCTTCCGGCGTGACTGCAATAGCGTTAGTAGCATCGGTTCTCCGGAGCGTCTCTCACAGGGACGCGTAAGGGGGTCGTAGGCCGCTCTACGGCGGCCGAACATGGCGAGCGGGTACCCGAGGTACCCCACGCCGCTAAAGAAGCTCAGAGACCGGAACGTCCAGGACGTGAGCTAGCTTCGCTAGACGGCCCGGACTAGGTACACGCCAGCCGTTCCGGTAAGCGCGGAGTTCCTCAAGGCTGAATCCGGTAAGAGCGCTAAGCGCGCTAGGTGAGCGGAGGTCGGCCTTGAGCGCGGCGGAAACCTTTAGCACGTTGCCGGGATGCGTGATCATCATGGCCTCTTAACGGCCACGATCCCGGACCGGCCGGACAACGAACGGCGGGCCGACTCGAAACCGTCCGGCCAGTCGTCGGGGACCGTCTGCTGCACCCGGAACACCAACTCCCGACGGTCGTTGTCGTCCAGGGCTAGCGCGGCTTCGACCACCTTTGCTAGTTCCATTCGCCACCGTTCCTGATCCAGTCCTGATCGACCCCGGCTAGACGCGCTAGTCGGGCCAGTCGTTCGTCGGTAGGAAACGCGATCCCCGCTCGGTATCGACGGATCATCTCGACCGAGCATCCAAGACGTCGTGCGATCTCTGTCTGTGTTGCGTTGATCCGGGCGATTGCCCGGCGTAGACCTACAGCGGCGAGCAGTGCGCCGTGATCATCCATTGTGATCCCTCTCGGTGGTGGTAGTGGCTGAGCAGAAATAAAAAAATGCGCCCCCGGACCCGAGTCCGGAGACGCGATAACAGAACTGGCGACGCGTGAGGCGTCGCTATCAACGGGACGGCCCTTAAGGGCCGCTGCCGGTAGCGGCCTCTTTGGGGGGCCGCCCGTATTGGTAAAGCTATGAAAGGTAAGAAATGTTTGGTCTAAAGCGTTTGGCCGATTTCCTTTGACCTAAGCCGTACTAGGCGACGCTTAGGCGTCGCCACGGGTCGCCCGTGAACGGGCGACGTTCGGTACGGGGACGCTTGAGGCGTCCCCTTTTACGGCGCGGCTCTTGAGAGCCGCTACGGGCGACCCTTGAGGGTCGCGGGTAGTCGGGCCGGTCAGACGACCGGCACGGCCCGGGGCGGCCCTTGAGGGGCCGCTACGGCGGTCCGTACGGAGCGACGTCATAGGGACGTCGCACGGCCGGTCAATGCCGTGCCCTCCGTTGGTTCCCGCTCTCACCTAGTCCGTGGGGGTGCGCTACGTGAGTAGCGGGTCGGATCGACTGTCAATGTGGCGTAGCTCACACTCATGGATCGACGTCGAAAGATCGCTCCGATCCCGCATTCCGGGGGAGGGGAATCGGCTCTACTCCGATCTTATGAAACCGTGTCAACCCCCCGTTACCGATGAGGCATGCATGGTGTGCAGTTAAGGGTCCAGAAGATAGACCCCTACTCATCTAACCCCCCTGGTTTTCGGGGGGGTTGAGCACTCTCCTAGTCGCTCAGCTCCGCTTCGCTTGCATTGAAGTCGAAGCCAATGGCGACCCTAAGGGAGCTGTTGGCAGGTACAGTTCTTCAAACTACTAGAGGTTCTAGAACTCCTAGAGGAGTGTCCCCGGTTTTTCAACCCTGTTGTTTTTCAGGGGGGTTAGCTCATGTACGCCGGGATGCGTGCACGGTACGTGGCCCCGTTGATCCCACGGCCGTCCGCCCGACGGCGGCCACCCTGAGCGTTATCGGTACGTTCGAGGAAACCGAGCTTTACGGCCTGTGCCATGTTAGTCCGGGCAGCTTCTTCCTTTAGCCCCGACCTCCCGGCCATGTACTCGGGCGTCAACTCCCGGTCCGCATCGCAGAACGGGATGCCCTTGCGGGCAGCCGTGATCGCGATCTCTGCTGACGCGATCATCGCCACAAGCATCGGCGACTTGCCGAGTTGGTGACTGTTGATCATCGCTCGTGTGTGGTCGTTCTGGTCGGCCGGATCACGGGTCTCTACGCCGGTCGTCGGAGGCTTACGCGGCTTGCCGGCCGCCGGGGTAGACGTGGGTACAGGCACGGCCTGTACGACCGTCACAGACGGGCTGACAGCCCCCGGACGGACGATCCGGCGGGACTTGACGCTCTCGCCGTCCCACTCGACCTCGACCAGACCGACCTCGATCATGTACTCGCCAGCCGCACGGCACGCGTCGGACGACGCGGCGTAGTCCATCTCCTCGGCGATCCGGGCACCGTCTAGGTCGGCCGGTAGATACCCGTCCGCGTCGGCCCGGGAGTCGAGCAGTCCGGCAACGGTCGCCAGCGTGGCCGACCACCGCGCCGACGGCTCGGCCGTCGACTCCGTGTAGGCGACCACTACGGCATCGGCGTAGGTCGTGGTCACTGGTCGGCACCGGCCGCTAGTCGGATAACCCGACCGAACGCCGCACGCGACGTGTAGAACTGTCCGTCCTCATCGGTCTCGATCGGCAGATCGAGCGCCTTAAGCAACGGGACCAGATCCCTAAGCCTGGTGTTGGTCGCCTTTACAAGGTGCCAAAGCGGAAGGTTATCGTCGTTAATGTAGTGAGACACTGTTTCCTTCTATCTGTTCCCGACCGGCCCTACGCCGGTCGGTGGTTGTCGGTCCTCTCAACGGCAGGCCGACGGCCCGCCGGTCTTACCTAACGCAATCGTGCGGCTCGGAATCTCCGGGACATTCCGCCCATAGCCAGTACGTCTCAAGCTCTGCACGGCAACGCCACATCGTGTCGTCGTCGTGCGTCTCGGCCTGGATCATCGCCCGGCAGTGCTTCCCGATCCGGTCGTACGCCGCCATGAGCGGCGAGTAGTCCGAGCCGGAAAGAACGACCGACTTGTAGACCATCGCCCGCCGGTCCGGCGTGCCGGGGAACTGATCGATCGTGAACAGCAGGAACCCGGGGTCGACCACCGAATGCTCAGTCCAGAAGCTCACTTGGAACGGCCCGCATTCTGTCGAGCCGTGACGGCATCGCCGGTCGGGTCGCCCCGGTTAAGGTCGGTCAGGCTCTTAGGCTCGATCGGGGGGTCCTCTGGATCGATCGGCGCCAACTCCGATTCGGGGTCGAACGGCTCTACGTACCCGGCCTCCCACGGCAACGGCCCGGCCGGGCCGTGGACGGCCAGCGGGACAGCGTTAGCGGACCCATGACGGTGCATCCGCCCTTGTAGATCGTCAGCTTGTACGTGCCGATAGTTGGGGCCGCAGTACAGCCGCACTCCGTCGGTCAGTAGCAATGCCCGGCGTTGTGCCGGGTCGGTCATCCCGCCGTAGACCTCGGCGTAAGAACGGCCGGTCGGTTCTTCGATCCATTCGTCTGCACGGTGCGGGAGTGCTTCGAGCGCCCGCCGCTGACCGGTAAGTGCGACCAGCCGTTCGCGGTACTCAGCGTCTCCCCCGTCATAGTCGTACAGACCGAGGTCTTTCTCTTCGCGAACCTCTTTAAGGTTCGTGATGACCCGTTCAAGCTCTTTAGTGTGATCCTCGCCCGGCACAAACCGCCGCGTAACCTCGGGCACCTCGGCCAGATCGGTCTCGACGTACGAGTCTATCCATCGGTGAAGTTCGTCAGCCTTGAAAGTGTGCCCGGCACACCTCGGCTTACTGGCGTCTTTGATGCACCGGTAATACTCGTACGTCCGGGTCTCGCCGTTCTTAAGCGTCGCAGTGTTCACAACCCGATAGAGCCGGGACTGACACCCGGCGCAGTAGACGATCCCGAGCAGCGGTGCCGCACCGTGGTTGCGTTCTTTGGTCCTGGACCGCTCGGTGAGCCGGGCCTGAATCCCGCCCCAGTCATCGTCTGAGAACAGCGGATCGGCCATACGGACAGGCATTCCGTCCGCGCCACGCGCCACGGTCCGATCCTTGACCGTCCGGCCGGTGACCTTTAGTCCCATCGTTGCCGGGGACCGGAGGATCTTCCCGAGCGACGACTGCTCCCAGTTGGTAGACGCAGCCTTACGCCGCTTCGACTTCTCTTTACGGTCGGTCCCCTCTTGGGCCGCCGCGACATAAGCGGCCGGGGTCGGGTGACCAGCAGCGGTAAGAGCGTCCGCTACCTCCCACATCGACATTCCGGCCAGGACCATCCGTCCGGCCTCCTGGACGACCAGACTCGACACGGGATCGACCGCCAGGCGCTTACCACCGCCAGGCTTAGGAACGACCTTGTAGCCGTAAGGCGGTTGACCACCGGCCCATCGGTCGGTGGTCTTTAGCTTCTTGTGAGACCCCTTGGTGCGGGACCGGATTCGCCGCAGTTCCATCTCGCCGAACAGAGATGCGAGGAACAGAAAGAACTTGGACATCATCGCTTCGATCGAATCCGTGTCCTTTGTGTAGTCGCACACGATCCCGTCATCGGCAAACACGATGATCTTTCGGTTCTTCTCTGCCCACTTCACGACGTCGGCGCAGTCGCTCGCAGACCGGAACGCCCGGTCGACCTTCGCAAAGATCATCGCGTCCCACTCGCCCGACCGGGCACCGAGCCACGGACCGAGGTCCGGCCGGTCCCAGGGACCGACCGTGGCCGACACGTCCAGGTCTTCGAAGTAGCCGACCGGCGTCCAGCCATGGGCGGCTGCATACCGCTCGCCGGACTCGCGCTGAACCTCGGGACTGACCTTGCCGTCTCGCATGACCGAAACGCGTGCGCCGATGACGGCGCGGGCCGTGGTTATCATCGGGCACTCATGCCCTGATTGTCGCGGTTGTCCGGTGCGGGATTACACCCGCGTAGCCACGCCTTAGCGGCGGACCGATCGATCACCGGAGGGGCAGCACCGTCCGTGCAGAGAGTGCACACGACGTCCAGCCGGACGCCGTGGTGACAAACAGGATCTCCGACCAGGATGGCCAGGAAGAGCAGACCGAACATGTGGGTCTCCGTTGTGTAAATCTGGAGACATCCGCCAGCCGGTGTCGTTGTCGAACGCGCGGCCGCGGTAGGACCACCACGAGTACGGCCCGTCGACGGCGGGGTGCTGCGCGCGCACGACGTCCACCCACCCGGCGTCGAACAGCCCGGCCAGCCACGCGCGCTCGTGCGGCAGGAACCCCGAGTTCTTCACGTTGCCGCGCCAGTTGCGGATGTCGGCCTCGGCGGGGGCGATGTTCCAGTCGCCGCACACCAGCACCTCGCGGTCCTCGGTGGCGGCCTTGGCCCGGCGCTCGTGCAGGTAGGGCGCGAAGAGGGCGAGGAAGCGGTCCTTCTCGTCCTGCTTCGGGGTGCCGACGGTGCCGTTGGGCAGGTAGAGCGAGGCGACGGTGAGCCCGGGAATGTCGACCTCGAGGTAGCGGCCCGACCCGTCGAACTCACCCCCGCGGTGAGACTGCGGAGCGGGCGTCGGCGCGTCGCCGATGCCGACGCGGACCGCCTCCGGCGCGACCCGGGTCAGGACGCCGACCCCGTTGCGCCCCTTGGCCGTGGTGCACGGTGCGTAGGAGAGGTGCCAGCCGTCGAACAGCCCGTCGGGGATCTCCCCGGGCTGCGCGCGGGTCTCCTGCACGCAGACGACGTCGGCCGGGGTGGTGGCCAGCCACGCGGCGAAACCCTTGGCCGCGGCCGCCCGCACCCCGTTGACGTTGACCGAGCTCACGGTGGTGACGGGACCATCGGGGATCACCAGGGCAGGGTGCCTCAGCTGCAGGTGGAACCGACGATCGGGGTAACGTACTGGTCGAACACCCAGCCTCCGTCCTTCAGCTGCCGGAACCCGGTGGTGACCGTGGTGGTGCCGTCGAGGGTGGCGCCCTGGGTGAGCACCTGCAGCGACTCGGACTGGTTGCTCGGGCCCGAACGCACGTTGAGCTGCGACGCCGTGACCCGGAGCTCGCAACCGCCGGAGGAGCCGGTGACGGCGCCGAGGCCGCCGCGGTCGATCACCGCGAGGAGCGCCAGCGCCAGCCCGAGGATGATGACCATCGGCCAGCCCTTGAGCTTCGGCCTGGAGAGCGTGAGTTTGGGCTTGGCCATGGCGAAGGTCTCCCGGAGAGGTTCGGTCCACCCACGGTAGCGGAGCCCTCAAGGGATAGCGTGGGAGACGACGAAAACGGATCACGAGTCGACAGGCAGGGCCGAAGCAACGATGAAGGTCATCTACACCTACACCGACGAGGCGCCGGCGCTGGCGACGCACTCGCTCCTCCCCGTGATCGAGGCCTTCGCCGGCAAGGCGGGCGTCGACGTCGAGACGCGCGACATCTCGCTGGCCGCGCGCATCCTCGCGCAGTTCGGCCTCGCCGACGACGCGCTGGCCGAGCTGGGCGAGCTGGCCACCACGCCCGAGGTCAACATCATCAAGCTGCCCAACGTCAGCGCGTCGATCCCGCAGCTCAAGGCCGCGATCGCCGAACTGCAGAAGGCCGGCCACGCGATCCCGGACTACCCGGAGGACGCCGCCGCCGATCCTGAGGCGCGCGCCAAGTACGACGCCGTCAAGGGCAGCGCGGTCAACCCCGTGCTGCGCGAGGGCAACTCCGACCGCCGCGCCCCCGCCTCCGTGAAGGGCTTCGCGAAGAAGCACCCCCACTCGATGGGCGCGTGGTCGAAGGACACGAAGTCCCACGTCACCACGATGAGCGACGGCGACTTCCGGCACTCGGAGACCTCCGTCACGCTCGACGCCCCGGCCGAGCTGCGCATCGAGCACCTGGCCGCCGACGGCACCCGCACGGTGCTGAAGAAGTCGCTGCCCGTGCTGGCCGGCGAGATCGTCGACGGCTCGGTGATGCGCAAGGCCGCCCTCGACGCGTTCCTCGCCGAGCAGATCGCCGACGCCAAGGCGCAGGGCGTGCTGTTCTCGGTGCACCTCAAGGCCACGATGATGAAGATCTCCGACCCGATCATCTTCGGCCACGCGGTGAGGCAGTTCTTCCCGACCGTGTTCGCCGAGTACGGCGCCGACCTCGCGTCCGTCGGGGCCGACCCCAACGACGGGCTCGCCAGCGTGCTCACCGCGCTGGGCAAGCTGCCCGCCGACAAGCGCGAGGCCATCGAGAAGGCCATCACGGCCGGCTACGAGACCGGTCCGTCGCTCGCGATGGTCGACTCCGGCAAGGGCATCACCAACCTGCACGTGCCCAGCGACGTGATCATCGACGCGTCGATGCCGGCCGCGATCCGCACGTCGGGTCAGATGTGGAACGCCCAGGACGCGTTGCAGGACACCAAGTTCGTCATCCCCGACTCGTCCTACGCGGCGCTCTACGCCGAGACCGTCGACTTCTGCCGCGAGAACGGCGCGTTCGACCCCACCACGATGGGCACCACGCCCAACGTCGGGCTGATGGCGCAGAAGGCCGAGGAGTACGGCAGCCACGACAAGACGTTCGAGATCAGCGCGGCCGGGAAGGTCCAGGTCGTGGACGCGGCCGACGGCCGTGTGCTGCTTTCCCACGACGTCGAGCCCGGCGACATCTGGCGGGCCTGCCAGACCAAGGACGCGCCCGTCCGCAACTGGGTGGAGCTGGCCGTCTCCCGCGCCCGCGCCACCGGCGCCCCGGCCGTCTTCTGGCTGGACGAGACCCGCGCGCACGACGCCGAGGTGCTCAAGAAGGTCCGGGCGCAGCTCGCCGAGCTGGACACCGACGGCCTGACCATCGAGATCATGGACGTCGCCGCGGCCACGAGGTACACGCTGGCCCGCGCGAAGGCCGGCGAGGACACCATCTCCGTCACCGGCAACGTGCTGCGCGACTACCTCACCGACCTGTTCCCGATCATGGAGCTGGGCACGAGCGCCAAGATGCTCTCGATCGTCCCGCTGATGAACGGCGGCGGACTGTTCGAGACCGGCGCCGGTGGCTCGGCGCCCAAGCACGTGCAGCAGCTGGTACGCGAGAACCACCTGCGGTGGGACTCCCTCGGCGAGTTCCTGGCGCTGGCCGTCTCGCTGGAGTTCCTGGCCGACAAGACCGGCAACCCGCAGGCGAAGATCCTGGGTCGGGCCCTCGACGACGCCACCGGCACACTGCTGGAGACCGGGAAGTCGCCCTCGCGCAAGGTCGGCGAGATCGACAACCGCGGCAGCCACTTCTACCTGGCGCTCTACTGGGCCCGGGCGCTGGCGGCGCAGACCGAGGACGCGGAGCTGGCGAAGACCTTCGCCCCGCTGGCGGAGCAGCTGGCCGCCGACGAGGAGAAGATCGTCGGCGAGCTGGTGGGCGTACAGGGTTCGCCCGTGGAGCTCGGCGGCTACTACTTCGTGGACAAGGCGAAGACCGACGAGATCATGCGGCCCTCCGCCACCCTCAACGCGGTGATCGCGGAGTTCTAGACCGCAGCTTCGCTGCTCGTGCGCGGAAATCAGTGCCCTGGCACTGATTTCCGCGCACGACCCTGCCGGGGCCGGAACAGCTGTTCCCAGCAGCCGGAGCGGCGCAGCAGCAGGTGGGTGGGCACCTGCAGGATCACGGTCGTCGCCAGCGTCAGCGCCGTGTCCAGCGCCGGCACCGTCGACACCGGCAGGGTGGAGGCCATCACCACCCGCAGCCCGGCGTCCACGGTGAGCAGGGCCCCCCACATCACCGTGATCTCGCGCCACGCCCGCCGGAAGCGCGCGTTCGTCTCCCACAGCTCGTCCATCACGGCGACACGGCGCGGCAGCAGCGCGCGGGTCACCTCGAAGCACATCGGACGCGCGGACCAGAGCGTCACCAGCGTGTAGAGCGCGAGCGGCGCACTCAGCCACGCGCCCCGGGCCAGCAGCTCACGCGGGCTGCCGCCGACCAGCGACCCCGCGAGCCCGACCACCATCGACAGCACGACGGCCAGCGCGAGCACCTCCACGCGACGCCTGCGCAGCGCCGTCACGACCACGGTGAGCGCGGGTGGCACCCCGCCGGCCGCGAGCGCCACCACGTCGTCGACGCCGCACGCGTGCAGCACGTAGTAGACGACGAGCGGGGCGGCGAGGTCGACGACGAGGGTGCGCATGACCGGAGGGTCCGGCCGCGGCTCCGGCGCGGCATCGGCGCGGAGTCGTGGGCGCTCCGACTTTCGTCGATGTCGGTGGACCGGCCGGCGCCCTACGCTCGCCCCGTGCCCCGCACCATCCCGCTCGCGGTGACCGCCGGTGTCGTGGTGGCCGTCGCGGCGCTGCAGGCGGCCACCTACGTCGGCCGCCCCGGCACCGGAGCGGTGGACGTCGGGGTCGCGGTGGTCGCCCTCGTCCTGGTGCCCGTCCTGCTGAAACGGCCCGTGATCGGCGCGGTCGCGCTGGCGGTGCTGGCCGCGTTCTCCCCGCTCGCCACCCCGCCCGCC
>JGI26536J50258_1001362_pt1 | contig 16925 bp, 15 predicted proteins | sample ThiBiot_750_plan_FD_50258 | JGI IMG/M metagenome (IMG submission 50258)
CATGATCCTCCTTCGGGAGCGTGCGAACGCCCGTCCAGTCTAGTGGTCTCGTCTTCGTCCTCCGGTGCGGCGCGGCCCGCGTCGGTCGGGTCGTCGCCGCGCGAGAGGGAGTCCCACGAGTCGACCGCGTCGAGTGGCCCGGTGGCCGCGACGACCGCGGTGGATGTCTCGTACCGCCGACCACCCGTGCGCCACCGGTGGGCGGTGGCGAGGGTGAACGCGCCGCTGACGGCGAGCAGCACCCAGCCGAACAGCGCGCCCCACGCCCAGCCTGAGACCACGGCATGGTCGATGAGCGCGGCGATCGCGGCCGACCCGGCGATGCCGGTGGCCTTGGTGATGGGCGCGGCGACCGCGGCCACCGGCGGACCCGTCACGACCTGCAGCGTCAGGATGAACAGCCACACGGCGCCCGCGAGGGCGAGGGCGCCGAAGACATACCGCAGGATGCGCCAGACGATCGACAGCGCGAGGCCGAGTGCGAGCGCGGCGAGGCTGAGCGGCGCGAGCACCGGCACGGCATCGTTTCCGGCGACCGCGATATCGGGAGCAGAGCCGGCCGTGAGGATGACGTCGACCCACGTCTGCGTCGAGGAGATGATGCCGATCGCCCCGGCGACGAGCGCGGCGAGCACGGCGATCAGACGCGCACGGGCGATCACGGGCGCTCCTCCCCCGCCACGCCGTCGACCGCGTCGAGGTCGGCGGTGTCGAAGCAGCTGCGCAGGCCCGTGTGGCACGCGGGCCCCACCTGGTCGACCTCGATCAGCAGTGCGTCGCCGTCGCAGTCGAGGTGTGCCGACTTCACGAGCTGGATGTGGCCCGACGTGTCACCCTTACGCCAGTACTCCTGGCGGGACCGCGACCAGTAGGTGACGCGACCGGTGGTCAACGTGCGACGGAGCGCCTCGGCATCCATCCACCCCAGCATGAGCACCTCGTGGGTGTCCCACTGCTGCACGATCGCGGGGGCGAGACCGTCGGCGTTGAACGCGACGGCGGCGATGCGCTCGTCGAGCGAGNCCGTCATCGGCGTACCTCCACTCCGTCGGCGACGAGGGCGGATTTCACATCGCCCACCGTCAGCTGGCCCGAGTGGAACACGCTCGCCGCCAGCACCGCATCGGCGCCCGCGCGCACAGCGGGGGCGAAGTCGGCCGCACGGCCGGCGCCGCCCGAGGCGATCACGGGCACGCTCGAGATCTCGCGCATGAGGGCGACGAGCTCGAGGTCGAAGCCGTCCTTCGTGCCGTCGGCGTCGATGGAGTTCACCAGCAGCTCGCCGGCGCCGCGCTCGATGGCCTCCTGCGCCCAGGCGAGGGCGTCGAGGGATGTCTCGGTGCGTCCGCCGTGGGTGGTGACGACGAATCCGCTGGGCGTCGCCGNCGAGCGCTTCACGTCGAGGGAGAGCACGAGCACCTGAGCGCCGAAGCGATCGGCGATCTCNCCGAGCAGCTCGGGGCGTGCGATGGCGGCTGAGTTGACGCCCACTTTGTCGGCGCCGCAGGCGAGCAGGCGCGCCACGTCGTCGGTCGCCCGCACGCCGCCGCCCACGGTCAACGGGATGAAGACCTCCTCGGCCGTGCGCTGCACGACCTCGTAGGTGGTCGCCCGCTCGTCGACGGTCGCGGTGACGTCGAGGAAGGTGATCTCGTCGGCCCCCTGCGCGAAGTAGAGCCGGGCGAGCTCGACCGGGTCGCCCATGTCGCGGAGGTTCTCGAAGTTCACGCCCTTCACGACGCGGCCGGCCGCGACATCCAGGCACGGGATCACCCGCGTGACGACGCTCATCAGAGCCTCGCGGCGGCGATCTCGGTGACGAGGATGGCTCGGGCGCCGAGCGCGTAGAGGTCGTCCATGACGCGGTTGACGCCCTTGCGGGGGCTCATCACCCGCACGGCGACCCACTCGGGGTCGCGCAGCGGCGACACGGTCGGCGACTCGATGCCGGGGGCGACGGCGACGGCCTGGTCGAGCAGCACCAGCGGCAGGTCGTAGTCGACCATCACGTACTGGCGCGCCACGAGCACGCCGCGCAGGCGTCGCAGCAGGGTGTCGAGACCGTCGGGCTCGGTGCTGCCGCTGATGAGCACGGCCTCGGACTGCAGCAGCACGGGACCGAAGATCTCGAGGCCCGCCTGGCGCAGCGTGGTGCCCGTCGACACGACGTCGGCGACCGCATCGGCCACACCGAGCTGCACGGCCGACTCGACCGCGCCATCGAGGGGAACGAGGTCGACGGCGACGCCCTGCTCGTCGAGGTAGCCGTCGACGAGGCCGGGGTAGGCCGTGGCGACGCGCAGCCCGTGCAGGTCGCTCAGCTCGCGGAAGCGGCCGGGAGGGCCCGCGAACCGGAACGTCGAATCGGCGAAGCCGAGCGTCTCGATCTCGCGTGCACCGGGCATGCGGGCGTCCAGCAGCAGGTCGCGGCCGGTGATGCCGACATCGAGCGCGCCCGAGCCGACGTAGGTCGCGATGTCGCGAGGGCGGAGGTAGAAGAACTCGACGTCGTTGGCGGCGTCGAGCACGTAGAGGTCTTTGGGATCGCGTCGGCCGGTGTACCCGGCCTCCTGCAGCATCTCGGCTGCGGTCTCGGCGAGCGAGCCCTTGTTGGGCACGGCGATTCTGAGCATGGTCTTCTCTGCGGTCGTGTGATGAGCGGATGCCTCGTGCCGGCGGGGCCGGCGCGGGTCACAGATGTCGGTAGACGTCCTGCAGGGTCAGACCCTTCGCGAGCATCAGCACCTGGAGGTGGTAGAGCAGCTGGGAGATCTCCTCCGCCGCCTCGGCGTCGGACTGGAACTCCGCGGCCATCCACACCTCGGCGGCCTCTTCGACGATCTTCTTGCCGATCGCGTGCACACCCGCATCGAGCTCGGCGACCGTGCCGGAACCGGCGGGACGCTCCTGGGCTTTGACGGTGAGCTCAGCGAACAGCTCGTCGAACGACTTCACCCTGCAAGGGTAGCGAACCGCGCGGCCCCCTCGGGCCCAGGCCCGCCTCAGTGCGCGTGGGCGTGACGGGCGGCGCCGCTGCGCAGCGCCTCGATCGCGCGGGCCGGGTCGTCGGCGCCGAACACCGCGGAGCCGGCGACGAAGGTGTCGGCGCCCGCCTCGGCGGCCTGGGCGATCGTCGACTCGCCGATGCCGCCGTCGACCTGCAGCCACACCGACGATCCTCGGCGACGCGCCTCGGCGGCCAGCGCCGACAGCTTCGGCATCGTGGANGTCATGAACGACTGTCCGCCNAAGCCCGGCTCGACGGTCATCACCAGNATCTGGTCGAACTCGTCGAGCACGTCGTACAGGCCCTCGNCGGGGGTTCCGGGCTTGATGGCGACGCCGGCGCGCGCGCCGATGCCGCGCAGGGTGCGGGCCAGGGNGATCGGATCGGTCGCGGCCTCGAGATGGAAGGTGACGGATGCCGCGCCGAGCTCGGCGTAACCGGGGGCCCAGCGGTCGGCGTCGTCGATCATCAGGTGCACATCGAGCGGCACCGGGCTCGTCTCCTGGATGCGCTGCACCATCTGCGGCCCGAACGTGAGGTTCGGCACGAAGTGGTTGTCCATGACGTCGACGTGCACGAAGTCTGCGGTCGCGATGCGGTCGAGGTCCGCCTGCATGTTCACGAAGTCGGCGGAGAGGATGGAGGGATTGATGCGGATGTCGCTCACTCCCCCATTATCCCGGGCCGGACCTCGCCACCCGGGACGTCAGCGACGTCGGAGCAGCGCGAGGAACATCCCGTCGGTGCCGTGGCGGTGGGGCCAGAGCTGGGCGTGTCCGTCGTCGGACGCCGGCTCGGGGAGATCGAGCGGGCGCCGGGCGACCCGCTGCAGCACCTCGCGGGCGTCGACCGGCTCGAGGGCGTCGCCCCACTCGCGGCGCACGTCGGCCACGACGCCCTGCGTCTCGGCGAGATGCGGGGAGCAGGTGACGTACGCGACCACGCCGCCCGGGGCCAGCGCGCCCACAGCCGAGGACAGCAGCTCCCGCTGCAGCGGGGTGAGGTCCGCGACATCCGATGACTGCTTGCGCCACCGCGCCTCGGGACGCCGGCGCAGCGCGCCGAGACCCGTGCACGGCGCGTCGACGAGGATGCGGTCGTACGCACCCGCGGCGCTCGCCGCCCGCTCGCGCCCGTCGAGCTCGGAGACGTCGACCGGGAGCGGCACGGCGGCCACCGAACGGCGCACCAGTCCCGCGCGGGCCGGAACCGGCTCGTTCGCATCGAGGACGGCTCCGTGCGCGAGGGCCTCGGCCGCGAGCAGTGCGGTCTTGCCGCCCGGCCCCGCGCACAGGTCGAGCCACCGCTCCCCCGCGCGCACGGGGGCGTGGCGGCTGAGCGCCAGGGCGACGAGCTGGGATCCCTCGTCCTGTACGCGCACCCGGCCGCCCGCCGCGGTGATGACGGGCTCCGGGTCGCCGCCGGCGAGTCGGAAGCCGACGGGCGAGTACGGGGTGCGGGCGCTGTCCGCGTCAGGATCGACGAGCCCCGGGAGCGCCGCCATCGTGACGCCCGGTGCCGCGTTGTCGGCGGTCAGCAGCGCTTCGAGCTCGTCGGCGCGGCCCTCGGCGGCGAGGGCGCGACGGAAGGCGCGGACCACCCAGACCGGGTGCGAGAACCGCAGCGCGAGGCGCTCGTCGTCGGAGCGCGCCTCGTCGGCGATGCGGGAGAACCAGTCGCCGGGGTTGTCGCGGGAGATCCGGCGCAGCACCGCGTTCGCGAAGCCGGTCACGGCGGGGCCGATCTCGCGCCGCACCAGATCGACGGTGTCGTGCACGGCGGCATGCGACGCGATGCGCGTCGCGAGGATCTGGTGGGCGCCGAGCCGCAGCGCGTCGAGCACGGGCGGGTCGATCAGCGCGATGTCGCGGCCCGCGGCGAGCGAGATGACCGCGTCATAGGTGCCTTCGCGGCGCAGGGTGCCGTAGGTGAGCTCGGTCGCGAGCGCCGCATCGGCGCTGCTCAGCCCGGCGCGGGTGATGGCGGCGGGCAGCAGCAGGTTCGCGTACGCGTCGTCGGCGTGCACGGCCCGGATGACCTCGAACGCGACACGGCGAGCGGGGGCGGTCATTTCTCGACCCGCAGCTCGTCGACCCGCAGGCCGCGCCACCAGTCGCCGGCGACCATCGCCGCCTTGCCCGCCGGCTGCACCCGCTCGAGCGCGATCGCGTCGTCGGCCGTGCCGACCACCACCTCGCGGCCCTGCAGGGCGAGCTGACCCGGGGCAGGGCGGGCGGTGGACTCGGCGCGGTGGGCGGCGAGCACCTTCAGGCGCTGACCGTCGACGACGAGGTGGGCGCCCGGCTCCGGGGTGACCCCGCGGAACCGCCCGAGCACGACGTCGGCGGTCTGTGTCACGTCGAGCCGTCCGTCGGCGGCGTCGAGCTTCGGCGCGAGGGTCGGCGTGCCCGCCTGGGGCGTCGCGACGGCCGTTCCGGCCGCGAGGGCGTCGACCACGCCGACGATCTGCTCCGCGCCGATGATCGACAGCTCGCGCAGCACGTCGGCGGCCGTCGCGAGCGGCGGGACGCGGTAGCGCACCTCGCTGTAGACGTCACCGGCGTCGAGCTCCGCGACGAGACGGAACACGCTCGATCCGGTCTCGGCGTCGCCCGCGATCAGCGCGTGCTGCACCGGGGCGGCGCCCCGCCAGCGCGGGAGCAGCGAGAAGTGCAGGTTGATCCAGCCGAGGCGCGGGGCGCTCAGCAGCGGCTCGCGCACGAGCCCGCCGTACGCGACGATCACGCCGAGATCGGCGTCGAGGGCCTCGAGATGAGCGGATGCCTCGGGGTCGAGGCGACGGGTCTTGAGCGTCGGCAGCTGCAGCTCGTCGGCGGTCGCCGCGACCGGCGACGGGGTGAGCACGCGCTTGCGGCCGATCGGGGCATCCGGGCGCGTGACGACCGTCGCGATCGTGTGCGAGGAGGCCGCAAGGGCACGCAGAGACGGCACCGCGGCCGCCGGCGTACCGGCGAAGATCAGACGCATGGGCTCCCTGTTCGTGGACGACCGCGGGCATCGCGACACTGGGTCGTCGAGCGGGTCACAGGTCGACGTCGAGAAGGTCGGCCCGGACGTTCAGTGTATTGCGCGGCACCGGTGGTCGCCCCTTCGGCGGGCGTCGCCCGGAGATCGCCGCGGCCACGACGCTCGCGCGCAGCGACCGCATCGTGTCGGCGCCGGCGGCGTAGTCGACGCGCAGCAGCGCCCGCACGCGCCCGTCGTCGAGCGCGACGGGTCCGAGCAGGGCGTCGGCGGGAAGGGGTGCGTGGGCCGCGGCATCCTGCACCGCCTGCTGCACCCGTTCGGGCGTGCCCTCGATGCGCACGATGCGCACGGTCGGCGGCATGCGCAGCGGTGCGCGTTCGGCGAGCTCTGCGCGGGCGTAGGCCGCCGGCGTCCAGGTGGCGAGCGCCCGTGCGGCGGGCCCGGTCACCCCGACGAGATGCACCGGCGCGCCGGGCCGCGCGAGGGCCGCCGCGTTCGCCCACCAGCGCAGGCACGCCTCGCCGATGCGCAGATCCTCGGCGAGCAGCATCCGCTCGCCGTCGAGGAGCACGACCGCACGGTATCCGCCCGCGGCGATCGGCTCGGCGCCGCGCGTCGCGATCACGAGGGCGGGTGCGTCGTCGACGCGTTCACGGGGGTGGGCGCCGTCGGCCACGATCACCCGCATGCCCGCGAACGCGCGGCCGAGCTCGTCGGCGGTGCGCTCCGTCCCCGCCGATGCGAGGCGGAAGGTGCTGCCCGCGCAGTGCGGGCACGCCCAGCCGTGCGCGCGACGGCCGCACCAGCCGCACTCGGGCACGCCGCGCGGGGCGTCGGCCCGCAGGGGGCCGCCGCAGTGCAGGCAGCGCGCGGGGCGCCGGCACTCGGCGCACAGGACGACCGGCGCATAGCCGGGGCGCGCGACCTGCACGAGCACCGGTCCTTGACGCAGCCCCTCGCGCATCGCCGCGAACGCGGACGACGGGATGCGGGCGCGCGATGCGGCGTCGTCGGGTGCGCTCAGCACGACCTTCGGCGACACGCGGCGCCGCGCGGGCACGTCGGTGACCCAGCCGAGCTGCACCAGCCGCTCGACGTCGGTTGTGCGGGTGTGACCCGCGAACAGCAGCGTGTGGCCCTCGAGCTCCTGGCGCACCAGGGCGGCGTCGCGCGCGTGCACCCCGGGGCTCAGGGGTTCGGCGAGCAGTGGATCGCCGTCGTCCCAGAGCGCCACGAGCCCCGTGCGCGCCGCGGGAGCGTAGGCGGCCGAGCGCTTGCCCACCACGATGCACGGGGCCTCGGCGAGGATGCGGAGGTAGGCGGCGTACCGCTCCGGCCCGCTCTCGCGCGCATCGTCGCGCACCACGGCGTCGGCCGGGGCGAGGTCGGCGAGGGCTGCCAGCAGCTGCTCCTGGTCGCGATAGTCGGGCACGACCAGCACCGCGCTGCGACCCTCGGCGAGGGTGACGGTCGCCGCGGCGGCGAGCAGCACGGCCCAGGCGCCCACGTCGGTGCCGTCGCCGAGGCGCGAGGGTCGGGGTGGGGCGTCGACGGCGAGCCGCGCGCCCTGCGCGAGTGCGCCCTCGAGCGTCGGATAGTCGGCCAGGATGCCGCGGGCCGTCCGCAGTCGCTCGGCGTCGACGTGCGGGACCTCGGGCGCGGGACGGGCGAGCCACGCCTTCTCCGCCCGCACCATGCGNTTGGGCACCACGAGACGCAGGATGTCGGACGCCGACCCGGCGGCCCGGTCGGCCGCGCGACGGGCGAGCGCGTAGAGCGATGCCGGCAGCACGGCGACCGACGACACGACCGATTCGAGCTCCGACAGCGGACGCTCGGGCGCGACAGCCTCGGCGATCTCGACGATGAACCCGTCGACTACGCGACCCGCGGTACGCAGCGGCACCTTCACGCGCACGCCGGGGGTCGCGGCATCCATATGCTCCGCGGGCACCGCGTAGTCGAACAGGCGGTCGAGTTGCGGCAGCGGAGAGTCGACGAGGACGCGCGCGACCGTCAGCCGCCGCGGCTCATCGCTCGTCACGGCGTCGCGGTCAGAGTCCGGCAGCGGCGCGGAGCGCGTCGACGCGGTCGGTGCGCTCCCAGGTGAAGTCGGGCAGCTCGCGGCCGAAGTGGCCGTATGCCGCCGTCTGCGCGTAGATCGGGCGCAGCAGATCGAGCTGCTCGATGATCGCCGCCGGACGCAGATCGAACACCTCGCGGATCGCCGCGACGATGTGCTCGTCGGCAACGTGCCCCGTGCCGAACGACTCGACGTAGAGGCCCACCGGGTTGGCCTTGCCGATCGCGTAGGCGACCTGCACCTCGAGACGGTCGGCGAGACCCGCGGCGACCGCGTTCTTGGCGACCCAGCGCAGCGCGTAGGCGGCCGAGCGGTCGACCTTCGACGGGTCCTTGCCGCTGAAGGCGCCGCCGCCGTGCCGCGCCGCTCCCCCGTAGGTGTCGATGATGATCTTGCGGCCCGTCAGACCCGCGTCGCCCTTCGGGCCACCGGTGACGAAAGGCCCGGCCGGGTTGATGAAGTACTGCACGTCGGTCGTCGCCAGACCCGTCAGCTCGAGCACCGGGTCGATGACCTCCGCCTGCACCGCGGCGCGCAGCGCCTTCTGCGAGATGTCGGGCTGGTGCTGGGTCGAGAGCACGACGGTCTCGACCGTGCGCGGCACGGCNCCCTCGTAGCCGAGTGTCACCTGCGTCTTGCCGTCGGGCCGCAGGAACGGCAGCGCACCCGAGCGACGCGCCTCGGCGAGACGCTCGGCGATGCGATGCGCCGTCCAGATGGCGGTCGGCATGTACTGCGGCGTCTCGTTCGTGGCGTAGCCGAACATGATGCCCTGGTCGCCTGCGCCGAGCAGCTCGATCGGGTCGTTCGAGCCGGACTCGCGGTGCTCGAGCGCGGCATCCACACCGTGCGCGATGTCGCTCGACTGCTCGCCGATCGACACGCTGACCCCGCAGGAGTCGCCGTCGAAGCCGGTGTCGCTCGAGGTGTAGCCGATGCGGTTCACGACTCCGCGCACGATGCCGGGGATGTCGACCCAGCCCGACGTGCGCACCTCGCCCGCCACGTGCACGAGCCCCGTGGTCACGAGCGTCTCGACGGCGACACGCGCGTCGCGGTCGACGGTGAGGAGGGCGTCGAGGATGCTGTCCGAGATCTGGTCGCAGATCTTGTCGGGATGCCCCTCGGTGACGGACTCGGAGGTGAACAGTCGCAGCTGGCTCATCGAAGCTCCTGGAGAAGATGGGAACGCCATCATGCGCGCGGCCCCGGACATCATGTCACGGGGCCGCGGTGCAGAAGGCGGGTGTTACTCGGCGGGACGCAGCCGCAGCTTGTCCTCGTGGATCTCGTGCATCGCGATCGTGAGCGGCTTGTCCTCGATGGTCGAGTCGACGAGCGGGCCCACGTTGTCGAAGAGGTTGCCCTCCTGCAGGTCCGAGTAGTAGTCGTTGATCTGACGGGCGCGCTTCGACGCGTAGATCACGAGCTGGTACTTGGAGTCGACCTTCTCGAGAAGGCTGTCGATGGGCGGGTCGATGATGCCCTGATTGGTCCCTGCCATGGCGAAACCTCCTGGTTCGGGGATGACGGCGGAAGACGGCGCGCTANGAAGCGGGCGCGGAAGCCTTCGCCAATTCTACGACCTCGCGCGCGGCGNCGGCGACATCCTGGTTCACNACGCGGTAGTCGAACTCGTTCTGGGAGGCGAGCTCCACCTTCGCCGTGCGCAGGCGGCGCTCNCGCTCCTCCGCGTCCTCGGTGCCGCGGCCGACGAGACGCTGCACCAGTTCGTCCCAGCTCGGCGGCAGCAGGAACACGAGNGTCGCGTCGGGCGCCGCCTGACGCACCTGGCGAGCACCCTGCAGGTCGATCTCGAGCAGCACGGTGCGGCCGGCGGCGAGGGCCTCCTCGATGGGGCCGCGCGGGGTGCCGTAACGGTACTTGTTGTGCACCGTCGCCCACTCCAGCANCTGCCCCGACTCGATGAGCCGGTCGAAGCTGAGCTCGCCGGTGAAGAAGTAGTGCTCCCCCTCGACCTCACCCGGGCGCGGCGGCCGGGTCGTCGCCGACACCGACAGCAGGATCTCGGGGAAGTGCTCCTTGATGTAGGTCGCGACCGTGCCCTTGCCGACCGCGGTGGGCCCGGCGAGCACGATGAGGCGGCTGCGTCCGCGGCGGGGCCGGGGCTCGGGGAACCGCTCGTCGAGCCAGCCTGCGAGCACCTCGCGCTGACGCGCGCCGAGGCCGCCGAGCCGCTTCACGGGTGAGATGGCGAGCTCCTCCAGCACCCGGTCGCGCTTGCCCTCGCCGATCGCCGGCAGCGCGGTGAGGAAGTCGGTGATGCGCAGGGTGCCCGACGGCGACTGCGGGTCGGCGATCGCGCGGCGCAGCACCTCCTGGCCGGTCACGACCCGGAACGACAGGTCGCGCTTCAGGCTCGCCCGGGCGCGGCGCACCTCGACGGCGCGCTGGGATGCCGCGACCCGGTCGACCTCCGGCGGGGTGCGATGCTCGGTCACGAGCGCGCCCCGTAGAGCGCCGCCCGCTCGGCGATGCGCTCGGCCAGCCGGTCGGGGCCGACGGCGAGCACGCTGCGGCTCTCGTTCGCGATCACCTGCGACGACACGTAGCCGAACAGGCGGCCGAGCTCGGCCGGGTCGGCGCCCTGCGCCCCGAAGCCCGGGGCGAGGATCGGCGTGCCGGCGAGCAGGATGTCGCTCAGTCCGAAGCGTGAACGGGTCACGGTCGCGCCGATCACGACGCCGACGGAGCCGAGCGCGCCCGGAAGCCCCACGTTGTGCCAGCCGGCGTCGCGGGCGACGCGGGCGGCGACCCGCTCCCCCTCCTCGGCGGCCGCATCGGCGGTGACCGCCGTCTGCACCGGCTCCGCCTCGGGGTTGCTCGTCGCCGCGAGCACGAACGCGCCCTTGCCGTGCCGCAGCGCGAAGGTGAGCGTCTGCTGCAGCGAGTCCGGCCCGAGATAGGGGCTCAGCGTCACCGCGTCCGCCTCGAGCGGCGACCCCGGCTGGAGCCAGGCGGCCGCGTAGCCGTCCATCGTCGAGCCGATGTCGCCGCGCTTCGCATCGGCGATCACGATCAGTTCCGCCGCCCGCGCCGCCGCGAGCACGTCCTCGAGTGCCGCGAAGCCGCGCGAGCCGAAGCGTTCGAAGAATGCGACCTGCGGCTTCACGACGCCGACACGGCCGGCCGCGGCATCCACCACCCTCAGGCCGAACTCGCGCACGCCGTCGGCCGAGACCGGCAGACCCCACGACTGCAGCAGGCTCTCGTGCGGGTCGATGCCCACACAGAGCGGCCCGTGCGTGTCGAGGGCCTGCCAGAGGCGCTGACCGAATGTCGTCACAGGCGTCCCGCCCGATCGGCCGCGTACTCCTGCAGGCTCTTCACCGCGAAGCCCTCGCGCAGTGCCGGCATGGCGCTGACCGCCGCGCCCAGCACCGCCATCGTGGTGAACAGCGCCTTGTCGGCCGCGACGGCCGCNGCNCGGATCTCGTAGCCGTCGGCACGGGCGAGNCCGCCCGAGGGGGTGTTGACGATCATGTCGATGCGTCCGTCGTTGATGAGGTCGACGATGTTCTGCTCACCGGATTCCTGGGTGGCGGAGTACTTCTCGACGACCTCCACCCGGATGCCGTTGCGCGCCAGGATCTCGGCGGTGCCCTCCGTCGCGACGAGCGCGAAGCCGAGCTCCTGCAGGCGGTGCGCCGGGAGGATCACGGCGCGCTTGTCGGCGTCGGCGACCGAGATGAACACGGTGCCCTCGAGCGGCATGCCGCCGTACGCGGCATCCTGGCTCTTCGCGAACGCCGTCGGGAAGTCGCGGTCGATGCCCATGACCTCGCCGGTGGAGCGCATCTCGGGACCGAGCACCGAGTCGACGGTCTGGCCGTCGCGGGTGCGGAAGCGCTTGAACGGCAGCACCGCCTCCTTGACGGCGACGGGGGCGTCGAGCGGCACCCGGGAGCCGTCCTGGGCGGGCAGCAGGCCCTCGGACTTCAGATCGGCGATGGACGCGCCCGCCATGATGCGCGCCGCCGCCTTCGCGAGCGGGATGCCCAGGGCCTTCGACACGAACGGCACCGTACGGCTCGCGCGCGGGTTGGCCTCGATCACGTAGAGCACGCCCGCGCTGATCGCGAACTGCACGTTCAGCAGGCCTCGCACGCCGACGCCGCGCGCGATCGCGAGGGTCGCCTCGCGCACGCGGTCGATCTCGGTGCGGCCGAGCGAGACGGGCGGCAGCGTGCACGACGAGTCGCCGGAGTGGATGCCGGCCTCCTCGAGGTGCTCCATCACGCCGCCGATGTACAGCTGNTCGCCGTCGAAGAGCGCATCGACGTCGAGCTCGATCGCGTCGTCGAGGAAGCGGTCGACGAGCAGCGGACGGCCGGCGCCGATGATCGCCTGGTCGGCGATGCGGTCGAAGTAGTCGCGCAGGCTCGCCGTGTCGTAGACGATCTCCATGCCGCGGCCGCCGAGCACGAAGCTCGGGCGCACCAGCACCGGGTAGCCGATGTCCTCTGCGACCGCGATCGCGCCGTCGACGTCGATCGCGGTGCCGTGACGCGGGGCGACGAGCTCGGCCTCGTCGAGCAGGCGCGAGAACAGCTCGCGCTCCTCGGCGAGATCGATGGCCTCGGGGCTCGTGCCGAGGATGCGGTAGCCCGCCTCCTCGATGCCCTTCGCGAGCCCGAGCGGCGTCTGACCGCCCAGCTGGCAGATCACACCGAGGATCTCCCCCGACCGGCTCTCGGCGTGCAACACCTCGAGCACGTCCTCGAGGGTCAGCGGCTCGAAATAGAGCCGGTCGCTCGTGTCGTAGTCGGTGGAGACGGTCTCGGGGTTGCAGTTGACCATGACGGTCTCGTAGCCGGCGTCGGCGAGGGCGAACGACGCGTGCACGCACGAGTAGTCGAACTCCACGCCCTGTCCGATGCGGTTCGGGCCGGAGCCGATGATGACGACCTTGGTGCGATCCGACGGCGTCACCTCGGTCTCGGCGTCGTAGCTCGAGTAGTGGTAGGGCGTGAGCGCCGGGAACTCCCCCGCGCACGTGTCGACGGTCTTGTAGACNGGACGCACGTTCAGGGCGTGACGGATGCCGCGCACCTCCGCCTCGGCGATGCCGCGGAGCTCGGCCANCTGGGCGTCGCTGAAGCCGTGCTCCTTCGCGATGCGGAGGGTCGAGGCATCCAGCTCGGCGGCGTCGGCCACGAACTGGGCGACCTCGTTGATGAGCACGATCTGGTCGAGGAACCAGGGGTCGATCTTCGTCGCCTCGAAGGCCTGCTCGAGCGTCGCGCCCTTGCGGAGCGCCTGCTGCACGACGACGATGCGNCCGTCGGTCGGGGTCNGGGCGATCTCGAGCAGCTCGTCGACCGAGCGGGTCTCNGTGCCCCAGTGGAAGCTGGAGCCGCGCTTCTCGAGCGAGCGCAGCGCCTTCTGCAGCGCGGTCGCGTAGTTGCGGCCGATCGCCATCGCCTCGCCGACCGACTTCATGGTGGTCGTGAGCGTCGTGTCGGCGGCGGGGAACTTCTCGAAGTTGAAGCGCGGCACCTTCACGACGACGTAGTCGAGCGTCGGCTCGAAGCTCGCCGGCGTCACCTTCGTGATGTCGTTCGGGATCTCGTCGAGGCGGTAGCCGATGGCGAGCTTCGCGGCGATCTTCGCGATCGGGAAGCCGGTGGCCTTCGACGCGAGCGCCGACGAGCGCGACACGCGCGGGTTCATCTCGATGACGATGATGCGGCCGTCGTCGGGGTTNACCGCGAACTGGATGTTGCAGCCGCCGGTGTCGACGCCGACNGCGCGGATGATGTCGATGCCGATGTCGCGCAGCTTCTGGTACTCGCGGTCGGTGAGGGTGAGCGCCGGTGCGACGGTGATCGAGTCGCCGGTGTGCACGCCGACCGGGTCGACGTTCTCGATCGAGCAGACGACGACGGTGTTGTCGTTGCCGTCGCGCATGAGCTCGAGCTCGTACTCCTTCCACCCGAGGATGGACTCCTCGAGCAGCACCTCGTGCGTGGGCGAGTCGTGCAGGCCCGCGCCGCCGATGCGCCGCAGATCGGCCTCGTCGTACGCGAAGCCCGAGCCGAGCCCGCCCATCGTGAACGAGGGGCGCACGACCAGCGGGTAGCCGAGCTTCTCGGCGCCGGCGAGCAGGTCGTCCATCGAGTGGCAGATGACGGATGCCGCGACATCCGCCCCCGCCTCGAGCACGAGCTCCTTGAAGATCTGGCGGTCCTCGCCGCGCTTGATCGCGTCGACCTTGGCGCCGATGAGCTCGACGTCGTACTTCTCGAGGATGCCGCGCTCGTGCAGCGCCATGGCCGCGTTGAGCGCGGTCTGCCCGCCGAGGGTCGGCAGGATCGCGTCGGGGTTCTCCTTGCGGATGATCGACTCGATGACCGCAGGGGTGATCGGCTCGATGTAGGTCGCGTCGGCGAAGTCGGGGTCGGTCATGATCGTGGCCGGGTTCGAGTTCACGAGGATGACGCGCACGCCCTCCTCGCGGAGCACGCGGCAGGCCTGCGTGCCCGAGTAGTCGAACTCGCACGCCTGGCCGATGACGATCGGGCCGGAGCCGATGACGAGGACGGANCGGATGTCGTCGCGCTTGGGCATCAGGCGGCGCCCTTCTGGGTCTGCTGCGCGATCACGAGGTCGCGGAATCGGTCGAAGAGGTAGTTGGCGTCGTGGGGGCCGGCCGCCGCCTCCGGGTGGTACTGCACGCTGAAGGCGGGGATGTCGAGCGCGCGCAGGCCCTCCACCACGTTGTCGTTGAGACCGACGTGGCTCACCTCGACGCGGCCGTAGCCGTTCGGGCTGTCGATGACCGCGTCGATCGGCGCGTCGACGGCGAAGCCGTGGTTCTGCGCGGTGATCTCCACTTTGCCGGTGGTCTTGTCGAGCACCGGCTGGTTGATGCCGCGGTGGCCGAAGGGCAGCTTGTAGGTGCCGAGCCCGAGAGCGCGGCCGAGCAGCTGGTTGCCGAAGCAGATGCCGAAGAACGGCAGTCCGTCATCGAGCAGCCCGCGCAGCAGCGCCACGTGGGCATCGGATGCCGCGGGGTCGCCGGGGCCGTTCGAGTAGAACGCCGCGACCGGCNCGATCGCGCGGATCTCCTCGAGCGTGGCCGACTGCGGGAAGACGTGCACGTCGAAGCCGCGNGCGGCGAGGTTGTCGATCGTCGCCTGCTTGACGCCGAGGTCGAGCACGGCGAGGNTGCCGATGCGCTCGGTCGTCGCCGGCGTCACCTCGACGCTCGCGACCGACACCTCGGCCGACAGGTTGCGCCCCGCCATCTGCGGCGCCTCGCGCACGATGCGCAGCTGCTCGTCGTCGCCGAGCCCGGCCGCCTCACCCGAGAAGATCGCGCCGCGCATCGACCCGGCCGAGCGGATGTGGCGGGTCACCGCGCGGGTGTCGATGCCGCTGATGCCCACGATGCCGTCGCGCTCGAGCGCCGCGTCGAGGGACTCGTCGGCACGCCAGTTCGAGACGACGCGCGACGGGTCCCGCACGATGTAGCCCTCGACCCAGATGCGGCGCGACTCGGGGTCCTCGCCGTTCATGCCGGTGTTGCCGATGTGTGGGGCTGTCTGCAGCACGATCTGGCCGGCGTATGACGGGTCGGTGAGGGTCTCCTGGTAGCCGGTCATGCCGGTCGTGAAGACCACCTCTCCGATGGTGGTGCCGCGCGCGCCGTAGGCGCGTCCGGTGTGGCGGGTGCCGTCTTCGAGGACGAGAACGGCGGGTTCGGTGTGGAACCTGGTCATGCGTCGCTTCCTGCGGGGGTCGAGGGGGATGAGGTCAGTAGGGGGCGCACCGCGTCGGCGAGCACCTTGGCGGAGGCGTCGCGGGCACGCAGGTAGGTGTCGACCGGGGTGCCGTCGTCGAGCGTCCAGGTGATGCGGGCGAGGCCCTCACGCTCGACGACGCGGTCGATCGCCACCGTCGCCTGGGCGACGTCGACGACGCGCGACGCGGTGAGCTCGACGGTCGGCTCCCCCGCGATCGCGAGCAGCAGCGCGCGGTCGGTGACGACGAGCGTCGCCGGCGCCCGGTAGGCGAGGCCACGGGCGGCGAGGCGCTCGAGGGGACGCTCGTGCACGGTCGTGGCGACGTAGAAGACGTCGAAGCGCGCGCGCTCGTCGATCTCGGCGGCGGGGTCGGCCAGCGGTACCGCGATGCCGGAGTCCCGACGGGTTCGTCGCCACCAGCCCCACGCCATCAGGCCGATGAGCACGAGGGCGAGGCCGATCATGAGAAGGAGGGCGCCTTGCTGGGTCATGCGAACTCCTTCGTCAGGTCGACGAGGTCGCCGTGGGCGACGGTCGGGATGCCGGCGTGGAAGGTCCAGACCACGCGGCCCGGGAGCTCCCGGTCGAGGTAGGGCGAGTTGCGGCTGCGCCCGCGCAGGTCGTCCCGGCCGAAGGTCGAGGTGACGGCCGCGTCGTAGAGCGCGAGGTGGGCGGGCTCCCCCACGGCGATCGGGCGGCCGTGCCCGGCGAGGCGGCCGATGCGGGCCGGTGTCTCGCTCATGACCCGCGCGACATCGGCCCAGTCGAGGAGCCCGGTGTCGACCATCGACTGCTGCACGACGCGCAGGGCGGACTCGAGGCCGACCATGCCGTTCGCGGCCGCCTGCCACTCGCAGGCCTTCGCCTCGGCGGGGTGGGGCGCGTGGTCGGTCGCGACGATGTCGATCGTGCCGTCGGCGAGCCCCTCGCGCACCGCCTGCACGTCGTCTGCGGTGCGCAGCGGCGGGTTCACCTTGTAGCGCGCGTCGTAGCCGCGCACCAGCTCGTCGGTCAGCAGCAGGTGGTGCGGAGTCACCTCGGCGGTGACGTTCACACCGCGCCGCTTCGCCCAGCGGAT
>JGI26536J50258_1001409_pt1 | contig 16589 bp, 17 predicted proteins | sample ThiBiot_750_plan_FD_50258 | JGI IMG/M metagenome (IMG submission 50258)
TGTGTCCCACGTCGTCCGCCTTCGCCGATCTTTCGATGCGACCGATCTCTCGGCTTTCGGCATACGCCATATAGAAAGACGAGCCTTGGCGGGCGTGATACCTGCCGAGCGTCTTGGTGAAGTCCGTCGGCGTGATGACTTCAAATCGGTCGAGGCGATCAGGCGCGAAGAGAGTGAGGACGCCCGTATAGCCAAAGAGCTCCGAGGTAATCGTCACGAAATTCCGTGTATCAAGACGAAAGACTTCGGCGAAGCGCGTTACCGCGGCTGCCTGGTCGGCCGCGAGCAAAGTCACCTCATAAAGGAAATCAATCCCGCCGGTCGGCTCCACCGTACGCGGGGGAGAGATTACGAAATGGACCGGCTTCCCCTCGATTTCGAACCGGAGAAAATCCTGGCCATTTTCGTGCTGATGCTCAACTCCGACCGACGTGGCATGATGCACCAGTGCACGCGGGTCGAGTGAGGTCGCGCCGGCGCCGAATAGATGAGATCGCCCGCGTCTTGCCAGTTCGTCCGCGACAACGCCGTTGCCTTCCGGCTCCAACAACTCAATCTCGCCGGTCCCGGCACGCAATGTCACTCGTTTGGCGCCCAATCCCCGGACCCGATCCGCAGAGACTTGTTCCGCCCCCAATCGGCGACGCCACATCTCCGCGGCACTTTTGGCATCCGGCGTCGCGATCTGAACGCGGTCGATGGTCAACAACACTTCGCTAACTCGCTTTAGGCGTTGGATCTTTGGGCCCTAGAGTCTGGCGCGGCGAAGGACCGTCGCGAGGTTTGACCTGCGCGACGCATGCTCCGCGACGGCGTATCAGCATTGCCGATCGCGCATGCTAACCGTGCATCTGGGTCAGGAACTTAGTGTTGAGATACGCGTCCATCGCTTCTGTACCACCTTCCGAACCGTATCCGGAGTCCTTGATTCCTCCGAAGGGAGTCTCCGGTAAGGCAAGGCCTTGGTGGTTGATCGACACCATTCCACTCTCCACGATCGAGCCGAGCGCGCCGATCGTCGCCGCTGACTTCGTATACGCATATGCAGCAAGGCCATAAGGGAGCCGATTCGCTTCGACCATGGCATCCTCGAATGTCGAGAACGACGCGATTGGCACAACAGGGCCGAATGGCTCCTCGTTCATAATGCGCGAGTCCAGAGGCACGTCCGTCAGAACCGTCGGTTGAAAGAAGAAGCCATCGTTGCGCAGGCGCCTTCCACCTGTCCGGATGCGCGCGCCGCGCTGAACGGCGTCCGAGACCAGCGCGTCCATCGCCTCGACTCGACGGAGATTAGCTAGTGGTCCCATTTGGGTCGCTTCGTCGAGGCCGTCCCCGACGACGAGAGCTTTGGCAGCAGCGGTGAATTGTTCAACGAAGTCGTCGTAGACCCGTTCATGGACCATGAACCGGGTCGGAGAAACACAAACCTGGCCGGCATTCCTGAACTTTGCCGCGGACAGCAATTTTGCCGCTTGTTTGACATCTGCGTCCTCGAAGACTAGCGCAGGCGCATGTCCACCTAGCTCCATCGTAACGCGCTTCATGTGACTTCCAGCGAGAGCCGCAAGCCGCTTCCCGACTGGCGTCGAACCCGTGAACGAAATCTTGCGAATGACAGGGTGGGCAATCAAGTATTCCGATATGTCGGACGGCACACCGAAAACGAGATTGAGGACACCGGAGGGCAAGCCGGCATCGACATAAGCATTGACCAGAGCTGCACAACTTGCCGGCGTTTCTTCGGGTCCCTTCAGAATCACGGAGCACCCGGCCGCCATCGCAGCTGATATCTTTCTGACGGCTTGGTTGATCGGAAAATTCCACGGCGTGAAGGCGGCGACAGGCCCAACTGGCTCGCGGATCACGACCTGCTGTACGGCGCCGGAACGTGACGGAATGGTCCGACCGTAGGATCGACGCGCCTCCTCCGCGAACCAGTCGATGATGTCTGCGCCGAGCAACACCTCCATCTTCGCCTCGCCCAGCGGCTTGCCTTGCTCGAGCGTCATGATACGCGCGATTGAGGCGGCTCGCTCGCGGAGCTTTTCGGCAGCCCCACGCATCAATTTGTATCGCTCGAAGGAAGACGTCCTCCGCCACAATTCGAACCCGCGCACGGCCGATTCAAGTGCGTCGTCGAGATCGGGGATAGACGCGTGCGCAACTGTTCCGATCAATTTTCCCGTCGCCGGATTCAGGATGGGCTCGACCTTTCCGCTCGTTCCATCGCGCCAGGATCCATCGATGAACAACTTTGTATCGGGGTACATCTGCTCGCGACTTGTCACCATTTCCGTCCGTCCGGTCTATAATTCGTTAAACTGAGGTAGCCGCTGACAGCGACTCCTCGGCGCGCTTTTTCAAGTCGTGCTTTCTAATCTTCCCGTTCGGGGCTACCGGAAGTTGCGGCAAGACAATGATCTGCTGCGGCTTCTTGTATGGTGCGAGCTGCCGCTCCACGAGCGCGAGCAGTTCGGCCACTTCGATGGTGCTTCCAGGGGTCGGCTCAACGAAAGCGATGATTTCCTCGTTGCCCTCGATTGATCGCCCGACTACCGCGGAATTGAGAACCGCCGGATGAGAATTGAGGACAGCCTCGATTTCGGGCGGATAGACGTTGAAGCCGGACCTGATAATTAGCTCCTTCGACCGGCCTTGGACCACCAGTTCGCCGCCCGGCGACCGGCTGACGATATCTCCGGTTTTCAAATATCCTTCGCGATCGATCGCCTCCGCGGTCATGTCCGGCTGACCATAATACCCCAACATCACGTTGGGCCCGCGAACGAGCAGTTCGCCCGCTTCGCCATCGGGTACTTCCCGCCCATCAGGTCCGACGATCTTGGTTTCGATTCCCGGGATTGGCGGTCCGATGTTGATTTCGTTGCTTCCCATGGCATACAGCGTCCGACTGATGGTCGGAGACGTCTCGGTCAGCCCGTAACCATTATGAAGCACCACGCCGAACACTCGCTCGACGCTCTGTCGCAGAGACAGATCGAGCGGTGCCGTTCCGGTATAGACATAACGAAGGTTATTGGGCGTGAGCTTGATATTGTTCTGATCGACGTAAGCGATGATCCGCGACAACATCGCAGGGACGGCATTGAAGGCGGTCAACGAACCATTCACGACGGCGTCGATTGCTTGCGTGAGAGAGAACCTCGGCATGATCCGCAGGTGTGCGCCGACAAACAACATACCTTGCAGCAACGTCAACCCGTACGAATGAGAGATCGGCATAACGCAAAGCGTGACGTCCTCGGGAAAGAGCGTGTTGGTTCTTTTGCCCCGGCCCGCCACGTAAGCGAGGTTGCGATGACTGAGCATCACTCCCTTCGGGCGACCGGTAGTCCCCGTCGTGTAGATGAGAACTGCAACCTGACGGGCGGGATCCTCATAGACCTCCTCGGGAACGGCGCTCGCCTCCAACTTACCGACCTTGATCGCTCCAATCCCCGTGAACGCTTCGGCTTCCGCGCCGCGCCGGCACGCCGCAGCATCTGCTTCCGCCGATATTCCATGCGTATAGAATACGCGTCTGGGCTTGCAATCACCCTCAATGGCGTCCAGTTCGTGCGGGCCGAGCCGTGCGCTCGTCATCACTGCCCATGCATCAAGCCGGCTCGCCGCATACATCAGGACGATGGCGCCGATTGAGTTCTCGCCCACCACCATGACCCGATCACCGGGACGGATCCCTAGACGCGCCATATCACCTGCGACGGCCTCGATCGTATCGATCAGTCTCCGATAGGACCAAACGATGCCCCGCTCGTCAGTAAGAGCCGGCCGGGATGCTCCTGCTTTGGCCCCCTCATCCACAATGAGGTGGATGCGTCGCGGCAGGCTAGTCAAATAATCCACTTCCATGGTGGGCCCAATCTTCTTCGCCAGAACTTCCGCATCCAGCTCCTCGACTACAAGCGGCTGCGGATGGCGAGGTTAGTCTGTTGCTGGATTTTCACCGATACTGGTAGGACCAGTTTGGTATGATCACAATCGTATTGTCAAGTGCGTTTTGAGCGGCGCCGCATAACGCGCGCGCCAACGGCCTGAATTTGCACAATCGATCGAAATTGAGCTTTCTAAGCCGCCGCGTCGCGCACGTAACGTGCAGTGCGGGTACGCATAGTCACCAGTTCCTCGGCGGAGGTCGGGTGCAGCGCCATAGTGGCGTCGAAGTCCGCCTTGGTAGCCTTCATCTTTACGGCAATGGCGATGACCTGAACCAATTCGGCCGCGTCCGATCCAACGATATGGCAACCCACGACGCGGTCGCTCCCCGCGTCAACCACCAGTTTCATCAACACCCGCGACTCGCTGCCGGACAGCGTCGCCTTCAACGGGCGGAACGCCGCCTTGTAGACATCAACGATAGCGAACTGCGCCCGCGCCTGCGCCTCGGTGAGGCCCACGGTGCCGACCTGGGGCTGCGTGAACACGGCGGTCGGAATATCGATGTGATCGACCTTGACCGCCCGCTTGCCGAAAACCGTATCGGCGAAAGCGTGGCCCTCACGGATCGCTACCGGCGTCAGATTGAAGCGATGGGTGACGTCGCCGACCGCATAGATATGTGGCACCGAGCTCTGCGAGGCTTCGTTGACGACGATGCCTCCGTTATCCGGGTTGATGGCGACGCCGGCTTTCTCCAGCCCGAGATTTGCGACGGCGGGGTGACGGCCGATGGCGAACATCACCTTGTCGGACGCGATGCTGGAGCCATTCGACAGGTGCGACGTGTACCAATCGTCGTGCTTCTCAATCCCGTCGACCGTGCAACCGGTCAGGATGGTAATGCCGTTCTTCTCCATCTCATCGCGGACATGGGCGCGGACGTCGTCGTCGAAGCCACGCAGGATGTTGTCGCCGCGATAGACCACAGTCACGAGGGAACCCAGGCCCGAGAAGATGCACGCAAACTCCAGCGCGATATAGCCACCGCCCTGGATCAGGATACGCTTCGGCAATTCGGGTAGATGAAATGCTTCGTTCGATGAGATGACATGCTCGATGCCGGGAATGGCCTTGCCGTGGTTCGGTGCGCCGCCCGTGGCGATCAGGATATACTTCGAGCGCACCCTCCTGCCGCCGTCGAGCACCAGCGTATGCGGGTCCTCGAACACGGCGCGCGACTTGATCACCTGCACGCCAGATTTCTCCACGTTGGTGGTGTAGGCCGCTTCCAGCCGGGCGATCTCCTTGTCTTTGTTGGCGATCAGGGTGGCCCAGTCGAACGTCGCCGGCGGAACGGTCCAGCCGAAGCCCGCGGCATCCGCGATGTCGTGGCTGAAATGCGAGGCGTAGGCGAATAGCTTCTTCGGTACGCACCCGCGAATGACGCAAGTGCCGCCCATCCGATATTCCTCGGCGATCATGACGCGGGCGCCATGGCCAGCGGCGATCCGCGCGGCGCGCACGCCGCCCGAGCCGCCACCTATGACAAACAGATCCGTCTCAAAGCTATCCATGCTGGGAAATCAATTCTTTAGGTGGATTTGGCGCGTTTCAGATGCTTCAATTTCCTCAACCTGATATCTACTGAAGCAGGGCGGATTCGACCGAGATCCTCAAGGTTCCTCCAAAGTACTGGTCGACCAATTTGGTCGGCCATGATTAGCTACCGAGGAAATCGAAATCAAGTGGTCGGCAGGACCAGGCAGGATATTTTAGATGACTGAGCGAAATCGAACCGACAAGCTTGAGGCTCCTTCGAACGCCATCGGAAAGATCCTTTCCTTCATCCGTGAGCGCCGCTATCAGCCCTCCGAACGGTTGCCATCAGAACGCGACTTTGCGGAAAAGTTCGACACCAGTCGCGGCGCGGTTCGAGAGGCTCTGGCCGCACTTGAAACCATGCGAGTGATAGAACGGCGCCCAAATTCTGGAATCTATCTGCGAAAGATCGAAGAGAGCAGCATCGATGCTCTCGTGCTTTATGCTGAATCCGGAGTTCCATTCGAGGCCAAGGAAATCGCCGACGTCATGGAGGTCCGGCGCATGCTCGAAGGGCAGGCGGTCAGGTTGGCCTGCACACGCAGGACCGCGGACAACATTCGCGAGATCACCGCCATACTTGAAGAGACCAACAAGCGCCTATCCAAAAAGCAAAGCATAGAGCGCGAGGACGAGGCGTTCCATCTTGCGATTTTTGCTGCAACCAAGAACGACATTTTGCTGCGCGTGGCGAGATCGTTCTACGAACTGTCCAGGCATCGACGGAAGGTCTACTTTGCCGACCAAAATCGAGGTCGACAATCTTATGAGGACCATTGCACCATCTTGGAAGCGATCGAAGAGCGGCGGGTAGGCCTAGCCGAACAACAGATGAACGCTCACCTCTCGCGAACAGTGGAGGCATGGCAATCGCTTCTAGGGGAAACCAAAGTCACAAAACGTTAGTCTTGCCGGGCACCCCGTCCGCCATCTCTACGCGAAATACCCACGGTCTAGCGCGAAGCACGAGGACGTGCTTCGCTCGAACAGAGCCTAACCTTTTAGCGCACCCGCCGTCAGCCCTGCGACGAAATATCGATAGCAGAACATAAAGATGACGAACAACGGCAGAGCAATAAGGGTTGCGCCGGCGAGTATCTCACCCCAACGCAGATCTTGCGCGCCAAGCATTGATGCCAACCCCACGGGCAATGTCTTGCGATCATCACTCATGATGAGGATGAGCGCGAATACGTAGTCTGCCCAGGACAGCAGAAACGAGAAGATGCCGACCGTAATCAAGCCGGGGGCTGAAAGCGGAAGGACCACCTTGATGAAGGCGCCGAACTGGGAACAGCCGTCCACCATTGCTGCCTCCTCCAGGTCGAACGGCATCGATTTGAAAAAGCCCCATAGCAGCCACACCGCCAGCGGCAGCGAAATCGCCAGGTGAGCGATTAGCAGGCCCCACAAGCTGTCGGCTAAACCAGCTATACGGAATAGGGCTGACATCGGAATGACCAGCATCAACGGCGGAAACATGTAAGCGAATAGCATCGACGCAACCAGCGTCGTCTTTCCGCGAAAACGCAGCCTCGTCGCGCCATAGGCAATAAATGACGACAGCGTCGTCGCCACGACGATCGTGGCCATAGCCATCAGGACACTGTTGAGAAAATTCGCCGGATAGTTCGTAAGCTGCAAGAGCGATTTGTATGAACTCAGGTCCGGCGGCCAAAACACCAGTGACGTGTCAAGGAACAGTTTCTCGGGCGGCCGCAGACTAGAGAGGATCATCCAATAGATCGGGAAGAACGAATAGATGCAGATCAGGATAACCGCGACATACAAGCCCACGCGCGCGGCGATTTCCTTCATTGACTTACCTTGATCCTTCTTTCTCTGATTGCTTGAGGCCAACGACGAGACACTTGGAATAGCTTTCCCTGCGCCACTTACGCCACGTGACGTCCGCTCCGCCGGTGAACCAACGACGACAGCAGCAGCAGCGCGGCTTTGATTTTGAACCGGCATCGTCATCGCCCCTGTTTCGCTTCGTCAATCGGAAAGAATCGGAGATAAATCAGGATAATGCACGCCAACATCAAGAACGAGACGGTAGCGACGGCGGCCCCACCTCCCAAGTCGAACTCGAGAAATGCTTTCCGGTAAGCCAACGTCGGAAGCGTCTCGGTTTCATTCAACGGTCCACCCTTCGTCAGCAGCCAGATCACGTCGAATTTGTTAAACATCCAGATCCCTCTCAGGAGGATGACAACGATCAACACGGACCTCAATCCCGGCAGCGTGATATGCCAGAACTGTTTCAAAACGCCGGCACCATCAACGCGAGCTGCTTCGTATAGCTGGGACGGAATCGATTGAAGGCCGGCAAGAACACAGGTCACAACGAACGGCGTCCAGATCCACACGCTGACCAGGACAATAGTCGCCTTCGCATTTGTTGCATCACCTCCCCAGTCGAACATTCCATATCCAAACGACGCAAAGATGCTTTTGAGAAGGCCGTAGTTTGGGTCGAGAATCCATTGCGTGATGAGGCAGGCGACGACCGTCGGAAGGAAGTACGGTACGATCGACAATGCTCGCACAACAGTCTGCCCCACGAACTGCCTGTTGAGAACAAGCGCAATGCTTATACCGAGGACGACTTGTAGCACGATCGCCGAAATGGCGATCGTGATCCCGTTCAACAGAGAGCCCCAGAACAGCGGCTCGCTAAGCACTTTCAGATAGTTGCCGAGTCCTACCCATCGCGGCTGGTCGATGAATGATGACGCCGTGTAGAACGAGAGCTTAATCGAATAGAGGAGAGGCCCGCCAACAATAGCACCGAGCACCAATACACTTCCTATGAACAAACCGATAATTCGCCAGTCCTGTCGCATGACGTGGCCTCTCCTGTCGCCAGTTCCGATGCTCAGCTGATTTTTCGGATTCGATCGGCAGCGGCCTTTACGCAATCACTCGACGACATATTCCTGAGAACCCGATTTTGCAGCATCTCCGGCATAATGTTCGCATCGAAAAGCTTGCACGGCCGCAGATCGATCGACGGACCCGTCATATCCACTGAGTTAAGAACCGTTTTGCTGCCTTCATCAATGAATGACTTCATCTGCTCCATCGTCGCCCAATGCTTTTGAATCATCGGATGATTTTTCCACCGAGGATCGTCGTAAATGTCCAACCGCGCCGGTTGGAAGTTCATCCAGGCGGAGTGCAGCCAATCGATATAGTGCTCGTCAATAAACCATTTTAGAAACTTATAGGCCGCCTCGGTTTGCTTAGTCTTGTAAAGAATGAAGCCATCGAAGGCGAAGGACAGTGCATCCTGCTTACCTGTGCTGTCCGGGGAAGCGAAGATACCATATTTGTTCGCAAGGTCTGGATTGCGAGCTTCGAGCGCCTCGACCACCCGGCCCGAATAAACGGTATGTGCAACCTTCCCCGTCGCAAAAAGGCTCATCAGCTCAGCATAACTGACCGTATTCATGCCAGCCGGCATCGTTTTATAAAGGTCGGCATATAGATCGAGAAAGCGGCCGGTCGGACCGGCATTCTCCGGTGCATCGAGAACCACGTTCCACTTGTCGTCATAGAATTTCGGCGCTTCTGCAAACAGGTTGCCAAAGCTCGCCCAATTGGTGGCACTGTCGCTCGCCAGTGGAATGACGCAGCCGCCCCGCTCGATGTTGCCATCTTTCGTGACAGTCAGCGCTCGGCAATTCTCAAGGAACTCGGCCCATGTCTTGGGAACCTTCAAGCCTTTTTCCTGATACAGATCCTTTCGGTAGAAAACCGTCACCAAATTGTAGTCATAGGGATAGAACCAGTTCTCTCCCTTGTATGACCAAGTCCCCTGCTTGCCCCACGAGTATTTTTTGACGAGATCCGTCAACGGCACAATTTGGTCGGCCATCGCGTATTGCAAAATGTGAGCAATATATCCGGCCGTCGCAATATCGTACGGAGTGCCAGCATTGATGGCCGCCATCGACTTTGCAAAACCGCTACTAATCGGCGTAGAGTCGACGACGATTTTTACGCCGAACTTGCTCTGGTATTCATTGCACGCATTGCGCAGAACCGTTTGGCTCGCAGCGGTCGTTTCAGCGTTTAGAAAGCGAAGCGTTATGCCGGACTGTGCATTGACATAGGGCGCGGAAAGTGAGCCAGCGATACCGGCCGCTGCGCCGGCCGTCGTTTTGAGAAAGCGCCGTCGGTCAATACCGCTCCCATTACCCTCGGAGCCCGACACGCTTAAGCTGAGCCTGTCCATGAAGTTCTCTCCCATTGCCATTTTCGGTGGTTGCTGACGTCTGCTTCAATGTTTTGCCGCTCTTGCGCGAGAAGAGGTGCAACGTCTGTTGAGGAAAAGTCACCGAGATCCGGTCGTCCGCTTTCAGTGCGTCGTCGCGCGCAAAAACCGCACGGAACTTGTTGCCGTGGATCGTGCCCAGCACATAGGTCTGCGCGCCAATCTGCTCGACCAATCCGACCACCATTTCAACTGACGCGGGTGTTTCGCCACGCTCGATGTGCTCGGGCCTGATGCCAAGCGTGACATCTTTTTCCGTCTCCAAGAATGCCTGGGCAGGCAACTCAACGTTCAAGTTACCGGAACGCATTGCGAGTACATCTCCCTCGCGCGCCAATTCACCATCAATCAAATTCATCTCCGGCGATCCAATAAAGGCCGCCACGAAGGCGTTCGCGGGCCGGTCATAGAGATCGAGGGGCCTTCCGGCTTGCTGGATAAATCCGTCCCGCATGATCACAATCCGATCGCCCAGCGTCATGGCTTCGACCTGTGGTTTGCCCCCTGAAAAGTGGTCCTCCCTGAAGTAGGCTATTGAGCCGTAGGAGGACGTTGGAATGCCCCAGAAGAAGCACAAACCCGAAGAGATCGTGGCGAAGCTGCGCCAAGTCGATGTTCTGTTGTCGCAAGGTCGTTCTGTCGGAGAAGCGGTCCGTTTGATCGGCGTGACGCAGTTTACGTATTACCGGTGGCGCAAGGAGTTCGGTGGCCTGAAGGGTGACCAGGTGAAGCGGCTGAAGGAGCTCGAGAAAGAGAATGACCGGCTGCGCAAGGCGGTCTCGGACCTGACACTCGAGAAGCTGATCCTGAAAGAGGCTGCTTCGGGAAACTTCTGAGCCCCGCTCGCCGTCGCCGTTGCGTCGATCGTGTCATGGCGAAGTTCTCTGTCTCGGAGCGGTTTGCCTGCAAGGTTCTCGGCCAGCATCGTTCGACCCAGCGCAAAAAGCCGCAAGGCCGGCCCGATGAAGAGGCGTTGACCTCCGACATCATCCGGCTCGCTTCCCGCTATGGCCGTTATGGCTATCGCAGGATCACGGCGATGCTGCGGTCTGAAGGCTGGACGGTGAACGCCAAGCGTGTCGAACGGATCTGGCGGCGGGAGGGGCTGAAGGTTCCCCAGAAGCAACCGAAGAAGGGGCGGCTCTGGTTGAATGACGGATCGTGCATCCGGCTTCGACCCGAGCATCCAAACCATGTCTGGTCCTATGACTTCGTCGAGGGTCGGACCCACGATGGCAGGAGATTCCGCATGCTCAACATCATCGACGAGTTCACCAGGGAATGCCTTGCAATCCGCATCGATCGCAAGCTCAACTCGACCGACGTCATCGACGCCCTGTCGGACCTGTTCATCCTGCGTGGTGTGCCCGGCCATGTCCGTTCCGACAACGGCCCGGAGTTCATCGCCAAGGCTGTACGGGAGTGGATCGTAGCCGTCGGCGCAAAGACAGCGTTCATCGAACCTGGAAGCCCTTGGGAGAACGGCTACTGCGAGAGCTTCAACTCGAAGCTCCGCGACGAACTGCTCGACGGTGAGATCTTCTACAGCCTCGCCGAGGCCAAGATCATCATCGAAGCCTGGCGGCGGTACTACAACACCGAGAGGCCACACTCGTCGCTTGGATACAAGCCACCGGCACCCGAGGCCATCATCTGGCCTGCGCCAGCAAGCGGAGCAGCACCGTCATCTGCCCAGGCAATAGCCCCAAGGCCGATCATGAACTAAGATTGAAACCGGACCACCCTATGGGGTCAGGCCAAGAGCGTAGTTCTGAAACACCATCGCAATGTTGCGATCTTTTGGTGGAAGCGCGGTGACGTCCTTTCCGCCGATCAGAATCTTGCCCGAGGTAACGTCATCGAGCCCCGCCAGCATGCGCAGCGTCGTGGACTTGCCGCAACCTGACGGTCCGACGAAAACGACCAACTCGCCATCGGCGATGTCCAGAGAAAAGTCCTGGACCGCCCACGGCCCTCGATCTCCACCAAAGGATTTCGCGACATTCTGGAGAGTTACTCGAGCCATTCGGCAGGACCCCGCTTCACGTTCTTCCCGGTTTCATTTTTTAATTGGATAAACCAATTTGGTATGACCGTAAGTTGTTCATGGTGAGATGTCAAGCTTCGCCACATTGAGACAACGTTCCTAGCGCCGCGTCTCCAGCGCGACAAAGCACCGACCACCTCCATCATTCATCGTCCCAGTGTGGTTTGACCATTTTGGTGTGTCCAATTACACTGACGCAAGCCGCGCGGGTCGTGTGGCTATTCGACGCGCAAATGTCAGGGAAGTGTGATGGCTGGACCGTTGGTGGGTTACCGAGTGCTCGATCTTTCAAGAATTCTCGCTGGGCCCTGGCTGGGACAGTTGCTGTCCGATCTCGGAGCTGAGGTCTGGAAGATCGAACGTCCAGGAACGGGCGACGATACGCGGCAATGGGGCCCACCCTTTCTGCGGAAAGACGGCGGAGTCGACACGACCGAAAGCGCGTATTTCCTGAGTGCTAATCGCGGCAAGCATTCGATATGCGTCGATATATCGACTGAGGAGGGGAGCGCCATTGTTCGCGCGCTTGCCCAGCAGGCTGATCTCGTGATCGAGAACTACAAGGTTGGCGACATGGCGCGTTACGGCCTTGACTACGAGTCACTCAAAAAACTGAAGCCTGACATTATCTACTGCTCGATCACCGGCTACGGCCAGACCGGCCCGATGAAAGATGTAGCAGGATACGATATGGCTATTCAGGCTATAGGCGGCCTGATGAGTATTACCGGAGAGAGTGACGACAGACCCGGCGGAGGCCCTCAGAAGGTCGGAGTTCCGATCGTCGATATTCTCACAGGTATGTATAGCGCGACGGGTGTCATCTCCGCGTTACTGCATCGCGAGCGTACCGGGGAAGGACAGCACATCGACATGGCACTGCTGGATGTCCAGGTCGCCGTTCTTGCCAACCAGAACTTGAACTTCCTCACAACCGGCGTGCCTCCCAAGCGATACGGCAACGCGCATCCAAATATCGTCCCCTATCAAGTCTTCAAGACAAGGGATGGCTCGTTCGTGCTCGCTGTCGGCAACGACCAGCAGTTCCGGAAATTCTGTGCTGCTGCTGGTCTGGCAGAATTGGCGACCGATGGTCGCTTCGTCACGAACACGGATCGGCTCAAAAATCGTGACCAACTTATACCCCTACTGGATGACCATCTGGTACGGGAGACGACCCAGTATTGGATTTCTATTCTGGAGCCCGTGGGGGTCCCTTGTGCGCCTATCAATCGACTGGATGAGGTGTTTGCTCACCCACAAGTGATCCATCGGGAGATGCAGATCAAGCTTCCCCACTCTGCCGGCACAACAGCCCCTCTCGTTGCAAACCCGATCAAGTTTTCCGGGACGAAGATAGAATATACAAAAAGCCCGCCACGACGAGGCGAAGATACGGCGTACATTCTCAAATCCGTACTGAAGTACGACTCGGCAGCAATTCAAAATCTAAATGAGCGGCAGATTATCGATATTGGAACCTCCTGAGCGCGGTTAGGGGCCCAGAGCCCATATCGCGCGTTGGACCATCGCCTTTTCTGGCTGGACAGCGGATTCGGGAGCTAGCAGCAGAACGAGGCATCCTGCGCTGAAAAGCAGGATTGCAATTCTCCAGGATGGAAACATGAGATGACCTCTCCATTGACGGCCAATCTCTGGTCACTATAAATGGTCCTACCAGATTGGTAGGATAGACTAGGGTTCGGAAGTGCCTTTTGCAAGTCTCAAACCGCAATCTGGACTTGGCGGTTTTGGTCGTTGCACGAACAAGCCGTTCGCCGGCTTTGACAAAAATAGGGGATGGAAATGAAGCTCTCGGGATATGATTATGTCATCGTCGGCGCAGGATCGGCAGGGTGCGTGCTTGCCGCACGATTGAGCGAAGATCCCAACGTGAAGGTGTTGCTGCTTGAGGCTGGATCTCCTGCTTCTTCAATCTTTGTTCATATGCCCGCAGGCATTCGCGTGCTCTATACGAGTCCAAAACACAACTGGCAGTTTTGGACTGAACCTCAATCCGGACTAAATAACCGCAAAATCTACATTCCCCGCGGCAAGGTTGTGGGAGGATCATCTGCCATCAACTCTATGATAGCGATCCGGGGAAACCCCGCAGATTACGATGCGTGGGCGGCGCAGGGCCTGCCGGAATGGGGATACGAAAGCCTTCGCCCCTATTTGAGGAAGATCGAGGACGCCAGCGGAGTTACGTCCCAGCACAATCAAGACAGAGGCTATTCTGGTCCTATCCGCTTGTCTTACGGCACCTTGCAACATCCAATCTCGAAAGCCTTCATTGAAAGCGCCAAGTCAGCCGGCCTGCCCGAGAACAACGGATTCAATGGCCCATCTCAGATCGGCGCGGGCTTCTACGAACTCACCATCGCGGATGGCAAACGCTCCGGAGCATTCAAGTTTCTCGATCAAGGAAAGGGGCGGAGCAATCTGACCATCATGGCCAACTGCCAGGTTCGGAGGCTGGCGTTGGAGGGTACGCGCGTTCGGGGCGTCGTGATTGAGAAAGGCGGACGTGAGGTAATCATCCCCGCGGAGCGCGAGGTATTGCTGACGTCCGGCGCGATCTGCTCACCACAATTGTTGATGCTGTCGGGAATTGGACCCGCCGAACATCTGCGATCGCTCGGCATCAAGCCCGTGATCGATTCCGCAGGCGTCGGCAGCAACTTGCAGGATCACCTCGATTGCGCAATCCGGCTGGAGGCATCCCAACCCATCACACTGACTCCGTATCTCGGATTAATCCGAGGTGGCTTAGCGGGCGCGCGATATATGTTCCGCGGCACGGGTCCCGCCACCTCCCAAGGCGTTGAAGCTGGAGCGTTCTGGGGTCCCGATAAACATTCGCAGTGGCCCGAGTGGCAGGCTCATCTCATCGTCGCGCTTCGAAATCCGCCGCCGGGCGAGCGTGTACCGCACGGCTTTGGCATTCGCGTTTGCCAGCTTCGTCCGAAAAGCCGCGGAACATTGCGACTGCGTTCGGCAAATCCGTTGGACATGCCCGCTATCGATCCACGCTTTCTGTCGGACGAGAGCGATTTCGTCAGCATGCAAGAGGGCGTTAGACAGATGTGCGATATTATCGATCAGCCTGCGCTCCAAAAGCTCATTAAGCGGAAGCTCGATCCCGATGCCTTTAAGAGCCCGGAGTCGCGCAAGAAGTGGATACGAGCACGCGCAGAAACGATCTACCACCCCGTCGGAACCTGCCGTATGGGCGAAGATCGCGACGCCGTCGTCGATGGCAAGCTGCGGGTTCGAGGCGTCGACAATCTACGCGTTATCGATGGCTCACTTATGCCGACCGTGATTAGCGGAAACACCAATCTGCCGATTATGGCTATGGCGGAGAAAGCTGCAGAGTTGATTGCGGGGAAGTGACCCAATGTTCTCTCCTCAATGGCAGGAACAGTCTGAAACCTTGCCTTTCATCACACAGGCTATCACTTGATTTCCCGTGATCCCGCTCGTCGTCGGCGGTCTGACGCGAAGGCGTCAGTAAATGGCAGCAAGCGCCGAAGTGCGCCCTCCCTAGACTGCCCGAGGTCCGATGACGGGTCCCGGGCTCCTTTTATGGATTTGATTACCCTTTTGGACGTCAGCCGCAATTGTCAACGACGTCCGTGCTGCTCTGATTGTTTGATAAGGAAGGTCTAACTGGGACAGCCGTGCCGGAGATCAGGTGCGGACGCCACCTAAGCCTAGTAAATCTCTGCCTCAATCGTCCCGCTCAGTTCAACGGTTTATCGGAGGAATTGCTGGCTACTCTGAAGGAGGAGCTTGCGCTGATCGCAGCCGATCCGTCGGTCCGCTGCGTGGTTCTGTCAGCCGCCGGCAAGGCGTTCTGCGCCGGGCACGATCTGCGACAAATGCGAGCCAACCCGCGTCTTGATTACTACAGGCAGCTTTTTGCGCGCTGCACCGACGCAATGCAGACGATTATCGCACTGCCAATTCCGGTCATTGCCCGTGTCCATGGCTTAGCCACCGCTGCCGGCTGCCAACTTGTAGCTAGTTGCGATTTGGCCGTAGCTCGGATGAGGCGCGCTTCGCTGTCTCTGGAATCAATGTCGGGTTGTTCTGTTCCACACCGGCGGTAGCCCTTTCGCGCAACGTGCCAACCAAGCGGGCATTCGAGATGCTTGTGACTGCACGATTCATTGATCCGGCGACCGCCGAGGAATGGGGCTTGATCAATCGCGCGGTTCCCGCTGCCGAACTTGACACCGCGATAGAGGATCTGGCGAAGGTGATCATCGCCAAAAGCCCCGCTGCGATTCGTCACGGAAAAGCGATGTTCTATGCTCAGCACGAGCGCACTCGCGCCGCAGCCTATGCGTTGGCGAGCGAGGTCATGGCGCAGAACATGATGGAGGAAGATGCAGGGGAAGGCATTGATGCCTTCCTCGATAAGCGTCTCTCTTCATCGAAAAGCTAAAGTGCTATAACTCCTGGATCGATGGCTGCAAGCGCGAAGTTCTCGTGATGCTCAGGCGATCCACGAAAGCTGTCAGAGTTGACGCCCAAGGCGACGACGGCGTGCCTTTCGGCCGCTCGCCTATCGTTCTTATTCGCTTTACAACAGAATTGTCCGCGAACTGCTTGAGACCCGCGATAACCCGCGCGTATCTGCGAAACAAGCGGTCGGCACTATCATTGCTGCAATTCACGGCATCGTCACCTTTCCAAAGCATACGCGCACGATGGATTGGATTGATACGCTCGTCATAGCGGAACATG
>JGI26536J50258_1001456_pt1 | contig 16230 bp, 6 predicted proteins | sample ThiBiot_750_plan_FD_50258 | JGI IMG/M metagenome (IMG submission 50258)
AAAAAAAAATATGCAAAACTGATTTATTTAAAAATAGAAGAGAGAAAAAACAAAACAGTTATTTTAATGTTGCATATTGCATTAATTTTTGTTGAATCGGTGGTCGACATTGAATCTGTATAAATTTGAGAATATATAATGGAAGACATGAGATCACTGTAATAACTAAGACACGCCAGAGGAAATTTAGTGAGAAAATATGAGCAGAATCGAAATAAGATTTAAAAACAAACAATGTAAAAAGATAGCAAAGTAAACTGAGAAATTCAGCAATGATCATAAGATAATGCCATGTTCGGATAGTCAATGCGATCATTAATAATTCAGTTAAGATAAGCGCAGTAAATGTAATTGAAACAATATGAATGAAATCATCATCGAATAATATAAATGATCCATACATAATTGCAGCGCCTTGATAGATTGCAATAAAAATCCAGAGAAAAAATGTTTTATATGATAGACTTCGTCCTTTAGCCAGTTCTTTGTACAATTCTGGATAGAGTAATGCAATATCAGATCGAACATCTTTATCTAAAACTAATGAAAATACTGGAAACATCGTATAGAATGTTCCATAGCCAACCAAAAGAATTCCTTGATAGATAGCAATGGTTGCAAAATAGAAAATCGACGAGAATATTGTTTGAATTATACTAATAATTAGGCCACGATAGATTATAAATTGAGATAGAACAGCCGAACGTTTGTAACTGTTACGACCATGAACAAGTAATAAACGTGAAAGATGCGAAAATTGATTGATAGAAAAATCAGCAGCTAACGATGCTTGTTGACCTTCTTTACCAACGATACCAATTCCTACATCGGCTGTTTGAATCATACTGACATCATTACCTCCATCACCAATAGCACAAACTCGAACTTTTTTATTACCATAATCTCGCAATAGTTTAACAACGGACGCTTTCTGAGTTGGTGAACAACGACAAACGACAACAGCTGGACTTTGAATACTCAATTCCATGAGATCTTTTTCATAGAAAGCTAAACAAATTTGTAATGTATCACCAGTAATAATCAAACAAGCATTGGTCTTTCGACGAAAATAATTGATTTCTTGTAAACATTCTTCACGTGATCGAACCGATTTAAACGTATAGATTTCATCATTACGACCGATTAATTTCGAACTCTTTGCAATACATGTTGCTGTTTCCAATTTATCACCAGTTAACATCCAAATTTTAATTCCAGCATTATGTAAAGTTTCTAATGTTGGCCGAACATGATCCTGTAGTTTATCTTCGACACCTGTTACACATAATAATTCCAGATCACGTTCAAGTGTTTCAATCACTTCTTGTATACAATAATTTCGATTGACTGTTTGTAAACGTGCTTTACTTAAACGTTCCTCAAACTCATGATATTGCTCATTTGTAAGTGATTTTTTTCCAACAACTAATGTTCGTAAACCTTCACGTGCCATATTCGAACATTCTTCTTGAAGCCAATCATTATATTGAATCATATTTTGCATGACAATGTCAGCACCTTTCATATAGAAAACAATTTCATTTGTTTGTAGATCTCGTAGAATAATTCCCATGCGTTTTGTTTCGGATGTAAATGGAAATAATTGAAGAATTTCGTAGTGTAGAATTTCTTGACTGGCATTGAATTGTAAACGAATCGATTGAAGATCACGATGAATGAGTGTTAGGCCAACTTGTTCGGTCCATTCGACAAGTGCGATTTCATCGGGACTCGATGCTTGATAGGTAATTTGATTTTTGGGTAATAATTCGACAAGATCCGATGCATACGTTGAATTATCTTCGCCTTGTGATGTTCGTTCTTCGATAACAGGCGTCACATTATGACAGAGAGCAATCGCTTTAACGGCATCGGTCACTTTAGCTGATTCCGTCTTTCGAATAATATTACGTACTTTTCCTGTTGATTGTTGTTGTTGTTGTGGTTGTTCGTCTTTGACTGTCGATTGTCGTAATAGATTGTAGATTTCTGTTTGATTTTCATTTGTATACGAAACTGTACCGAGATGAAGCCGTTTGAAAATCATTAAATTTTGTGTTAATGTTCCTGTTTTATCCGTTAGAAGATAACCAATACGACCTAATTCTTCAGGTATTGTACTCGAACGTACGACTGTATCGGGAATATTTCGATCACGTTGTATAAACCAAGCATAAACTGTTTTACCTAATTCAAGATTAACACAAAGACTAATCGGTATCATATACGAAAAAAGTAGAATAAAACGAATTAAATGTCGATACCAATAATAGGAGAAACCTTTCAAAGCCACCATGATCAANGAAAGAACAACTAAACCAAGAAATAACCATTTTACAAATGTATTTATTTGTAAATCAATAAGACCAATTTTCGAACGTGGTTTACTCGTATTCATAACCATACGTGTATCACCACCTGTATAAACAACGCAACCTATAACATCGCCTGTAGCAACGACAGTTCCCGACCAAAGAATATTTTCTACAGTCAATGGAACATCTTGTTTCCACGTGAGAACACCAATAAATTCTTGAATATTTAAACTNGGTGGTTCAGNATAAATCTTGGGTATGACATGTCGATCTGTGACAAGAATTGATAGATCATCGAGTGATTGACTCAATGGTACAGCTATACGTAATTTCCAATCGGTTTCACCATCGAGTTGATCAGTTCGAATGAAACAAGTACCTGATTTATCCGTTGTTTGCAATAGAACAATATCTGCTGGTACACGTTGATTTTTTTCAATGAAAATAACATCCGATACTTGCAATTTCGAACTTGGCACGATAGTTTTCTGTCCATCGGCATTCAATATAGTATAATTTTGAGAATTTAATTGTTTATCTCGTCGGGCACGTTTAATGTCATCATAGGCTTCGCGTATCATCGTTACTACGATAACAAATGTTAATGGAGCCCAGTATGTATACAGAGGACCAATACGAAGTGTAGGAATAAATTGTAGACATGCCATGACGAGAAAATAGAAATTTATAAATAAAGAAAATTGCTGGAATAGCACAAGTGGAATAAATGTAATGATATTATATTTTTGATTTTGAATGACATTTTTAGGATACCAAATCGAATTCAANTGACGACGACCAATCATGACATGTCGTGGTTGTACTCGATGCGGTTTATTACGAATATGGTTAAGTATTTTCGTGTATAACTGGCCCATTGCTCAATTCGATTCAAATATCAGCGTGCAGACATACAATATTTGTAAATATGTTATTGCAACGATCGATCGATGATTAGTGATGCGAAATAAACGCGCTCCAATGGAGACCTTTACTGTCAGATGTCGATAGCAATAATCATTTGTACGTTCTCCGGCTTCTTTTTTCGTCAGTTCTGTTCTGTTCTGTTCTGTTCTGTTCTGCTTTTTTTTCTTGCTTTCTTTTGCCGTTTTATTTTATTCGAAAGTAGCAATGATATAATTTCAGCAGAATGAGAGAAAGATGACAAACGCAAAAGCAAAACAACAAGTTACACGCACGCTTACATGAGCAGCAAAAGAGATAGAAGGAAAAATAATGTAAAAAAAAGAAAGTAAGAACAAACAAAATCACCATTCAACAGTAGCAGTAAGAATAATAAGAATAATAAGAATAATAAAAAGTGCGAGAAAAGTCTGTTGGACTTTTCTGAAGTTTCCTTCTTTTTGTTTTAGTTTTGCTTTTTCTCAACTGATAATCATAAAGAATGGGATTGCTTTTTTTTCATAAAGGAGAAACTGATAATAACTATGTATAAGTAAGAAACGAAAGAGAAAGAAAGAGCGAAAAGTACGGTAATCTACATGAAACAACAATCTGAGCACAGCAAAATATTGTGTTGGTAAATAAATGGAAGAAAAAAACACGCACACGTCACACAAACAAAAGAGAAAAGAGAGCAAAAAGAAATATTCTGTTGGTTGATAATTATTGTTATGCTATTTGTTTTTAATCTCGTATAACGAGAATGTGTACGATTGACTAGGTGTATATTCTAGTTTAGGATGTTTGTTTGTTTTGTTTCTTTAAGAAGTCTAAATTATCTGCATGTTGAATTCAAGAAGAAGAATAAGCAACAACAAAAAGAGAAAAAGAAAAGAGAACATTTCATTAAATGAAAAGAGAAAGAAGGAAAAGACCCTGATCAGACAACAGAAAATGTTTTTTTTTTAGTTTGAAATTTTAATGTTCTACGATTGTCATTCTCTGTTCATTTTCGTCTCGTGAAAAAACCACCTGATTTTTTCTTTCCCGCTTGTGCTTGTTGAGATGATGGTTCGACTGATGAATGTGAACGTACTGGTAATGTTCGTGATTTTGTTTCTTGTGTTGGCATTGATTGAATGATTTCTGAGCCCGATGTACTTGTGACCATCATTGGTATCGATGGATCATGTTTTGGTGATGACGAACCGATACTCGTTGGTGGTGATGTCAATGCAATCGATGGTATTGGTGCGTATGTACTTGTTTGAATGATGGTTGATGAAGCCGATAGAATTGTATTCGTAAGAGCATTGATCCAATCGTTCATTTCATTGTCATCTTTAGCATGAAATAGATATTCATTACCATCGGCAAGTTTCAAACGGAAAACATTCGATTTTTTACGATAATCCGATGCTATTCCGACTTGACACGAACCGTCTAATTGTAGATCATCGCTTATTGTTCGGCCTGTTTTCAAATGTTTAACATCTTTATAAAATGATAAACGTGAAGTTGTCAATGCACAATAGTATTTTTCCCAAGCACGATGTGTTGCTTTACGTTCATGTCCTTCCCATTCGTGTTTACGTGATAAGAAACCTTCTTTTATTGTTGGTATACGTGTCGATGATTCCGATCGACGATGTTTACCGTTCGTTCCGTCAATATCTTGACTTGAACGTTGTTTACCCGGTAATGTCATTGGACGACCATTGCTATCGGTTAACGTACGTTCTTCTGAAATACGTGATTTCATTTTCGAGCTCGATCGTTCGGCATCACGTTCGTCCCATGTTTTGAATTCTTCTAAATAGATTGGCAAACGACTCTTGCGTGGTTCAACAGGCGGTAATTGTCGTTTCTTTTCCAATGTTGTTAAATTTCTCAATGCATTGAAACGATCTTCTTGTGCCATCAATGATTTTTCGAATTGTTCATGACGTTTAATTAGATTTTCGACTTGATCCAATGTTTCACCTAGTTCTTCATTGTTCAAATAGGATTCTTGAGCAATTAACCATGTTTCAGCGATGGCTGCGTCACGTGCAAATTGATAAACTTCGAGAATTAATTGTAGATATTCCCAACGTTCATGCCATGTGTCATCGACACGATCGCGTAACATCGAGAGTTGAACACATTTTTCTTTGACTTCAGCTGCACGTGCATGTCGACGATTGATTAAATCTTTGCCCAAATTGATGCACATTGTAAAATTTTCTTGTCGTGCATCGATTTCAGCTTTCAAACTTTGATGATTGTTCATGAGAAGATCAACACCACTGACATCATGTGGTTTATCACTATTATTCATCTGTCGAATCATGCCATCCATCCATAAATGTAGATCACGTGCTATGCCAAAGAATCGATGTAGATCTTCGTAATCATTCAATAGACGTTTACGTTGATCAACTAATTGTTGTAACAGTTTCCATTGTTGTAAAACATCGATTTCTTTTTGTTTGATTTCCGTTTCTTTTTCTCCNGCATATCGACCGTTCAAACGTTTAGCTTCTTGTTGAATATTTTGAATGTTTTGCGCAAGAAGAACTAATTCAGTTTCGAATTGTTGATGTTTACGTAATAATTGTTGAACACTTTGTTGATCACGACCGATTTCGTCTGGTATAGCATTCTTACGTTCTTGCATAGCCGAAAGAATTTCTTTGCAATCATGTAAAAATTTCTGTAATTCCCATGATGCTTTCAATGATTGTGAACGTGTTTCAATCATTTCTAATAGATCTTGATAGGATTCATTCAATGAATCTTTTAATTCAGCAATTTGTGCCGANTCAACATGACCNTTNGAAATCAAAATATCGATCATTTCATTGGCANGTTGTAAACGTTCGTTACCGATTTGTTCGGTTTCTTGTGCAAATGCTGCGAAACGATCGAGTAACATTGAAACATGTTCGAAATCTTGACCGAGTTCATGTGAACCAGCAATTAATTCTCGATCGGATATCCATTGTTCGAGATCGTCAATTTCTCGATTGAGTCGATAGAGTTTCAATGTTTCATCTAGACGTTGTCGTCGTTCAACAGATAGATCTTTCAAACTAGCGTATAATTTATCCAATTGTGTTTGTCGTTTGTTAATTAAATCTTCATGTTCATGAACAAGATCTCGTGTTAAACTTGAAAGATTCAAATTATCAACTAGATTCTTTGCACGATCGCCTAATTCTCTGAGAACATCGATGTAACTTTCAATTGTTTGATCAATTGTTTGTTGTTTACGTATGAATGTTTGTGTAGCTAGTTCATCTTTGCCACGTTCTTCACTCATCATATATAATTCTTGTTCGCCAAGCCATGCTTCAGCTTCACTTAAATCATAATAATATTGATAAAGATTTTCTAATAAATCTAAATGTTCACGTCGTTGTTTAATTGTATCTTTCAATTGAATGTAATTATCCGATAATTGTTCTAAACGTTGTTGAAATTCGTCGGCACGTGCCGGATAATCTTGACTTATACGTGTACATTCAGTATTTAAATGTTCAAGTAAACGTTGTTCATGATTTTCGATTTCTTTTAAAAGTGATTCGTTCTTTCGTTTTAACAATTGTATATTCATTAATGTTTGTTGTTTATTATGAAAGATTAAATCCGAATAGGTTTGTAAGAGATGACGTTTTTCACTCAACCATATTTGTTCATCTTCGATATCACGTAGATATTGATGAAGATGTTTCTGTTGTTCTAAACGAAGTTTCTTTTGTTCTAATGGTTGAAGAAGTTTCGAGAATTTCTCTTCGACTTGTAAACGTTTCGAATCGATTTCTTCGGATTTTTCCGGTTCGATTTGTTTCAATTTTTCAGCTTGAACACGTAATTCATCGACTTGCTGTTGACGTTTCAATAATTCTTCTTCGATTGTTGTTTGTTTCAATAGTAAAAGATTCGTAGCCGTAAGATTATTTTCAACTGGTTCAAGTGTTGATACGGCTGTTTGTGTATCGACTTGATCGTTCGATGCTGTTGGTTCGCCAGCATACAAATGTTTTTCAATATTCAACATGAATTCATCGAGATTTGTAATCGATTGTTGAAATAATTTCGAACGATTGGCATCGAATAGTCGTTCGCCTTTTTCACGTGTGACACTTTCGAGATTATTCCAAGCTTGATCTAGCTCATCGATACGTTGATCAATGAGATTGGCGTCAATCGATTGACGATGTTCGTCTTTCAATTGTTCGCCATGTTGTTTCAATGCAACTAAACGTTCCTTATTCGATAAGATTTCAGCTTGAAATGCTTGATGACGAAGATATTTCGTGTGAATATTCGCCGTATCACGATAGGTATCGTCCTGTGCTTGCAATGATTTCATATCGAGCCATTCTTTAACATCATCGCAATCTTGAATAAATTGAAAGTATTTCAATGATTCTTGAAGTTTATCGTGCATGTCCAATGCTGATTGACGATTGGCACCATAACGATCGTTGATGACCGACGCACGTGAAAGAATCTTATCGCCAAGATAATGATTTTCCTGACATAAACGTTGAGCAAACGAGCAGACACCTTGAATTTTATCTTCATTGGCTGTCATTGTCGTAACAAAATCTTCATGTTTCTTGATTAAAATTTCGACATCATCGAACGATTTCGGTTTTTGTTCACGTTCACGAGCTAGATAGGCTTCTTGATGATTCAATAAGATCTCAGCTTGATTAGCATCTCGTGCAAACATTTGATATTGCATAGCTTCAGTTAACATGTTCTTCTTCTGATGCCACATTTGATCGAGTTCATTCCAACCGTCATCGAGCGCATTCAAACGTTCACGTAAGAAGATATACTGTGGATCAGTGGTGTCAGCATCTTGAATAACACGATGACCGTAGTCTTTCATTTGACCATAATCCGGTCCGTATCGATCGATTTCTTCTTTGATTGTTTGATGTTGATTGAGTAATTGTTCGGCTTCGTTCAGCGAATTCGGAATATCTTCACTTGCGACAAGCGTTTGAGTTTTGGTTAACCAAGCTGAAAAATGATCGAGATCACGAAGAAATTTCTGTAATTCAGCTGCTTCGCCCATGGATTCTTCGCGTCGACGAAGGATTTCTTTTAATTCGTACCAAACCGAATTGATTTGTCCGACTTTATTACGAATATCTTGTGCTTCATCGGGATGATCTTTCTCTAATTTCGAAGCTTCATTATCCAATTGATCTAATTTCGATTGAATTGCTGCCATATCTCGTTCTAAACCGCTCAAACGTCGTTGCATTGTCATAACACCGCCGAGATCTCGGCCCAAATCTTCAGTCGATTGAACAATACGGATCTTATCTTGAATCCATGAGATTGTTTCGTTACATTCGATGTGAAATGTTTGAACACCAAATGTCGAACTTAAATCTTCACGTTTCTTATCAACTAAACGTCGCAATTGTGCCCAATTCTGGTTCAATTTATTGATACGATTAAGAATTTCTTGCGAATTTGGATGATCGTTTTGAACGAGTGTTCGTGCTTGATGACCGACAATTGCAACTTTCGATGCCGTCGAGTTCATATCACGTTCGAAACCGTCGAATCGATGTTTAATAACTTCTAATTCTTCGATATCATTGACTTGTGTTGGATCTAATGTTGCTAAGAATCGTTCTTTTTCCTCGATCCATGCTTCAACATTATCAGCATCGGCCAACAAACGAAATAGCGCAATAGCATCGAGCAGTTTTTGTTTTCGTAATTTCGATAATTCGAATAATTCCGTATAACGACGATCGATCGATTGAAGACGTTGTTGAACTTCGTTCGATGCTTGATTTTCCGGTGTTAATGTTTGAAGATTGGTTGTTTTAAAATTGTCAATTGTTTGCCGGTAATTATCGAGAATATCTTGTGTATCTTTATGTTTTTTCAAAAGTGTTTGTGCCGATAATTCATCACGGCCAATGTCTTCACTTGAAACAAGTTTTAACATGTCAAGCATCCATGTATCGATGTCATCAGCATCGGAAAAGAATTGATAATAATCGTGTGTGTGTTTTAAATTTGCTAAACGATCTGTTGATACTTGTGCAACATTGTCCCATTTCGATTTTAGTAAATCTAAACGTTCGTTGATCTTCGGTTGAGCAAAATGACCTTGTTTAACCATGGTTTCGCCTTGTTGAATGAGATTTTCTAATTGATTATAACGGCCTGACATGTCCGTTTCGACTAATTTGTGTTTATTAATAAGACTATCAGTTGAATTGACATCGTGTCCCATGTCGGGCGACGTCATTGTTTGTTGTTTTTCATCGATCCAAATTTCGGCATCGCCAACATCCGAATAGAATTTCGAAAGAACTTTAGCTTGTTCAAGTAGATCACGACGTTTACGTGCTAATTCAATTAATTCTTCGTACGATTTCTGAAGATTATGTATTCGAAGTTCGATTTCATCGGGTGTTGCCGGTCGATAACCATCGATATTCACTTCCGGATTGAGATACTCATCGGCATCGGTAATTGCACGTTTCAATCGTTCATCAATAACATAAATATCAGCTTCAATCAATGAATGTCGTTGAAGAAGATCATCGGCTGACATGACATATTTTTCGATATCGTCCGATTTCAATCGCCATTTAAGATCATTGATCCATTCGTAGATGTATTGCATTTCTTGAAAAACACGTTGAAGATTATAAGCTAATTCTAAACATTGCCGACGTTTGGTGACAAGACCAACGAGATATTCCCAATGCATTTCGACGTTCTTTTTTCGTGCTTCAATTGTCGCATAATCATGATAATCTTCGGTTTTCAATTCATTGGCAATNGCCATGATATTCTGTAAACGTTCTTCGAATGCAGCTATATCGGTTTGAATAGCTTCTTGTTTTTTAAAGGCGGCTTCAACCGATGCAAGATCGGTTCCNAATTGATCGCTGGCAACGAGTTTCTCACTGTCAGTCAACCATTTTTCTCTGAGACCGGCCTTTCGATTGAATTTCGTTGCCAATTGTTCCAACCGTTCTTGTCGAAGAATTTCTTCGCGCAAGGCTAATTCTCGTTCGTGTTCAGCTCGTTCTAAACCTTGCCAAGCTCGATTCACATTCGATATCATTTTGCCATCATGTGGTTGATAAGGTACTTGTTGATTGGCACGTTCTTTGCTCTGTAATGTAAATAATAACACTTCGAGATTGCCTTTTTCAGCAAAACGTGGCGGTTTGTCCATGACACGATAACGATTGAATTCGACGAGTTTTTCTTGAACTCGTGCAAGTGAATTGGGAAATTGTCGATCGTTTAAGACGAGTATGGTTTGTTCGATCCAAGCTAACAAATCCGAAACTAATCGTTCGTATTCTTGGGCCATTTTTTCGGCGTCAAGTGCTAAACCAACAACTTTAGCTAAACGTCGACCTTGAACATTGTCGTTTTTCATTTTCGAAAAATAATGATATAATGTTACAATATATGTAATGATCGATTTTTCATCGATATATTCAACATTAACATCTTCAGGATCGAGCAAACGACTTATGCCTAAACGTCTCTCACAGATATCGAATGCTAATTGTAAATTTGCATTGGCATTTTCTTTGGTTAATGTTTTAAATTGTGGTATTAAATCCGGACGATGTTTATGTAGCAAAGCACAAAATGCCAAACCATCTTTCCATGATGTTGTAAAATTTCGAACATTAACATTCGAATATTCAGCTGTTTTCATTTGACACCAAAGTAAAAGTGCGTCTTTAGCTGATTTTGTTTCGGTTGACTCATATTCTTCTATGGTTATATCTTGAATTTGAAAACGAAGAATAATTGTCCAAATAAGACCAAGAATAAGAGAAGAATTGCCATCAACAATATCATGAGCACCAATATTTTCCAAATGAACATGTTGTTCTTGAAGAAACATAATTGCCTTGTCGACATTTTCGAGACAATGAATACGCATTTTGCCTCGTGTTGCCTTGGGTAAACGTTCACCACTGAGAATTTCTAGAAGACGAATTAAATTTCGTCCGTCACCTAAATCTGTATATAAATCATTGATTCGACAGCCAACACGAGATAAATGAGAGTTAACCCATTTGGTAAATGTTTTCTTTTGTACATGACCACGTTCATCAGCAAGTACTTGAATACGTGTTCGTTCGAACATACGTGCAGATGAATTGCATTCATCTTGACCAGCGAGATCGAAATCAGCTGCGATTTGATCGATATTAAATGGAATTTGATCGGACTGGGAACTGTGTCCGTTGGTTTGGGGATGATGAACACCATTAGCGGTTGCTGACGACATGTCCAAACTAAAAAAACGGGGTAAATGAACAAAAATTATGCGTGCATAACGATATGAATGTCCGAGAAGAGAAAAACGTATCGATATGTTCTCGGACAGACGACTGTTGTGTCTTTTTTTTTTTATTATTTCGCGATAAAAGAAAAAAAAATCTCTCTTGAGAAATCTCGACTCGGAATAATTAATAAAGGAGAAAAAAAATCGATGGAAAAAATGTAATTATTTTGTAGTATTTTTTTATATTTTAGCTTACTAAGCTTGTTGTTGATGATAGGATGCTGTATCGACCATTGTTACTGCTTCTGTCTCTATTACATTCTTCGTTTATCGCTAAACATCTCACAATGAATTCTTTTGGCCTATGTATATTGGCGTAGATTTTTTCTCTCTCTCGCTCTCCTTCTCATTGACTCTCTCTTCGTTCACTCGCGTTTTTTTTCTCCTCTTTCTCTTTCGAATGTGTGCTTTTTATTCGCTTGTCCATCGGTCAGACGGTTATCTTAAGGGTAAAAGAAAGAGAATATCGTTCACATGCGTTTTTATCTATGTCTTATTTCTACTTGCAGATACAGTGTTGGTGGTAATCATTCGCGTTCATCTATTCTTTCTCTATCCGTTCAAAAGGTGGTAGAAATACATTTCTTCTTCTTCTTCTTCTTCTTCGTCTCGTCGTTCTCGCGTTCGTCTTATTTCTGTTCTGTTTTTTTCTTTCACATCGCCCTTTTTTTCTCCGTCGGCTCGCGTTTGTATTAACAAGGAAGAAATATACTAAATGGTACCACTACCGATATGTATACATATTCTATCGAGGAGAATTGCAGCTGTACAACATATTTCTTCTTCTTGCCCATAATGTCAATGGGGAAAGGAGAAAAAGATCGGCAACCGCAAAGGGTAACAATGCGATGCCGTATGAGTTCGAATCATTGAAATGAAAACACAACAACACCAACAACAGAAAAAAAAGAATCACCGATGAACTGATGATAGACATCATCAATTACAATTGAAAAAGAAGAGAGAGAGAGAGAGAAAGAAAGACGAAATCTATCTCAATGAAAAATAGTGATGAGAGATTAATGAAGTAATCCGACGTGATTGTCTTATCAAAAGATTTGATGAAAACAAAGAGAATCATTTGTTAATTAAAATCGATATAAAACAGATTTGTATATATTCAATGATCTAACTACGATTTCAATCTAACCGATTGACCTTATCTGCGGGCTTTTTACCTTGTTGACATATTGAACAGCAGTGCTAGATGTATTAGAAATTGATCAAGAGAAAGAAGGAAATTATTAGAGAGATTTCAAAATCTAGAAGAATAAATGCATAGTTTTTATTTTCTTTATGTGGCAAGACAATAAACGGGTAAAAATGAGAGGTAGAGAGAGATAGAGAGAAGACGAACGAACGAACAGACAGACAGACAGGCAGGCAACAGCTCTCAAATCATCGATTGACAAAAACAAATAAACAAATACATTTTGGCTTTCTTTCTTTAATCGATCGATTTTTTTTGTCTTTATGTTTCAAAAAATGTAAATCAAACGATTGAAAGATTTTTTTTTCACAAAAATTAATTTTTTTATTCTCAAATTTTTATTCAAAAAATCAAATAAAAAAAATGTTATTTTGTAAATTTACTTCTGACATCTATAGTTTGTATTGGTGGAAAGAAAAGAAATCGAAAGAGAGAGATCTATCTGTTTACGAATTTCATTTGATTTCTTAAAGAGAAGAAAAATGGTTCTCCGTTGTGATCTTTGTCGAGTTGAAGTACCTGATGGTTTGTTCAAAAGATTGATTTGCTAAAATACATTCGAATATGTGTGTGTGCTTTTTTTTTTAAAACAGAGCATGTTCTAGCCGATCATACGAACGGTAAACGTCATCAAGCCTTATTACTCGCTCGTGAACGTTTCGAAAGCTCACAAAATTCGAGCATTTACGTAACGCGTATCAAACGTGAACATGACGAAACAATTCTACGAACTTATTTTTCACGATTTGGTTCAATTAAAAATTGTTTTATTGACAAAGAAAAAGTTCGTTTCACTTTTTTTCTGTTAATTTTTATTTTTCGAATAATATTCTCGATGAATTTAGCATGTCTATGCCATTGTTGAATATGAACATGTTGATTCAGCAAATAAATGTCTCGAACAAGCTGATCATTGTCAATTGGATGATGGTACAAAATTAAAAATTAAACAACGTAATCATCAAGAATTTCATTCCAAACGAATGTTAATTAGTGAACAAGAATTTTTAAATCTAAATAAAGATAAAGAAATCGAACAACATGCACAATTAGTTCAATTATTAAATAATCAATTGAATATTGATCAACAAACAGAAATCATTGTTCAACATGAACAATTATCCGACGAAAATTCTCGAAAACGTGAAGAATTCTTTCAAGAATTACAATCGATGTTTAAGAAATATTTTCCACAAGCAAAACTTTCATTAATTGGTTCAATGGCAAATCGTTTAGGTACAGATCTATCCGATATGGATCTTGTTCTCGTTCTTAACGATACGTATCTTGAACCACATCAACCAACATCATCATCATCGAATAATAGTGGCGAATCGATGACAATCGATGATAACAGTTGTAGTAACGATACAGACATGATTCGAAACAAAGTTTGCGTTTGATTGAATTGATTCATAATAGAATTTATTATGTTTTTTAGTTGAAACGAAATCTTAGTGATGAATCTTCGACTCGTTCGAATTCGCCACCATCGATTAATTTGACATTGTCAGCTGATGATTTATTGCAAATGTCTGTTGCCGATCGATTGGATTATATTCGTCGACTATTACGTTCTTCAGCTGCTTATGTTTGTCATGTTCAACGGATTGCACAAGCTCGTTGTCCAGTCGTACGATTCTGTCATAAACAACAGAAGATCTTCTGTGAACTATCGATTAACAATCATTTAGCAGTTGCAAATACGAAATTAATTCAATATTTTCTTACATTAGAACCTAAACTTCGTTCATTATTATATACAATTCGTTTATGGTTGAAACAAAAAGATCTTCTCGGACGAGGACATCGGTTTAATACCTATACTCTCTTCTGGATGATTGTTACACATTTACAAATTCATAATCAGCAATTGCCAAGTGTTCGAACACTTGCAGATTTAGCTCATGAAAAGAAACAACATGGACCATGGAATTGCTCAGTACCGAATCTCGAGCAAATTCAATCGAAATTGACGAATCTATCTGTTGAACAAACTTTACACGAGTTTTTTTCGTTCTATTCAACATTTGATGTTCAAAAAAATGAACTTTCGCCATGGTTCGGTGAAATTCGATCGAAAACATCGACGAATGCAATTGTTTCACTTGCTGATCCATTTGAACATGATCATAATCTAACGGCAAATATTTCAGCAAATAATTGGATGAAATTTCAAGAAGAATGTCAATTAGCTAAACAGATTCTCGATGAATCATCGAAGAAAGCGTCTGACAAAATCCTGGGGTTTAGCATTGATTTTAACACGAAAATCTCTACCACAGAAAAATTTTATTCATCAAAAACCATCGTATCATTATACACATACGACACATACAGTCGATTTATCGCTTAATAAAATGACCAAAGACGATTTCGAACAACGAATTCAANTGATTTTTAAAGATATTCTTTTATTTGAACAAGTTAACTATGAATTAATGAAAAAAAAACGACCGGTTGATATTGACAATGATGATGATAATGGTGAAACTGAGTTAGCTGAACAGTTCGATGAAACATTATCAGCTGGTAAACGACGACGAATGGATAAGGATGAATATACATTAACACCGGTTAAAGATGCACCGGATTCGAAAGAAAAAATCTATTACGAAATTCAATATCGAACATGGCAAGATCGTCGAAAATTGAAACGAACAGTCGAAACTGAACATGCGAATAGTTCCTTGTTCGAACGTGAAAAATTCATTAGTTTGAAATTAAAAGAGGATAAAGAACATCANTTACCAACACCAATTTATCTCTCAGCTGAAATCAAAATTTTACCAACAATCAACGAAACAAAAGCACAAATTCGNTTTCAATTGCAAACACAAGAATATCATAAATTATTCATTGATCTTACTCATTTTCTGAATCTTTATTTACCAAAATTGATTCTAAATGAAGAAACCAACTAAACAAACTGGTGTGTTTTTTATTCTAGTCAACATTCCGTTGTTATTTTTCTTTTTAAAATAAACTTTTTATTCATCGAAAGATACACAGCAGTTTAGACTGCATCGATTCGACAAAAAAAGCAAAAAGCAGGTCAATGGAAAGAAAAATATGTTTCTGTTGGTACATTCCGTTTTCGTCGACGATGATTTTCACCGACGATGATTTTCACCGACGATGATTTGTTCCGATAATGAACTTTTACTATAATACATTTTTAAAAGCCTTTTACGCCTATAACTACTGTACAAAATAAATATTCAACAAACAAAATCCTAAAAGCAGACTATTTGTGTCATTAAGGAATTGATCTTTGTTCGTTTCTTTTCTGTAACCATTTTATGATGTCTGAAAAGCTGTTTTCAATAGAAAAATGAATCTATAAAATCTTTACATTCGACAAGATTCTGTTTACCGATAAGTCACTCCATTCAAACCGAAGAATGGTGCTCTTCAATTTCATTCTGCTTGCACTACCGATCATCATT
>JGI26536J50258_1001475_pt1 | contig 16076 bp, 16 predicted proteins | sample ThiBiot_750_plan_FD_50258 | JGI IMG/M metagenome (IMG submission 50258)
TGATCCGCATCAACAACATGTCCGGCTGGATCATGTGGGTGGTCAACGGCATCTTCGAGAACGTGGGCACGGTGCAGGACGGCATCACCACCATCGCCCAGCCGCGCGCGGTGCAGGACCGCGAGGGCGCGATGCCGCTGGAGGTGACCAGCGGCGCCGTGCATTTCCACGACATCCACTTCCACTACGGCAAGAAGGGCGGCGTCATTTCCGGGCTGGAACTGGCCGTGCGGCCGGGCGAGAAGATCGGCCTGGTCGGGCCGAGCGGCGCGGGCAAGTCCACCCTGGTGAACGTGCTGCTGCGCCTGTACGACCTCGAAGGCGGCCGGATCACCATCGACGGCCAGGACGTGGCGCAGGTGACCCAGGAAAGCCTGCGCTCGCAGATCGGCGTGGTGACCCAGGACACCTCGCTGCTGCACCGTTCGATCCGCGACAACATCCTCTACGGCCGCCCCGACGCCAGCGATGCGCAGGTCGAGGACGCCGTGCGCAAGGCGCGCGCCGACGAGTTCATCCCGACCCTGATCGACGGCGAAGGCCGCATCGGTTACGAGGCCCTGGTGGGCGAGCGCGGCGTGAAGCTTTCCGGTGGCCAGCGCCAGCGCATCGCCATCGCCCGCGTGCTGCTCAAGGATGCGCCGCTCCTCGTGCTGGACGAAGCCACCAGCGCGCTGGATTCCGAAGCCGAGGCGGCGATCCAGGAAAGCCTCGACCTGCTGATGCAGGGCAAGACGGTGATCGCCATCGCGCACCGCCTCTCCACCATCGCGCGCATGGACCGCCTCGTGGTGCTGGACAAGGGCCGCATCGTGGAAACCGGCACGCACGCCGAACTGGTGGCGCGCGACGGCCTGTATGCGCGGCTGTGGAAGCGGCAGACCGGCGGCTTCGTGGCGGCGGAGGACGAGTTGGCCTGAAGCAGGTGAAACAGGAAGGCCAGACGCGGAGGCGTCTGGCCTTGATGTCGATGGCGGTTACGCCATTCCAGGNGCTGCCATCAGCGCCCCCCTTCCCAGCCACCCTCAGCGTCCTCCCGTCACCCTCAGCGTCATCCCGGCGAAAGCCGGACAAGCGCAAAGCGCGCAGAACGCCCGCAGGGCGGCCCCGAAGGGGCGAGCGCAGCGAGTCATCCAGCGACTTTCGGTGCTGATGTGCACAAGGCGCTGGATTTCAGCTTCGCCGGGATGACGGAGGGTGCGGGAACCCGGGAGTGGGGCGTGGGTACCCCAGCCCCCTCTTGCTCACGCCCCGATCGCGGTTTCCGCCTTCACGTACGGCAGGCCGTGCGCCGTGGCCACCGGCTCGCAGGTGACCTTGCCTTCGCAAACGTTGAGGCCGTTGCGCAGGTGCGCGTCCTGCGCCAGCGCCTTCTTCCAGCCGTTGTTCGCCAGCGACAGCGCGAACGGCAGGGTGACGTTGTTGAGCGCGAAGGNGGAGGTGCGCGCCACGGCGCCCGGCATGTTGGCCACGCAGTAGTGCACCACGCCGTCCACCACGTAGGTCGGGTCGGCATGGGTGGTGGCGTGCGAGGTTTCCACGCAGCCGCCCTGGTCGATGGCGACGTCCACGATCACCGAGCCCGGCTTCATGGTCTTCAGCATGTCGCGGGTGACCAGCTTCGGCGCGGCGGCGCCCGGGATCAGCACGGTGCCGATCAGCAGGTCGGCGCGGCGCACCAGTTCCTCGATGGCGGCGCGGGTGGAGAACACGGTGGAGATCGCGGTGCCGAACTGCGCCGCGAGGCGCTTCAGCGCGTCGGCCGAGCGATCCACCACGGTGACCTTGGCGCCCATGCCCACGGCGATGGTCGCCGCGTGCGTGCCGGACACGCCGCCGCCAAGGATCACCACTTCCGCCGCCGGCACGCCGGGCACGCCGCCCAGCAGCACGCCGCGGCCGCCCTGGGCCTTCTCCAGCGAATGCGCGCCCACCTGCGGAGCGAGACGGCCGGCCACTTCGGACATCGGCGTCAGCAGCGGCAGCGTGCCGTTCGACGCGGTCACGGTTTCGTAGGCGACGCAGATGGCGCCGGACTCGATCAGGTCCTTCGTCTGTTCAAGGTCCGGCGCGAGGTGCAGGTAGGTGAACAGGATCTGGCCCTTGCGGAGCTTCTTGCGCTCCACCGCCAGCGGCTCCTTCACCTTCACGATCATGTCGGCTTCGGCAAAGATCGGATCGGGGCCGTCCGCGAGGGTGGCGCCTGCCGCGACGTAGTCGGCGTCGCTGATGCCCGCGCCCAAGCCGGCGCCGGTTTCCACCACCACCTGGTGGCCGTGGTGCACCAGCTCCTGCACGGAGGAGGGGATGAGGCCCACGCGGTATTCGTGGTTCTTGATTTCTTTCGGCACACCGATGCGCATGGCTGCAGCTCTCTAGCGGAATGAAGGGCGGGGTCGGCCGGATCGGCGCCGACGGAGCGGCAGTATGATCGCTGTGTTGAGCAATTTCTCGCCGATTTGGGCCGGGTCAAAGCGTTCCTGTAGAATTTCGTTCTGGCAAATACCCTGGATTTGAAATTCCATGCACCAGCCTGATCCGGCCCTGGACGAACGGGATCGCGCCATCCTCAAGCTGCTGCAGCAGGACGGTCGGCTGACCAACCTGGAACTGGCCCAGCAGATCAACCTCTCGCCTTCGGCCTGCCTGCGGCGGGTGAAGCTGCTGGAGGAGCGCGGGCTGATCTCGCGCTACGTGATGCTGCTGGACGAAAAGGCCGTGGGCCTGCCGGGCACCGCCTTCGTGCTGGTGACGCTGGACCAGCAGGGCCGCACTGCGCTGGATGCGTTCGAGGCGGCGATCCAGCGCCACCCCGAGGTCACCGAATGCTGCCTGCTCGCCGGCGCGGCCGACTACATGGTGCGCGTGGCCTACGCCGACTCCGCGGACTTCGAGCGCATCCACACCGACATCCTCACCCAGCTCCCCGGCGTGGTGCGCGTGCAATCCACGCTGGCGCTGCGCACGGTGAAGAAGACCACGGAGTTGCCGGTGTAGGTCGGCGGCAGCCTGGTGCCGGCGGCAACGGGCGAGCCTTGCACGATCCTTCGGGGTTGCTGCGCGCGTTCCCAGCATGGGCGGCACGGGCGACGTGGCGATGTACGTGAAGGCGGGGGCGGTCCCGGTTGCCGACGGCAGCGATGCCGACTTCACCTCCAACCGCCCGGGCAATACGGAGCTCGTGTCGGTTCCCCGGCCGGCGGCCACCACCTACTACGTGCGCGTGGTTGGCGTGATGAAGTTTTCCGGCTTGTCCATGCTCGCCGTCTACACGGCGCCCAGGTAAGGCAGTGGGCGGGGAGTCCTGCGTGGCAGGCTCCCCGCCGCTTTTCGCGTGCGGTCGAATTTTCGATACGAGCCTGCTGGACACGGCCCGTGCCGGATTCGTGCCGCGGCGTGGCCGTCCCTCGACTTGCTGCGCACGGTGAGGAAGGCCACGGAGCTGCCGGCGTGAGCCGGCATGCGGGGCTTGCGGGCCGAGCTGCGGCAGGAATCAGAAGCTTCCGTCGCGCACGTACGGATAGCTCCACAGAATGGTCTGCATCAGCACCGACTTCACCCAGGCGGCCTGCATCTTCTCCACGTCTTCCGCCGACGCGCCCTTCTTCGCGAGGAACGGTTTCAGCGTCGTGGTCACCGGTATGGTCAGCGCCGGGATATAGCGGAAGTGCACCAGCGGCACGCTGTCGGCGTGATCGGTGCTGTTCTTCTTCGGCGAGGTGTGGCGCAGGCCTATCTCGTACTGGTAGTCCAGCCACGCCTGGTCGTAGTTCGCGCTGGCGGTGTCGAGGATCCACTGGGCGAAGCGCTTGCGCACGGCCTCCAGGTAGGCGGCGTCCGGCTTGCCGGTCTTGTTGTTGCGGAAATACACGACCAGTTCCGGCGTGGAGGCGACGAAGCCGTACCAGACGTCGAGTATCGCGTCGGTCTGGTCGGCGAGGATCGCCTTGCTCATGCGCAGGTAGCGCACGTCCTCGTCGGTGAAGAGCAGCGCCTTCTCCAGGGACTTCAGCTCCTGCATCGTGTACGGCGCCTTGGCCAGGGTGGCTTGTCCGTAGGCGTAGCCGGGGATCGCAGGCCGGTCCTGCGCGTCCGCCTGCGGGGTCAGCATGAAGGTGGCGGCGAGCGTGGTTGCGCCCATCCATCGCGTGAGGCTCATGGGTTTCTCCTGTCGGTTGCGGAACAGGAGGCCAGTCTAGGCAGCAGGATTATATGATTGGGCTCGATGAGTCCATGAAACATTGCTGATCGTCCATGAAGACGCATGTTGCCGACCAAGCGCTGCCGACCGTGGACCGCCTGTCTTCACTGCTGGAGCGGTTCCGGGTCCGCGCGCATCTGTTCCATGCCGGCGCGCTGTGCGGCACCACGCGTTTTGCCGCGGAGCCGGGGCGGGCGTTCCTGCATGTGCTGCGCCGGGGCGGGATGCGGGTCACCCACCGCGCGGGCGGCAAGGCGCTGCGCCAGCTGGAACTGGCGGAGCCGACGCTGCTGTTCTACCCGCGGCCTTTCGAGCACGACTTCCACAACGCGCCGGTCGAAGGCTCGGACTTCGTCTGCGCGACGCTGGATTTCGACGGCGGCTCCAGGCACCCGCTGGTCCAGTCGCTGCCGCCGCTGATCGTGCTGCGCATCGCCGAGGTCGACGGCATCGCGCAGACACTGGACCTGCTGTTCGCGGAGACGGAGCGGGTGCGCTGCGGCCAGCGCGTGCTGGCCGACCGCCTGTTCGAGGTGCTGGTGCTGCAGATGCTGCGCTGGCTGCTGGACCATCCGGCCCGCGCCGGCATCCATGCGGGGCTGCTGTGCGGGCTTGCGCATCCGAAGCTGGCGCGGGCGCTCACGGGCATGCACGAACAGCCCGGGCAGGCATGGTCGCTGCAAGCCATGGCCCGTCTGGCCGGCATGTCGCGCAGCGCGTTCGCGGCCGAGTTCAAGGCGGCGCTCGGTACGACGCCCGCGGAGTATCTGCTGCGCTGGCGGGTCTCGCTCGCGCAATCGATGCTGCGCAACGGCGCCTCGGTAAAACGGGCCAGCGACGAGCTTGGCTATGCCAGTGCGGCGGCGTTCTCGCGCGCGTTCGCGCAGGTGGCCGGGACATCCCCCCGGCGCTGGCTGAAAACCTGCTGACGGTGTCCGTGCGGCGTTTCGTACCGTTTCCTTTCCGCGCTGCCGATGCGAAGGCGGGCGAGGGTCGCATCGCCACGGGTGGATGATGCGAAAAGGGCTTGACTCTCGACCTTGATCCAAGGTCTAGACTTTCCCCATGAACACGCCAACCCCCTCGCTCACCATCGGTGCCGTCGCCAAGCGCGTCGGCGTGGCCATCGACACCATCCGCTACTACGAGCGCGAAGGGCTGCTGCCGGAACCGCTGCGGCGGGCTTCCGGTTATCGCAGCTACGACGAAGGCAGCATCGCGCAGCTGCGCTTCATCCGTCGCGCCAAGGACCTGGGTTTCACGCTGGAGGAAATCCGCGAGTTGCTGGCGCTGTCGTCGGATCGCCAGCGCGGGGTGAAGGCGGTGAAGCAGCGCGCGCAGAAGCGGCTGGCGGCGATCGAGCAGCGCATCGCCGAACTCCAGCGCGTGCGCGATGGCCTGGCGCAACTGGTGGCCTCGTGCCCCGGCCATGGCAAGCCGGAGGAGNGTCCGATCCTGCGCGCGCTCACCGACGAGGAGGTGAGCCCATGAGCGGCCAGGGAAGCTGCTGTGCGTCGGCCCCGGCCGGCATGGCCGTCGCGGAACGCGATCCGGTGTGCGGGATGTCGGTGGACCCGGCCACCGCGAAGCATCGCAGCGTGCACGAAGGCCGCGACATGTATTTCTGCTGCGCCGGCTGCAAGGCGAAGTTCGACGCCGAACCGCTGCGTTATCTGGCGGGCGCGCAGCCTGCGGGTGGCGGGNGCTGTACCCCGAAGACCGTGCCGTTGAGCCTGCAGGTGCAGGGGACGGTTCATGGCCATCACGACCACGACCATCACGATCACGCGCAGCACGCACACAAGGTGAAGGACCCGGTCTGCGGGATGACCGTCGATCCGCGCACAGCGAAGCACCACGCCGAACATGCCGGTCACGACTACCACTTCTGCTCGGCGCATTGCCGCGAGAAGTTCGTGGCCGATCCGGCGGCCTGGCTTGGCGAGCGCAAGCCCGCGCCGCCGGCTCCGGTCGGCGCGATCTACACCTGTCCGATGCACCCCGAGGTGCAGCAGGCCGGCCCCGGCGATTGCCCGAAGTGCGGCATGGCGCTGGAGCCGATGATGCCCACGCTGGAGGAGGACGACGGCGGCGAGTTGCGCGCGCTGACGCTGCGCTTCTGGACGCTGTTCGCGCTCACCGTGCCGGTGTTCCTGCTTTCGATGGGGCCGCACCTGTTCGGCTGGCAACTGCCTGCGCCGTGGAACGGCGTCGCCGGCTGGGCGGAGGCGCTGTTGTCCAGCGTGGTGGTGCTGTGGGGCGGCGCGCCGTTCTTCGCGCGCGGCTGGCGTTCGCTGAAGCCGTGGTCGCCGAACATGTACACGCTGATCGCGCTGGGTACCGGCGTCGCGTGGACATACAGCGCGGTGGCCTTCCTGCTGCCCGGCGTCTTCCCGGCCGGCTTCCGCGACATGCATGGCCGCGTGGGCGTGTATTTCGAATCCGCCGCGGTGATCGTGACCCTGGTGACGCTGGGCGATTTCCTGGAACTGCGCGCACGCCGTCGTACCGGCTCGGCCTTGAAGGCGCTGCTGGGACTGGCGCCCAAGACCGCACGGCGCATCGCCGCCGACGGCAGCGAGGCCGACGTGCCGCTGGATGCGGTGCAGGCCGGCGACACGCTGCGCGTTCGCCCCGGCGAGAAGCTGCCGGTGGACGGCGTGGTGCTGGAAGGCGCGAGCCATGTCGACGAATCCATGCTCACCGGCGAGCCGATGCCGGTGGCCAAGGGCCGGGGCGACAAGCTGGCCGGCGGCACGCTGAACCGCGACGGCGCGCTGGTGATGCGTGCGGAGAAGGTGGGCAGCGAAACCCTGCTGGCGCAGATCGTCTCCCTGGTGGCGCAGGCGCAGCGCAGCAAGGCGCCGCTGCAGCGCGTGGCCGACAAGGTGGCCGCGTGGTTCGTGCCGGCGGTGGCTGCCGTGGCGGTGCTGGCGTTCGTCGCGTGGGCCGTGTTCGGGCCGTCGCCGCAACTGGCGCATGCGTTGATCGCGGCGGTGTCGGTGCTGATCATCGCCTGTCCCTGCGCGCTGGGCCTCGCCACGCCGATCTCGATCATGGTGGCCAGCGGGCGCGGTGCGCAGCACGGCGTGCTGTTCAGGGACGCCGGTGCGATCGAGGCGCTGCAGGGCATCGACACCCTGGTGGTGGACAAGACCGGCACGCTCACCGAAGGCCGGCCCGCGCTCGCCGAACTGGTGGTGCTGGGCGACCAGTCGCGCGAATACCTGCTGGCGCTGGCCGCCGCGCTGGAGCGGCCCAGCGAACATCCGCTGGCCCATGCCATCGTGGGCGCCGCCGACGCCGAAGGCGTGGCGAGGTTGACGGCGACGGGATTCCGCGCACTCGCCGGCCGTGGCGTGGTGGCCACGGTGGATGGCGCCACGGTCGCGCTGGGCAACGCGAAACTGCTGCAGGAACTGGGCATCGCGCCCGGCGCGGACGCGGAAGCCCGGGCCGAGCAGTTGCGCGGGCAGGGCGCCACGGTGATGCATCTCGCCATCGACGGTGAGCTTGCCGCCTTGCTGGCCGTGGCCGACCGCATCAAGCCGGAGGCGCCGCAGATCGTGGCGGCGCTCAAGGCGGCGGGCCTGCGCGTGGTGATGCTCACCGGCGACAACGCCACCACCGCGCAGGCGGTGGCCGGCAGGCTGGGCATAGCCGAAGTGCATGCCGAAGTCTCGCCTGCCGACAAGGCCGCCGCGGTGAACGCGTTGCGCGGCGAAGGGCGCAAGGTGGCGATGGCCGGCGACGGCGTCAACGATGCGCCTGCGCTGGCCGCCGCCGACGTGGGCATCGCGATGGGCAACGGCAGCGACGTGGCGATGGAAAGCGCCCAGGTGACCCTGGTGAAGGGCGAGCTGGGCGCGATCCTGCGCGCCCGCACGCTGTCGCAGGCCACGGTGCGCAACATCCGCCAGAACCTGTTCTTCGCCTTCGTCTACAACGGCATCGGCGTGCCGCTGGCGGCGGGCGCGCTGTACCCCGCGTTCGGCATCGTGCTGTCGCCGATGATCGCCGCGCTGGCGATGAGCCTCAGTTCGGTGTCGGTGGTGAGCAATGCGCTGAGGTTGCACCGCACGCCGCTGTGACGACTGTCACCGGCGATGCTTGACGGACGCTCCTGCCGCACATCCGGCCATCGGCGGAACATCTCCTTCGCACCCAATCACGGGTCGAAGGAGATGCCCCATGAACACGATCGCCCTGCTTCGCCACGCGCTTGACCGCTACGCGCTTCCTCTGCTGCTGGCCGTGTCTTCCAGTGCCTCCATCGGTTTCGGCCTGGCCTGGTCGCTGCACGCCATCGTCCACCCGCCGGTCTGAGGAGAACGCCATGCATGCCGCCAACGACCTGCGCAGCACGCTGGAGAAACACGCGCCGCTGCTGCTCACCCTGCTGCTCGTGCTGCTGTCCGCCCGGATGCTGAAGAAGACGTTCTGGAGCCTGTTCGGCATATACATGGCCCTGCACTACAGCGGCATCCATCCCTTCGGCTGAGGGCGCCGCCCTGTGCGGCAAGGGTGGAAGGCTCTAAGCTGCCGGCCTTCCGCAGCACGAAGTCCCCAGCATGTCCCGCTCCCTCGCCGAATGGCTGGCCTACCAGGAACACGTCAACCCGCGCAGCATCGAGCTGGGCCTGGAGCGCGTGCGCAGCGTGTGGCAGCGGATGGGCGCGGCAGCGCCGGCGCGACGGGTCGTCACCGTGGCCGGCACCAACGGCAAGGGTTCCACCGTGGCGTTGCTGGAGGCGATGGCGCAGGGCGCGGGCCTGCGCGTGGGCGCATACACCTCGCCGCACCTGCTCGCCTACAACGAGCGCGTGCGCATCGACGGCCATGACGTGGATGACGCGGCGCTGGTGGCCAGCTTCGAGCGCATCGAGGCCGCGCGTGGCGACACCCCGCTGACCTATTTCGAATACGGCACGCTCGCCGCCCTGGACCTGTTCGCGCGCGCCGGGCTCGACCTGGCGGTGCTGGAAGTGGGCCTGGGCGGACGGCTGGACGCGGTGAACATCGTGGACGCCGACGTGGCCGTGATCACCACGGTCGACCTCGACCACATGGACTGGCTCGGCAACGACCGCGACAGCATCGGCCGCGAGAAGGCCGGCATCGCCCGCGCCGGCCGGCCGGCGATCGTGGGCGAGGCCGATCCGCCGCAGGGATTGCTGGACGCGCTGGCCGCCGCCGGTGCGCGGGTCGAACGTGCCGGAGCGGACTTCGTCGTCGAACGACATGCCGACGGCTGGCGCTGGCGCCACCACGACGGCACCGCGATGGATCTCCCCGCGCCCGTGCTGGCCGCGCCGGTGCAATACGCCAACGCCGCGGCGGCCATTGCCGCGCTGCATGCGGTGTGGGTCGGCGGCGGCCCGCTGGCGCCGCAGGATGCCTATGCCGCGGTCTGCCGCGGCCTGCGCCATGCACGCGTCGCGGCGCGGCTGCAGTCGCTGGGCGGCGATCCGCCGCTGATCGTGGACGTGGGCCACAACCCGCAGGCCGCGCGCGCGCTGGCCGCGTGGCTGGACGCGCAGCCGCCCGCGCGCACCCACGCCGTATACGGCGCGCTGGCGGACAAGGACGTGGCCGGCGTGCTCGCCGCGCTGGGCACGCGTATCGACCACTGGCACCTCGCCGGCCTGGACGGCGCCAGCCCGCGCGGCCTGCCGGTGGAAGCGCTGGCCGGGATCCTGCAGCGGGTGCTGCCGCAGGCGACGCACGACCGCCACGCGGACGTGGCCGGCGCGCTGGCCGCGGCCCGGGCCGCGGCGAAGCCCGGCGAGCGCATGCTCGCGTTCGGCTCGTTCTTCGTGGCCGGCGCGGTCATGGCTGAACGCGGCCGGTGAGCCGCGGGCGGCGGGTGGAGCGGGGCAGGNATAATCGGCGGATTGCGGGCCACGCGGGCCGCCTCGGAGCGAACTCTTGAAAACACGTCTGCTGGGTGCTGCCGTACTGATTGCCCTGCTCGTCATCTTCGTGCCGATGTTCTTCTCCAGCAATCCGCCGCCGGCCACGGCGGGCGACCAGTCGGTCAGCCTCGCGATCCCGCCCGCGCAGGACGGCAACCTGCAGACCCGCACCATGAGCCTGACCCCAGGCGCCCCCGCGACGGCGGGGAGCACGGCACCTGCGGCGACCACAACCGTCGCGGCAGCGCCGGCCGCCAGCACCGCCACGGTGACGCCGGGACAGGGTGGCCTCGCCACGGTGGATATCGCCTCGCGCCGGCCCACCGACGTGGGCACCGACGCGGCCGCGCCCAAGGCGCAGCCGCCGGGCGGCACGGTGATGGGTTCCGGCGCCTCGCCGTCGCAGCCGGTGATCCCGCTGCAGAACGGCAGCTCCAGCGCCACGAAAGCCGCCGCGGCCGGAGCCGTGGCTGCCGGTGCCGCCGCGGCGGCCGCGACGCGCGCCCCGTCGCCCACCCAGGCCGCGGCCACCGCCCCCGCCACGGGCGCGGTCGATCACGCGTTGTACGTGCTCAACCTCAGCGCCTATGCCAACGCCAACAGCGTGGACCACCTGGTGCGCAAGGTCCGCGGCCTCGGTTACCCGGTGCTCACCCGCATCATCACCCAGGCCGGCAAGCAGCTCACCCTGGTGACCGCGGGTCCGTTCGATTCGCGCACCGCGGCCGAGGCGGCGCGGCTGAAGATCACCCAGTCGATTCCCGGCGTGCCGGCGAAACTGGTGGAAGGGCTGGGCCACGCGGATTCCAACATCGCCTCGACGCCGGTCGGCCCGGGCACCCGCAAGGCCGCGACCCCGGCAGCGACGCCCGCGGCCACCGCGCCGGCGCGCGCCGGCGGCTACGCGGTGCAGCTCGCCGCGCTGGGCAGCGAGGCCGACGCCAACGCGATGCGCGACAAGCTGCGCGCCGGCGGCTTCGACGGTTTCGTGGATTCGGTGAACGCGGGCGGCAAGCGCCTGTGGCGCGTGCGCGCGGGCCCGCAGACCCAGCGCGCGGACGCCGAGCGCGTGCGCGACCAGATCAAGGCGAAGTTCGGCATCAGCGGCAACGTGGNCGGCGTCCCCTGAGTACGGCGCAGGCGTGAGCCAAGGCATGAACTGGATCGACATCACGATACTCGGCGTGCTGGGCCTGTCGGTGCTGATAGGCCTGTGGCGCGGCCTGGTGTCCGAGGTGCTGGCGCTGGTGATCTGGATCGCCGCGTTCTGGGTGGCGTGGCTGTTCGGGCCGACGATGTCCGCACAACTGCACATGATCACCGTGCCGGCGGCGCGCATCGCCGCGGGCTACGCGTTGTGCTTCGTGCTGGTGCTGCTGCTGGGCGCGCTGCTGCGTTTCCTCATGCTGCGGCTGCTGGCGAGCACCGGCCTGTCCGGCACCGACCGCCTGCTGGGCATGGTGTTCGGGCTGGCGCGCGGTGTGCTGCTGGTGTGCGTGCTGGTGTTCCTGTGCCAGTTCACCGCCTTCACCCGCGAGCCGCCGTGGCGGCAGTCGCTGCTGCTGCCGCCGTTCCAGAGCGCCACCATCTGGCTGGGCCAGCGGATTCCGCCGGGCGTGCGCGAGCATTTCCACCCCGACGCGGTGACGGGCNCGCTGCGCGAGCGCCTGGACCCGGCGACCGTGGCCGGCGCCTTGCGCGGGCACCTGGATACCCCGGCACCGTCCGGCACATTGCACAAGCCGTCGGCCGCCACCATATCGGCGCCGGGCACGAGCCCCGTACCGGCGGCTTCCGTCTCCTCTTCGAATCACCCGTAGCAGGCAACCCATCATGTGCGGAATCATCGGCGTCGTCGGTACCACCGAAGTGGCATCGGGGCTTTATGACGGCCTCACCGTGCTGCAGCACCGCGGCCAGGACGCGGCCGGCATCGCCACGGTGGATGGCGCGCGGCTGCGCCTGCACAAGGGCAACGGCCTGGTGCGCGACGTGTTCAACCAGCACGCGATGAACCGGCTGCGCGGGCGCATCGGCATCGGCCACTGCCGCTACCCCACGGCGGGNTCCGAGGGCGCCGAGGAGGCGCAGCCGTTCTACGTCAACTCGCCCTACGGCATCGCGTTCGCGCACAACGGCAACCTGGTGAACACCGAGGCGCTGCGCAAGGAAATGTTCGAGGACGACCGCCGCCACATCAACACCGATTCGGATTCCGAGGTGCTGCTGAACGTGCTGGCGCACGAGCTGCAGATCCAGGAGCGGATGGCGCTGACGCCGGACCACATCTTCAAGGCCGTGGCCGCGGTGCATGCGCGCGCGCGCGGCGGCTATGCCTGCATCGCGCTGCTGCTCGGCTACGGCCTGCTGGCGTTCCGCGACCCCAACGGCATCCGCCCGCTGGTGCTGGGCGAGCGCGTCACCGGCGAGGGGCACGAGTACGCGGTGGCCTCCGAATCGGTGGCGCTGGACGTGCTGGGCTTCAAGCGCCTGCGCGACGTGGCGCCGGGCGAGGCGGTGTTCATCACCGACGACGGCAAGCTCCACACGCGCCACTGCGCGGACGGCGCGACGCACGCGCCGTGCATCTTCGAGTACGTGTACCTGGCCCGTCCCGACTCGATGATCGAGAACGTGTCGGTGTACAAGGCGCGCCTGCGCATGGGCCAGAAGCTGGCCGAGAAGATCCTGCGCGAGCGGCCGGACCACGGCATCGACGCGGTGATCCCCATTCCCGACACCGCCCGCACCGCCGCCAGCGCGCTGGCCGAGGCGCTGGGCGTGCCGTTCCGCGAGGGCTTCGTCAAGAACCGCTACGTGGGCCGCACCTTCATCATGCCGGGGCAGGGCGACCGCGTGAAATCGGTGCGCCGCAAGCTCAACCCGGTGGAGCTGGAGTTCCGCAAGAAGAACGTGCTGCTGGTGGACGACTCCATCGTGCGCGGCACCACTTCGCGGCAGATCATCCAGATGGCGCGCGACGCCGGCGCGCGGCAGGTGTACTTCGCCTCCGCCGCGCCGCCGGTGCGCTATCCCAACGTGTACGGTATCGACATGCCCTCGGCCGGCGAACTGGTCGCCGCCGGCAAGACCGAGGCCGAGGTGCAGCAGATGCTCGGCGCCGACTGGCTGATCTACCAGGACCTCAAGGACCTGGTGTGGGCGGTGCAGGACGGCAACGAATCCCTGAAGCAATTCGACGCTTCCTGCTTCGACGGCGAATACATCACCGGCCTGGACCGGCATTACCTCGAGCAGATCGAGATGCTGCGCTCCGACGACGCCAAGGCCGCGCGGCGTACGGCGTGACACCGCTTTTCCTCCCTCTCCCCTCCGGGGAGAGGGCCGGGGTGAGGGGACGGTGCTTGCGGAAGACCTCGCCATGACCCATCTCCACGCCGCCGCCCACGCCTGCCTGGCCGCCACCGATCCCGCCGAAAAGCTGCGTCTCACCCATGCGGCGTGGGCTGCCGTGCAAGTGGGCGAACTGCTTCCGGACGCCGCAGCGCCGTCGCCCGAACCCATCGCTGCGCCCGGCCGTCCCGCGAAGCCGCGCCTGGTCAGCGCCCGCCAGGTGCCGCAACGCGGCCTCGGCAGCGTCGAAGGCCGCGCGGCCCTGGTGCACGCGGTCGCGCACATCGAGTTCAACGCGATCAACCTCGCGTGGGACGCCGTCTACCGCTTCCGCGGCATGCCCGACGAGTTCTACCGCGACTGGGCCAGTTGCGCGCACGACGAGGCGCGCCACTTCGCGCTGCTCTCCGCGCGGCTGGCCGAGCTGGGCCACGCCTACGGCGACTTCGACGCCCACAACGGCCTGTGGGAAATGGCCGAGAAGACCGCGCATTCGGATACCGCGCGCATGGCCCTGGTGCCACGCGTGCTGGAGGCACGTGGGCTGGATGTGACGCCGGGCATGATCGAGCGCCTGCGCCATGCCGGCGACGAACGCACCATCGCCGCGCTGGACGTGATCCTGCGCGAGGAAGTGGCCCACGTCGCCGCCGGCACGCGCTGGTATCGCTGGTGCTGCGAGCGCGACGGCATCGATCCGTTCGAGACGTTCTTCGATCTGCTGCGCGATTACCTGGGCGTCAGCCTGCGCGGTCCGTTCAATCGCCCCGCGCGGCTGCAAGCCGGCTTCGTCGACGCCGAGCTGGACCGGCTGGCGGCGCTGGCCGTCGCCGNCCCCGCCGCATGACCGGCAAACACCGCATGCTCACCTTGCTGAACCGCCGCCCGCGCGCGGTTTGACAGGCCCATCCCCGGTCATGAGGATGGGAGCGCGCCGTGCCCGCGGCGTTCCCCCGCGACGGCCCTGGCCCACGCATCGCCGCCACCGTGCTTCGGTCCGATGCCACCCCCGCCTGACGTGCCTGCCGTCGCGCTCCCACCCCCACGAGGAGGAGACGACATGAAACCCGCCATTCCCTACATCCTGCCGGCCCTGTTGCTGGCCCTGGGCAGCGCCCAGGCCCAGATGGCTCCCGCGCAGGCGCCGCCACAGCAGGAACCGCAGCAGATGCTTCAGCGCGAGCCGCAGCAGATGCCACAGCAAGCGCCGCCGCAGTCGACGCCGGCCTCGGCTGCGCAGACGACGGGTTGCGGCGGCGTCGCGAACAAGGCGATCACTGCCATGAACCACGCCGATTTCGATGGCGCGTCGCAGTCGTTCGATCCCGCCCACAAGCCGCCGACAGAAAAGCTGCAGCAGGCCTGGGACTCGCTGACCAAGCAGTACGGCAAGCCGAAGGCGGTAGGCGGCGCGACCCAGGGGCAGATCACCCAGGGCTATACCGTCGTGCTGGTCCCGATGCAGTTCGAAAAGGGGCAACTCGGCGCCGAGGCGGCGTGCAGCGCGCAAGGGCAACTGGTGATGCTGCGCTTCGGCCTGATGCCGGATTCCGGGGCCGCGAAATAGTCTCGACGACGCCCGCGATCGATTGCGCCGCGTGGAAACGGGAAAGCCGCCCGAAAGGGCGGCTTTTCCTTCCCGGAACCAGCGGTTCCGGGACTTTTCTTGGTCGGGGAGACAGGATTTGAACCTGCGACTTCTACGTCCCGAACGCAACGATCAACTTTTCCACTTTTCGCACCCTTAAAAAAGTGCCAAAAAAACAGATGGTTGCAACGCATTTTTGTGATGGTGACATCTACGTTATGAACGTAGATGTCATATCAGAAAATGGCGTAATAACAATGCATTACGGGACATGGGGACACCTATGGGGACACCACATATTTTTGAATAAACCTGAAGAAAATATTTTCCCTGACGTTCACGGTGAGCGTTTTGGGGTCCCTCGGCGCTCCACAGTTCTCAGGCAGGGCGAGAGGGGGCTTGCACCCACATACCATTTCTCTCCATCCGCACCCGTTTCGAGCGGTTGAATGCTGAGATGTGGCCCGCGTCGCGGCGCCCCGGCCGGGCTGCAGCAGGAGCGGCACCCAGATGGGTGTCTCAAGCGTCGAGAAGGTTGGCAGGTATCCTCACGGGTCGCGATACTGTTGCCATTTTCTGGGAAACCCGATTCGATGCCCTTGTTGTCCTGGTTCAACCGCGACGCCGACCTGACGCGCGCCGCCGTGGCTCCGTATCGGCTCTTGGAGCCCGTGACCAGCCTTTCCTACGGCGATCCGGACTCGCCCAACATGCTGATCGAGGGAGACAACCTCGATGCCCTCAAATCCGCGTCTGCGAGCGAGCGGACGAAATCAACTGAGGCATAATTCGGTCATCGGGGGGCAAATGACTATTTCGATGGGGTTTTTCAACACCAACGTCGAGGGTCATGCGGGGGCGTGCAACGCCGCCCGCGGCGGTTCTTTGCCCAACACTTTTGGCGGTTGGNGAAGGGNGAGGAATGGACGCCGAAACGACCAATGTCTTCGATGGCAGCCTGCCCATTCCAGAGGTGTTGCGCCGACTTCAGCACCGATTGCTGGATCTGACCGCGCGC
>JGI26536J50258_1001540_pt1 | contig 15615 bp, 8 predicted proteins | sample ThiBiot_750_plan_FD_50258 | JGI IMG/M metagenome (IMG submission 50258)
ATGAAGGTTTCTGTTTCATTCGAAAGTGTGTATGATTTTAGATACATTTCTATTGTTTAACATTTTAGATTTTCTTGTGACATAATTGAATTGATAANTATTAATTTGAGAAAGATACATGACGACTTNTAATTCAGTGATGGAGGACGTACTTGTAATGAAATTCTGAGAACACAAGATAATAATGTAAAAGGTGAATAGAATGTAATTAAAAAGTCAAAAACTTTGAAAGAAGTATTTTTAGTAACTAGGCTAGCTGTCAAAAACATTCTCTGTTTTTTTTTGNGTCAGTTTTTAACTGATAATGCTCGCTGTTGGCAGTTAAATTATAGTACCATTGTAGTTGCACATCTCAGAGCACAAAATCAAAGACAATAAGAGTGTAAATTTTCATTTAGCTAGGTGAAAGTGACTAAGCATATTTTATTTTCATGTCTACGTGTAACAATAGTTTCTAATTAAAAGAAACTCTTGCTGTAAGCATAAAAATGTCAATCAAGATGTGAAAAATTCCTATCCTAATATTCTATTCGAATAATTAACTATTCTTCGTAGATATTTTCTACTCGGAAACTTTTTTGTAGACTTCATCTACCTACCATTCTACTGTCGTTATATCCTCAAGGTTTGTGTGTACAACAATGTCTACAGCTATTATCACAGCTGTTCAACGTAATATTGCTCGATACGGTTTATCAGCTTTATTAATTTCCGGTAATTTCGGTAATATATTCACCATTATTCTCTTAGGAAAAGGTGCCAAACGGCAATTGAATTCCTGTTCATTGTATTTGCTGTCTGCATGTATCTCAAACTGGATTGTAATAAATACAGCATTGGTTTCAAATATCGTTGGTGTTGATCATACTGATCCACAGCACACCTCGAATATCGTTTGCAAAGTTAGATGGTCGGGCACACATGCACTTCTCATGTTATCACGCAGTTTTAGTATGTTCATCGAATAGTTTTTGATATTAATCATTGTCATATTCTATTCTAGTGATTGCTGCTTGTATCGATCGATGGGCATTATGTTCACAAAGTGCAACCATTCGATCATTTAGTCAACCGCGTGTTGCTATTCGTGTTATCATTCTGCTAATCATCGTCTGGACTATCATACCAATTCATTTAGCTGTATTTTTCAGTAACGATTCAGGTCGATGCATTGCATTGCCAGGTGCATATGCATTCTTTTATGCTATTTATTCATTAATTGTCATTGGCATCCTACCATTATTTTTAATGATTTTATTCAGTATACTTGCATGGTATAATCTACAAAAGATTCGATCACGTGTAACACCAACTGGTAATGCAAGAAATATACATATACATCAACGAGATCGTGATCTTATGAAAATGTTAAGTGCCGAAGTGTTTATTTATTGTTTGACAACAATACCCTATCCTATTAATTTAATCTACAGTGTATCTACAGCTAGCATAGCTGCATATAAAAGTCCGATGAGAATAGCTGTCGAAGGATTAATTGGATATATTATAAGTCCATTTTTGAATTTTATGTACTGTTGTGCTCAATTCTATGGTAAGAAGTATTTTGTTTTCATCATTTTAATGATCTCTATTTTAGAATATGCATTTGCATCGGCTAAATTTCGTAATGACTTTATATGTCTAATTCTTTGCCGTCAGCCGTCAAACGAACCGACAACACTTCATTCGCATGGCACGCAATCGCTCATTCAAACTAAAGTTTACAAACATCATGAACATCATGAATCTTAGACATATTTAACTTTTCAATGTTGATGTTGTCATTGTATTTCACAATTAAATATACAGCAGAGTGCAAAAGTCTTTGCCTTACATGTCAGTCAACTGATGCATCGGCTATTTCGTGACGTTCAATCAGCTTACATTCCCAAAGCAACCGCAATTACCTTAGAACTATCAAAAATAATATTGCTAGGATTATAAACTTAATGAAAGTATTTGACGTCCATTGAATCGAAAGAAAGGAAAATTCATTACTACTTGTGTTACTTTTATGTGCTAGACTACGCCTCATCTAAACATATATTTAGCTCTTTCTTTCATCACTCATCTTATAATAAATGGATGAAATACCCAAGGCAAAGACTTTTGCACTCTACGGTATATAATCAAATTTAATTAATATTATTACTCATTTACTAATAAGACAAATATCAGTAAAGTATATTATTTTATTTGAAAAAAATATGATCTTTATCATTCAAGTTTTGTTCTGAAAATCAGATTATTTCATTGATGATTTCGTAACTCGTTCAGTAGTCGGTGTGCTAACCGTATGTTGCCATTTTCCATGACCTGATTGAATACTTTTTCTGAACATAATATCATCAATAATATCTTTCTTAAAATCACCCCATTCTTTGCGTGTTTCTTGATTGATATATTCACGTCGAATATCATCTTGAGATAAATGAGCAAATGTTCGTTGAGCTGTATGTAACAGTAATTTGCGGGTTACTTCAGGTAGTCCTATACAAATTGAATGAATTGCTTTCATGAAAAAAAAATTCTTTTTCTTCTCGAAAATATTTGAACATTACCAGCTGTCTTATCGGGTCGAACAATACCTAATCTACAATGTGTTGCCGTAACAACTGTGCAAGTCTATTTGACAAAAAAAGAATTTAAGATATTTCAATTGAATTACACTATCAGTTACCATTGCTTCTTGACATAGAACACTTATTTCACCGAATGAATCGGGCGCACAGACTTTTCCCATGACAACTTGTCGTATTTGTCGACTCTGAAAATAGACACCAGTCAAATCTTAGTCGTACATGGAAATCATTCTCGTACTTTAGTTCCATTTTGTGCTGTTTTAACGACGTCAACTTTTCGAAGTATATGGCATTCGCCTGTTTTCATAAATGCAATGAACGGACAACGAAAACCTTCGCTTGCTAATACTAAATACACAAAATATCATAGGAAAACAAACGAATTTTCTCTCTCTCTGTCTCTCGAACTTGTATTTTGTGGATATTCAATCCATTCGATTAAACGAACGACTTCATCTGTCGGCTGTTTTGTCCACATTTTATATTCGCCACATGAACGTATTAAAGAATATTTTTCTTGATATTCAGTTTGTTCGAATTTCTATCAAAGAAAACGAAAAATCAATCTTTCCATTGTTTTCTTTTACGGTTTTTATTGTTGCAAATTCATCTTTATCAATTTTAAGAAATTCACAATTTTCTTCCGATGTTGCAAACCATGGAGATCTTCAATACGAAGAAAATATTCGATTATATTTGAAATTTTTAGTTCTGACTTAGGTTTGCCTTCAGGATTTGGTTTTAACGATCCAAAAGATTGTCCAACAGTTAACTAAATAGATTCAATCTATTGAATAGAAAATCGATTCAAAATTTGACTACAGACTATTTCCAACGATGATTGAGATAATAAAGGTGGAGGTATAACACCACCTTTTAAAATAAAAAAGTAACCATTCGATGGTAATACTAAATATGAAGTCAAATTAAAGTTAACTAAATGAAGAATGACAACTTGGCTGTCGATTTTCATCGCAGATTTCTAAATGAGCAATTTCAATCGCCTGTCGAAGAAGATCAGCTCGTGGATCAAGCGCCATAAACTGAGGAAATTGAGCCATTATTTGAAAGATTTGATCATGTTCCGCATTTGTTCGTTGAACATGTCTAAGATAGAATTCTCAAAATAGATTGTTGTTTTAAACAAGAGAAATTCAATTGTACAATTTTCGTAGAAGACGTCGAAGTGTTTGAATATCTCGTTGAAATGGTGAGATTATCTTTCGTGATCGTCGTGTTAATACCGGTGATACAACTGATGAATTCGGTAGAATTTCCATAGGACTTGCCGATGAATCGATTGTTTGCATTCGACTAGGTTTACTTCTAAAGATCAATCGTTGGATTCATATCNCGATCGAACTAACTTATCTGTTTACCCCGATGTCCATGCTCGTTTTGGTTGTGGTTTAATCACAGNTGCATATTCTTTCATAAATAAATTATGTGCTTCTTCTCTATAAAAAAAAAAGAAATTCAATAAACAATCTTTGTGCAAAGTTCATATAAATTACCGATTGTCCAATTCAGTTGAGATCTCTTGTAAACGTTTCAATTCATGATAATCAAGTGCTGATTGTGAAGATTTTAAATTCGAAACTAAAAATAACAAAGNTAGTCCATTGATTTATCGAATAAACATCAGAGTAAATAGTACATGGATATGCCACTTGTTTCGTTCGAGTACATTTCGGAAATAATTCATTTTTCTTTTTTTCATTTGTTTTCGACGACGATTGAGATATCACCGGTGAAACAACTAACATGATATTGTGTTAATTATGATTAAACAGATCGATGTCAAATTAGCTTTGTTTTGACGTCGACTTTTTCTTTTTCTCACTTACATCAAACCATTACAACGGTTTTTTACCATAGTAAAAGCCTCTAATAGTCAATCGAATTGAAATTCATTGATGATTTGTTAAACCAATAAAAAAACGAGAATTCTTTTCGAACAGCTGACTCTCTCTCTCTCTCTCTTTTCTTTGAATGAAGAACAATAAGAAAGAGAATGCAAAAATCTGATCATCGAAGTGTATAGAAAGAATAATTGCATTTAAAAGAAGATCGATGGTTTTTTAATGATTATTTTTAGGCATTAAATGTCATTACTAATCAACCTATTCGACAACGAAATGGTTGGATTTATTATTGTTTTTGTATAGAAATAAATTTATCTTTGAATTCACATAGATTTACTCGCAAAAATCCGTCCAAAATCAGATGTTATTCAACATCGAGTCGAGTCTGAAACTATTCAAATCTCATCTGGATTAAAGTACGTTTTGTATCTTTTTTTTGTATATCTTATCAAATTCATTTAGAACTAGTAATACACGAATCGAACATAACATCAACCCATCGTACGAACCATTAGTCTCAATTAGTGATAACGATCATTCGGAGTTCGTTGATGTTGATGTTTTTTTTTTCTTTATCTATCTATCGTTCAAAATCAATCTCCTTTTAGTGACGATAATTACGTTACACCAGTTCATAAACTAACACAATCTGAATTACGTGAAGAATTGCAACCGTTTCGAAATCATAACGATGATGATGATGATACCGGTGATTTGGAATTTCGTACTCAACAACCAAGCAAACATTCGAATTGCTGTTCATGTTTCATTTCATAAGATATTATTTCGTTTCATTGTTCTATTGTTCGTCAGATATCGTATCATTTTTCTTTTCTATTTACTAAACTAAAATATTCATTTGATACAAAACTTGCTTTTTATCTCCTTGAATCGAATGACAACTATGCCTAGTATTGATAAATATGTGCACATTTATTTTGACATTCGATTATTATCGTGAAGGGAGTCTCATTCAATGAAATAAATAAAAATCAAATTCTATTCGAATAAATAATTTCATTTTCAATNTAAAGACAAACAAAATCAACGATATACACATATGATGAGAATAAGATCAAGCGATAAAATTCATTTGAAAATTGTTATCGATGATATATACGCATATTCACACAAAGATATTCATCGATCAATAAGTGTGCATGTTCACTATTCAATCGAATGACATATCCTTCGATTTTATTCGACAGACAGACGATGAGATAACAATGTGAATATGCAAGATTGACGATTTTTTTTCTTTATTACATGACCAACTCAAATAAACATGAAAGTAAAGTAAAAAGAAATTGTTTAGTACGATTTAGTCTTGAAACGAACATAAAAGATATAAGTGAAAATTAGAAAAAGAAAAAAAGTAGCACTAATTGAAAAAAAAGAAAAGAGATGCCCAACTGAGAAGAAATCTTGTTTAGTATACTAGTCTATATACTGTTCAGAAAAATATGCGCGATTGTTTATACGTATACTCGATTGTTTATGGATTACCAGCTGCTGCTGTTGTTTCTGTTGTTTCCGCAGTAGTAGCGGGAGTCGTTGTTACTATTGAAGTGGTTGTAGTTGTGGTAGGTGCAGTTGTTGTCACTACTGGAGCAACAGGATCAGCAATAACTACATCTTTAAAAATGACAGGTTCATTGACAGTAGTTGTTGTACTGAATTGACCTGGTGGAACATTTTTTGTTGTAACAATAGCATCGCCAATTGGACGGTCAGGATCAAGATCTTGGGGAATTGTTCGGACAACTGTTGTTGTTGTTTCTTTTTTTGTTGTTGTTGTGGTAGGTTCTTCAGGTGGATTTAATGGAACAGCTGTATAATCTTCTTTGGCAACAGTTGTTGAGGGTGCTAATTTTTTAGCTGTAAGTAATCCGAAAGCAAGAAGTAATGGTGCGAGTAATGAAAGAACAAGAGCAAGTATCGAGAGAATTGTTGATGGACCGATGCCAGCTCGTGTAGCACTATANACTTGATCGTAGCCTATAGCTGGACCATATGGATTGTAGAGTGGTGCAGTTGTGGTTGTGTCTTCGCTGACAAGTGGAGCAGGGCCTCCTTCTTTGCCAGTAATTGGTAGATTCGGATTGATGCTTGTGTATGGTCGATAGACCCATGACTTTTCTTCATCTGAATATTCTTGAAAATGTGTATCATTGTATGGATGTTGGCCAGGCAAGAGTGGATATGCACGATAGAATTCTTGTGAACGACGTTGAAGAATATGACGAAGTTTAGCACTATGAACTTGATTTGCATTGTAGACAGTTGCTACTTGATCGGTAACACGTCGATTGATATGTGGATAAGCATCGGCAAATGAACGTGTCTCACGTTTGAGATATGAAAGAATTAAAATAAGACCAATTAAGAGAAAAAGAAATGCAAGAAAAGCAAGGCCAGCTGCAACTGGTCGAAGTTTATCGCCAAGACTTGTTAGCTGTAATGCAGCAAGAAAAACAACAAGACCAAGGAGAACTAGAGCGGCAATTTCGAAGAAGATAACCCATTTCCAGTATGGATATCGTCGGCAATGGCATTGTTCAGGCGAATTAACCTGTTCGGAACAAGTTAGAAAAGCGCCACGAAGTGTTGATGTTTGAGATAGACAATAGTGTAGATTCTCCTCGCCATCATCGATTCGAGGAAAACGTGTACTTGCTGTAACATCGAACTGTTCGTCATTATTGGCGTAGACTTTAACGTCACGCGAATATAAACCGTAGACTTGTTGAAGACGACTGTCTTCGTAGACATTCGGCTGAGCATAATGATAGCCGGATGAAGAAACCAACGGACGAAGATATGTGACTTGCCATTTCCATTGATGAGTGAGAACAGCAAATAATTGAAGAAGAAAAGCNGCAATTGCTAAGAGTACAGCAAGAAGACTGACTAATCGAAGTAGATTTCCTGTTTTAACGGGATCAACAGGTGTTACTACTTTCGTTTTTTTCGTTACAGTGACTTCTTTAGTTTTCTTTGCCATCGACCTCGTTGATTTACAATGACGGTAGTTATGTTGCGGTTGTTTTTATAAAATGGTAAAAGAAATGGTTGATTACAGTAGAAAAGATACCTTCGTCAACGCTCTATTAGCATGAGATTGTCATCGCTCTAGTGGCTTGTTTTCGTTTTTTCACAGCGTCCAATCGATAAAAGGAGAGACAGGGAGAGAGAGAGAGAGAGAGAAGAAAGCCAAGTATATGTGAGAGTGAGTGAGTGAGTGATTCAATCAGATACCTTTTCTCTTCTTTTTTTACCTTTCTCTCGTCTTTTTTTGTACACATAAAGTATAAATCTTACTTCATACACAATTATATTCGAGGATGTTATTGAAGAAAACGAACGAGAGTATAGATAAATTAAGAAGAGCAAAAAAAGGTACATGCATAAGACTGTATGTACAAGTTTTTTTTTTCTTATTTTACATAAAAAAACCGATCATGCTTGATGATAGACAAAAACAAAGAGACATTTATATTTGATTTTACTTTTATTAATGCAAGGTCGGTAATTTATCAAGTTAAAACACAGTTTTTTTCTTCTTCTTTCTTTCTCTCTTTCTCTTTCTCTCTCTGCTTCAAGTGCAAATGATCAACTAAATATTTTCTACCTAAATCAAACAAAAAATACATCTAATTGATACTTTCTATTATGCAGATTCATGTTAAAATGTAATAAAAAAATCGAAAAACGTCACATTCTCTTATGTATTTTTCACATAATGATGTATCATTATTCAAAATATGTTAGCAATCATTCTTTCGACTATAATGACAACGAAATATGCCTATTTTTTTGCTTGCTTGTCATTTAGTTGTCCAGGTATATTAAAGATTCAGTAAAACTGATTAGACAGTGTACATTCAAGGACGTTTGTATTTTTAATTAAATTGAACGAATATCAGATTTAATTATAAAATATGAGAACGAACGAACAAGTTATTTGATTAGCGAATCATATCGACCAATCGAAATATTTCTAGTGACCTCTCTGTCGATGTTCAGTAAAAATTAATCTTGTAATATAATAATTATTTATCTGTTTCTCACGATAGATTTTTTGTTTTGATTTTGAAAAACCGATTTTCATTGATTTTGATTTCGATTGTTAAATTTAAAAACAAAAAACAACAACTCGCCTTCTCCTTCGATGTCATTGATCAATGCATTGTTCAATATATTCTCCAGCTGTTACTGTCGAAAGAAAACAAAGGAAACGAAGAGAGAGGAGGAAAAAAACGTTTCTTTTTTTTTGTGTGTGTATGCGTGTTTATTCTTTTCGTTCGTTGAATCGCATGGTGTAATCATTTGACAAAAGAAGAGAAAAAACGAATTTGATTTTCTACTATTTAGATATATTTATTTCCGGTCAATGTTGGATTGATTATTAAATCATTATGATCCGACACATCGACCAAATCTTATTCTTATTTATTCAATATTTCTAATCTTCGTTTCGTTTTTTTGTTATTTCCTTGGCCGAATCAAAACATGAGTGCACCCTGTAGTCTTGAACATTGCCATACGAATCTATTTGCTCTGCAAAGTTTAAACGATTTGAAATGGAAATGTTTTCGTCGAGCATTAAATACTCGTTTAGAACCCAATCATTACAAAGATCCCGTTCTCATTGCCTATTGGAATTCATTACGTGCAGATACATTATGCGCCTGGCGACGTGTTCTAACTGATGATGGACAAAAAACCGAAAAAGAACTCTGGCTCTTTGGCATCAATGAAGATCTACCGAATGAACTGCCAAATCTACGGTCAATGACGCAATTGAATGGCTCATGGAGTGAAAATGCGTTGTCCTACGAATGTCGTTCGATGTTATTCAAATCTTTACACAATATGATTGAGAAATATTTGTTATCGAAAGGTTTTGCTCGAATTAATCAATGGTTTGTTCTGCCATTGAACGATCAATTAGATGTTAAAATACCGAATTATTCGTTTCATTTGAATTTTTTCCTTCATGGCGATAATAAAGTTTGTGCGAGTGTCGACGTTCAACGACATCAAACAATTTACAATCTTACACCGAAAGATTTCGAAAAGAATTCACAATTGAATATTATTCTTGCACCTTTTGGTTTAAATGGCGTTCTTATTGGTTATATCAATCGAGAGATTGATATGAATTCGTTGCGAGAGAATTGGGAACGAAATTATCCCGTTCGACATATTGAAAATTTGCCGGATTTTATCGAAGTTTCAGCGGGAAATATTCGAATGTTCTATCCGACGTGTTATGTTTATAAAATTCTGCCGAATGACGATGAAAATTCAAAGAAAACCGATGAAACAACATCAACAACAACAGCAAAAACAACAACAACGACGACGACGACCACGACAACGAAAAAAGTTAAAACACCACCGGATTCGAAAACCAACTCATCGATTGATTTACTTGCGAATCATTCAACAAAACTCGAACATAATCTCATCAAAAACCTGTCGAATCAATTATTAATCAGCGCTCAACGGACAAATTCGATTGATATCGAAAAGAAACAAGAAAATAAATGCTTGTTAATCACTGATCCAACAAATCGACGCATTTGCCGTTGTCATCAATGTTCCACAACCAACAATCGTCATTCGACATTAATGCCCTTCCATCGTCGAACTCGTTTGACCTCGCCATCTCGAGCCAAAATCGAGCCGATTAAAACCGAACATTCAATCGAAATTCTCGAAACACAAAACGATCTTCATCTAACTCAAACAACCTCCTCACCAATGAACACAACAACGAATCATCCAACGCCAATCAACAATCCACCGGCAACCAACGACAAATCTCAAGAATGGACGGCCTCGACACCGAACAGCGTCGGTGTCAGTGGTCCACCGTCGGTTCTCGCGCCTATTACCAATCTCAATTCAGTTCAAAGTCATTCGCCGGCACCTGTTAACAATACATCTCGCGGTTTGAAACGTTCGGCAACGGTTGCATTCGACGATCTCTCGATTATCGACGACGACGAATGCGAACAACACAAACAAACCTATGATTTCCATCGAACAGATACATTTCTTCAATTACCATTGAAACGTTTTCGTACAGATACAAATTCGCTCGTGAATCACATTCAAACAACGTTGACAACCACTGATCATCTCTATCGGCACGGGCAACCAACGCCGCCGAGTCCTAGTCATTTATATCCTCGACCGATCGATCCCTATGAATTCGACGAACAAGATGAGTATCTCTCGCGGTTGAACTACCCGCCATCGACACCAACGAGCAACATTCGAGTCAATCAATCGTTTACCAACGACGGACCATCGATGTCTGATTTAGAAACTATACTTGACTCACAAGATATCAATGAGAATAAAAGCAATTGCAATGTCCTATCGACGATTCTTTCCAACGGAGGTGTTAAATCGCCAATGAAGAAAGACTCAATCCCTCCATCATCTCAAACAAATAATAATAATAATAATAACTATCATCTAACTAAATCTTTGAATGGAGTTTTTCATGAAATGGAACAAATCTACAACACACCACCGGGCTCATCGTCGTCCGAGAAACTTCAATCTTTACATTCGCCATATGCAATTATGGTCGATAGTGTGAGTAGTGCGGCAACAACATTCGATATGCTCAATCAATTCAGTCAGGAATCGATCATTGCACCATTCGAATCGATTACTGTCGAAGATCATTCGTCGTATCATCCTATCAAGAAAACATTTGTGAAAAAATTCGACAAACCCTATGAACCAACGAAATCTTTTTCAATCACCATTTCAACTCATCACAAACCAATGCGACATTGGAAACGAACGTTAACCAATCAAGATTATTCGGCAAGTCCATTCAATAATCAAATCATTCATCGGCAACAGCATACACCTCGAAATACATCAATTTCGATGTCGAATGTTCCAACACCATCGATCTACTCGCCAATGAATACGAATAATAATAACAACAATAATCCATCGATACGTTCGAATGATTTGCAATCATCACCGTTTCCTATTCGATCAGTTGGCAGCGTTCAAGCTCTCAATAGTCCAACGACATATTCTCAGCCACCACCATCGAATCTAACGATGAATCAAGCAGACGTTGATTCATTGCTCTTCAATGTTCTATTAAATGATAGTATTTTGAATTTTTTTCGTGATATGAACTTCGATTCGTGCGTTCTATGTGCATGTACGCCAAATGAATTGAGTATACGTGGTCTTGATTCGACCATTTACTTCGATAAACCTCGAGAATTCATTAAATTATCCTCAACACCCTCGGCTTCAACTGGACCACCCGGTATTAATAATCCAACACATTCACCATATCATCCACATATGTATCCCCAACATCCTCAATCATCCTATCACCTTCATTCTCATCCATCGATGTACCAACAGCAGCAGCAGCAGCAACAACAACAACAACATCAGCAAATAGTTCCATCGACGTCCAATCAATTGAATGCATGTTCATGTGGTTTTTCTGCGGTTGTTAATCTACGATTGAGTTATCTCTCGGGTTTGTTTTATGAAGATGAAGTCGAAATAACGGGAATTAAAGCTGATCTCAAATATCGACAACGAACTGATGATATATCTGTAAATCTGTTAGAATTAATCGAACGAAAAGAATGTCTACCAGGACCATTCGATTCGTTTACAAGTAAAACAATAAAATGTCAACCAAAAATCGAACAAGATTTCACGCAATTATTCAAACAACCAGTTCATCAATATGAAAATGTCGCATGTCGAGCAGCAATTGAACAATCACGAAATCCTTTAAATAGTTTCCTTTCCGAAGAACTCGACAAACATCATTGGTTACATCAATGGTCCTATTCTGCTTCACCTCTCGATTCCGATCAACAACTAATCACTATGCTACGCTCATTACAACCACTTCTTGTCGATGCATTGAAAAAACGTCAAGTCAATGGTCTATGGAGTACGATCGATGGTCCACTAACCTGGAAATCATTTCATCAATTATTATACGTGCAAAATCAACACGTACAATTAGAAGAACAAATCAGTGGACCACAACCAATACCCTATCTACTCGCTGGACTCGATCGTGAATGGGTTATGTTAGCACCGTATAGTTTGAAATTCTGGGATAAATTATGTCTTGAACCTTATTCCAAAGGTAAAGATGTGGCATATGTATGTGTCGTGCCTGATAATGATTATATATGTTCGACAACGAAGACCTATTTTCGTGATCTATCAACGCATTATGAACTATGTCGATTAGGTTTACATCGGCCGTTGATTAAGATCTTTTCCGATCACGGTCTCTTACGTTTAACAAATGATCTCACAAATCCACTTCCAAATGTCGATCAATGGTTTACAGATCATGAAAATACTCATCCATTAGGATCGAAATTGAAACAATACGCACAAATCATCAAATCTCAATTGACAAATCTTTTCTCGAGTCAATCATTCGACAGTAGTCTCATCGAAGAGAATTCATCTCGTCGTGATCTATTTCGTACACCCAATGATCTCTCCAATCCATCATCAGCAACGCTCGATCTTCATTCATCATCGACTGACTATGCTCTTTCACCTTCATCGACAACAACAACAAACACAACAAATAATCTTCCATTGAGTAATATTTACACGACAGGCTCATCGGCCGCTGATGCTTTGAGTTTAACAGGTAATAATTCAACGAATTTAACTAATGGGACATTTGTCAATGGCCATCAAGTTGATCCTGTTGATTTACAAGCATTCGAATCGTTTCATCAGGGACGTTTGAAAAACGACGAACAGTTTTTCATTGTAATTTATCTAATCGATACATTTCGATATGAAATGACAGCGTTGAAACTCGATGAAAACTCATCGAATTCACTTGATCTCGATGAAAAACTCGATGCTTACATAAAAAAAGCCATATTTCGTGTCTACATGGATTTAATCAAAGATCTACCCGAGAAAATCTCCATACGAATCAACTTTCAAATAATTCCATTCGAGTCAATTCTCAATCAACAAGTCGAATCCGATTCAGAACTACGTTTAACTCAATTGAAACGTCTCGCATTCAACGTCTACAGTCAACTGAAACGAACGGTTTCATACACAACACGTGCTAAATCATTGACGGGCTTTGGTCCGGCTGCATCCGAAGAGAAAATGCCGGCGAAACTCGTCATGCAACTGTACACGCCTGCGTATATCCTCTCGCCGAAATCAGATTTTCGTTTCAAAGCATTTGCTGATATCACCGAGCAAACGAATATCAATGGAAGTATTCTGTTTTGTTCGTATTGTTTGTCCGATGATCAACGGTATCTATTAGCTTCGTGTTCGGACGATCGAGGCGAATTGTTGGAAACATGTTCGATTAACATTGAAGTGCCCGATCGACATCGAAGAAAAGTTCAACATGCAAGACGAATCGGCTTGCAGAAACTCTGGGATTTCATCATGCGAATTGTAACGAGCACGACAATGCCGTGGCGAATCGTCATCGGACGATTAGGTCGACTTGGACATGGCGAATTGAAAAGTTGGGGAATCATTCTATCGAAAAAGAATCTCGTTCGTTGTGCAACATTAATACGTGAATCATGTTCAATGTGTCATGTCCTACGTTGTCACGATCAACCGGTTATACTTTCAGCTTGTTTAATCTCGATGGAAACACATCCATCGCTCACTGTTCTACCCGAATCACTTGAATTAGGTGAACTACGTGGCACACAAACGACGAATACCGGTACGACCAATATGCCGAATACTGGACAAATACTCGACGATGTTTCTGTGACGCATATTTTGACATTACCAACATCGGCGTCTGTGCAACACGTGCAAACTATGCCGAGACAAAATGATCATCGATCGACAACCGACAATGAAGATGATCTTTTTAGTAAATTATTCGAAGATTTAGATCCCGAAGGACCACCGAATGAAGCATTCGATAATATTACATCTCCAACACCGGTTGATCTCGTTGAATTCTCNTCGAATTACGGTCTCGATATGAATCACAATGGCAATACCAATGGTCTACCCGGTGGTCAACATAATCGTCATGGCAATTCATCGAATAATCCTAATGATGCCTATGGTCATCATTCATACGGCAATTCATCAAATAATACCAATCATAAATCAAATTCCTATCAACATTTCGAATACGAAATCGATATGAACGAACATCCATCTCTTCATCAACAACCATTAGCACTTGGCTTCTATGTTTCAACAATAGGTACATTAAATCCATTGCCAACATGGATGTTACATGGTAAAATACCTCAACGATCGACCAATACATGTAGTGTATTCAAAGCAACATTACATGTCAGTGTGCCTAATGCTCAGCATTCAGATGATATGTTATTTGCTCAAAATAATGATCAAAAATTAACTCATCCATTGGACTCGAATTATACTTATGTTGTACTCAGGTAAGATTTTGTTGTTGTTTCTTTTCGTTCTCAAGTTATTTGTTATATCTATTTGAAGACATGTCTTGGAATCCTATAATCGTCTATCATGGTTACTTATCGATGCCAAAACAAATGAACGTGCCAGTTGTTTACCAATACATCTGGAAACTTTATTAAGATTATATCATGCTTTTATTAAATTTGTATGATAAAAAACAAACCAAATGAATCCTTTCTTATTTCACGCGTTTGCTGTTTTCCATGCAATGTTGTTATTTTTCTTTCTTTTTCTTGTTGTTGTTCATGTTGTTGTTGTTCTTCTTCTTCTTCTTTCTTTTTGTAGCCATATTGGCACACCGGCGCGATCTTTGTTTGTTTCTATTCTATAACAGTAACCTTATTTCTTCGAAGGACTACAACGAAGAGTATGTGAACCATCATCACCATCACTGCAACAACAACAAACGAAAACAGCGATCCTATTATACTCTCATACATATACATAGTCTGTTTTCTTTGTCTTCTTTTGCGTGTATCTACATTTTCTGTGCGTTGTTATCTGTTCTTTAAACTCTGATCTGATACGTCTATTAAAACTTGTACTTCTTTCAATATATATACATATATATATATATATATATATATATATAACAAAAATAAATTGAAAAAGAAAACAAACGAGTCGCACTGGATTTCTTTGTACAGATGTATATTTATTTTTAG
>JGI26536J50258_1001562_pt1 | contig 15450 bp, 9 predicted proteins | sample ThiBiot_750_plan_FD_50258 | JGI IMG/M metagenome (IMG submission 50258)
AGACTTTTTAGCAAGAAAACATTTCGTTATGGTTATTTCGAAATGAAAGCCAAGCTGCCAGTAGGTCGTGGAATTTGGCCTGCATTTTGGCTTTTAGGTGCCAACAAGTCAATAAAATGGCCTACAGTAGGCGAAATAGATGTCATGGAATACGTTGGCTTCGAACCGAATAGAGTTCATGGTACAATTCATTGTGCAGCCTATAATCACACGATCGGCACTCAAAAAGGACAATCAACTTCTTTNGATGATCAAGCATGGAATTTATTTCAATTGGATTGGAGGAAAAACTCGATAAGAATCTACGTAAANAACCAGCTTTATTTCAACTTTAATAAAGAAGAGAATGCAGNTGAAGATGAATGGCCATTCGACAATCAATTCAACATTATTATCAATACAGCTGTTGGTAAGNTAAATGCACGTTCAATTTAAATATCAGATGAATTTTGTTTTTGATCTTTAAAAGGGGGNAATTGGGGTGGTGTCAAGGGCGTGGACGATTCAATATTTCCACAAAGATATTTCATTGAGTATCTGAGACAATATACAAACGAAGATACCGAAGATGATTGATCGAAAATCTTAAAACAACATTAAATATATTTGTCTATTTCATTTTTAGATCGAGAAAAAAAAACTTGTTTTTCGTAGAACAATGAGCTCAGCATTAAGAGACGAAATATCTCGTTTATCCAAAGCAATGGACAAGATTCAAGAATCGACACAAAAGTATCAACGAGATAATGCATCAATTCTAACTGGCATCAGTGGCAAGACCGATGACATCAACACCAGAGTAACGAATGCTATCGATGCTAAGGGCAGAGAAATCATAGATCAAGTTAAAAAACAAGGCTCAGCAACCGAAGGAACCATCAAGTCAGAATCGAACAACACGAACAATCAAATCAAAAGTCAAAGTCAAGAAGCCAATAGGAAATTTAATGAGATGAACGATTCAATAAATCGTGCCAAGGTCGACTTGATGAACTTCGAAGCTGACATCTTGAAACGAACCGAGGAAAATCTAAAGAATCATCATATCAGTTTAAACCAGAAAGCTTTGGCGAACATTGAGCAAGTACAACGAATAATTCACGATTCAAAAGAAGATCTCAAGAGAAACGAACGAGAATTACATGAAAAAACTGAGAGGATCTTGAAAGAACATACCAATATTCTAAATGATCAGCTCAAAGGTGAAATACAGGCGGCTAGACAAAAAATTGATGAAGCCAAATCGAAACTTGAGACTCATCAAGCCAATCTACACGCTGCCACTGAGCGAGCTCTCAAGGAACACAGCTCACAACTGAGCCAACAAACTCAACAAGAACTAACAAAGACTCAGAATAACATCGAAGCATCAAGACAAAAACTAGAAGCACATCAGCAACAGTTGTACAAACAAACCGAAGAAATCCTTAAGAATAATTTCAACAAACTAAAACAAGAATTCACACAAGAAATCAATCAGACAAAAAGCAAAATAGACGAGGCGAAAACTCAACTTCAATCCTATCAAGACCGACTTCACAAGCAAACGGAGGAAATACTTATGAACCACCAATCACGGTTGAGCGACGAGGCCAAAAAACAAATTGAGCAGACTCAACGATCGGTAAACGAAGCGAGAGAAAAACTTGAAGCTCATCAAGTTAATTTACACGCTCAAACCGAGCGAACTTTGAAGGAATACGAAACATTATTAAGTGAAAGAACCAGAGAAGAAATTCACAAGACCAAGGAAGCGCTTGAAAGAGCTAAACACGAACTGGAAATCAGTCAATCCAAACTTCATCAACAAACGGAACGAGCACTCCAAGAACATATGAACATTTTGAATAGTCAAACAAAAGCCGAGATCGAAACAGCACAACATCTTGTTCAATCATCGAAAACAGATCTCGAAAATCATCAAACTAAACTTCATCGAATGACCGAGAGTGCTTTGAAGGATCATTCAGTCAATCTCAACGAAAAGACAAAACAACAACTCGAACAAGTCAAACAGGACATTGACAAAGCGAAAAAAGACCTTGAAATGCATGAAACCAAGCTGCATCAACAGACAGAAAACGCCGTTAAGACACACGGTACAATGCTCAATGAAGAGACGCAACGCGAGATCAAAAAGGCACGAAGTCTCGTTGAAAATTCACGAGCTCAATTGGAAGCACATCAGACTAAATTACATGTACACACGGAGAATATACTGAAAGAACATGGCTCCAAACTAAACGAATCGACAAAACGAGACATCTTCAACACTCAAGACTTAGTCAAACAAGCTGAATCCGAACTGAAAAAGCATCAAACTGATCTGCATACAAAGACTGAGAATGTTTTGAAAGATCACAGTCAAATGCTAAACGAGAAGACCAAAGATGAGATTCAGAAGACTAAAGATACAGTTTTAGATTCTAAGAACGAACTGAAAAAGCATCAAACCACATTGCACACGCAAACTGAAAAGGCCATTATGGAACATAACAATGTACTGAGCGAAAAGACCAAAGAAGAAATCCAGATTGCTCAAAATTTAGTCAAGCAGAGCGAACAAAACCTCAAAGAGCATCAAGTCAAGTTACACGACCAGACCGAAAAGACACTCAAGGATCATGGTGTAATGCTCAACGACAAAACGAAAGAAGAAATTGAAAAAACACAACAACTCGTTAGAAATGGTGAAGCCGAGTTGAAGAAACATCAGACGGCTCTTCACCACCAAACTGAAAGAGCAATTATTGATAATAGTATCAAACTGACCGATGAAACCAAAGAAGAGATCTTCAAAACACATTTCAAAATGATCAAGGGAAAATCTGTTATACACTGTAAAGTGTGCAAAACCTTTATCATTGTGTTTCTACAATTGTTTTTGCTGAGATAATGTGTGGGCAAAGATGAACACTGTTTTATACTTGTTAAACAGCATACAGGAAATGTTAAGGTTGTAAATATTATTTAAAAAAATAATTGACGCCTAAAAAATGTTTGTTATTTGCTTTCATGCTTCTCGCGGTAATATATATTTTTGAACAAAATATCTCAACGTTTGGATTAATATAAAAAAAAACCATTTGTTAACTGAGTTTCATTTGCTTTTTCAAAATGATGTTGATGAGTTGTTGGATTTTTCTGCTAGTTGAACAAATTCAAGGTAAATTATCATTTTTTTTTATTTATGCGTTGACTGTAGCCTTTAAGGCTCTATCAGTACATGAGAAATGGTAGGTTGATGGAGCTGGAGGAAGACTAGAATATACAAGAACAACTAGTTTCACCAGGATATAATATATAAGAACAAGACAACGAGAAAGCCAGCGACAATAGGACGAGACAACGATACATATAATGAGTAAGAGACAAGAGGGCAAGACACATAGCAACAATTAAGGAGAAAGGAAACAATCTTTTCAACAATTTAGAAAGGAATCGGGGAATTCTCCGAGAAGAAGGATTTCATCAATTTCGTAATTGATGATGGAGGAGTTTGTTGGAAGAGAGGAAAGCCATTCGCATACCTTCTCGATAGTCGAACGATTGTAGATGAATCTTTTAGATTTTCTAATACTATTAATAGAGAATTCCCCACCTAGCCAAAGATTTCTCATGTAATTAAAATTAGCATTTTCGAGTATTAGATTACCGTCTACTGAAGAGGAAAGAGCAGTCAAGTATTTGCATCAGTATTTAAAACATCTATCTTCAAGAGTTGGTTCATTAAGTAAGAAGGAAAAGAGAGTATCGCTGATGTTGAGTAGATGAAGAACGCGCCTAAGAGAGGAATTATAGAAGTGGAAATAGCGGGTACATCCAGGTAAAGAAGGGAAGTACAAAGGACGAAAATAATACTTTTCTAAGATTCGGGGAAGAGCATCCAGCCAGTTTGAACGAATTAATTCGTGCAATACGATTCCTTATTTTTAATTTGCAATGAGAAATAAAACGACCCCATCCTAACTTCGAAGAAACTATGTATCCTAAGTACTTGTACTCTGGAATGAATTGGATCATTTCTTTATTGGAATTATTAAATCTTATATCGAATTTAGGTCGTCCTATGGCACGAGAAGAGAAAAGACCTTCTGTTTTTTAAAATTGATCGGTTGTAGAGAGAGATCGAGTAGAATTCTAACTGATCTACAAATGATTTAATTCTCTTTTCTAAATCAATTATTTGAGAAGTGTATTTGCATCCCATTTGACCGCTAATACCTGCCGCTAAATCATCCGCGAAAAAGTGGCAAAGAACTCCTGGTAGGTAAGTACTCATATCGCAATTATAAGTGATGAAGATTGTAGGTGTTAATACACTATCCTGAGGTCCACCTTTACCAAGACTGAACCATCGAGAGCGAAAACCACTAACTTCGATAAAGCCACGCCTATTATTTAGCCAAGCTTCAATCCACCGAAGATATGCCTTAGGAATCCCTAAGCGTAGGAGTTTGCCGATGCATCCATCAAACCAAAGTTGATCGAACGCGCTACGAAAGTCGACAAAGATTGTGCACGTTGGTGCACTATTCGACAGATAACTATATACGTCTTCTAAGAAGAGAAGTAGACGAGTTTGAAGTCTGAATCCTACTCTAAAACCTGATTGATTATCGGCGATAAGGTCTCTCCTAGATAAAAGATCTCTGAAGCGAGTAAGAAAGAGTTTTTCACCAACTTTCTGAAAAGAATCAAGTAAGGAGATAGGGTGAGTTAAAGAAGGAAGACAGATAGAATCTTTTTTTGCTAATAAGACTATTTTTGTGTCCTTCCAGGCAGTAGGAAGGATGCTTTTTTGGAAAGAGAGGTTGAACAATTTGAGAAGAAGTAACCAGTGGTTTTGGTCCAGATGATCAAACATGTCATTAGAGATTCCATGGGCATCTAAAGATTTTTTCTTTCGTTTATTTTGTACTGTAACAACTAATTCCTCCAAAGTTATTTCTGAGATTGGTTCATCATTGTTTTCAAATTCGGTTACAGATGAATCTGCATACGGATGAGGTCGAATAACATCGGGACACTTGAAAAATTCTTCATAGTAGTCCGCTGCTNGTTNGCACATTTCTATTTTTTCTCTGATAATTTTACCATCCGAGTTGATGAACGCATTAATTGAGGAAGAGCTTGGTTTGATGCATTGCTTGCTTCTAAACCAAAATGTAGAGGCTCCTCTCTCCGTAGAATTGCGATTACGAAGAGAGTTTTCTAATTGGTTATAGAAAAAGAAGTTGAGTTTTTTCTTAGCTATTTTCCTTAGCTGAAGAACTCGTGATCTTAGTTCAGAAGATTTGTTTCTGATCTGGCGGAAAGATAAAGCTCTAATGTACGACAGGAGACATTTTAATTCGCCGGGTAACGCTGAACGATATTTCTTTATGCAGAAAAAGATGTTGCATCTAGAAGTTAATAGTGATAAAAATCTGACATAGTTCTCATATGTACTATCGAGTTTATCAAGATTCCAGTTCTTTTCCCAGAACGAGAACGTGAATTCAGAAAACAGAGAGAACACGTTCCAGTGAGTTCTTCTCCCCTGACTAGAGATAGAGAGATTTGATTTGATCACTGATATGATGGGATGGTGATCACTTTTCGAGGTTATTTTGTGTACTTGAATATCGATGTCAATACCTCGAGAGAAAGCATAGTCGATCTTTCTATCTGAGCGTTTCGAGGTGGGAAGATCAGTGATATTATGGGTGAGAAGGTGATTGTCAGCCCATTTCAAGATACGATCGGCTTTAGAACCATCGAGTTCAATATCGACATTGAAATCACCATATATAACACAGCTGTTGGAGATGAAAGAGGAGAGATCATCCCATGACCAAGATTTCCTTTCTGGAGCATAAACCCCGATGATTCTAAGTTTGTTTGGTTCCTGAAAATCAATCACTAAAACATTAGGAATTTTACACTCAATTCTCTTGACTCGTATCTTCGGATTAACAAGCACAATAATCCCACCATTTTTGTTTTCGCCTCTNCTGAAAAAATAGTTTGTAGTTCGAAAAATTTCTTTCATAGAACGCTATGTCAGAATTACCAGTTTCGAGAAGAATAANAATATCGAAACTGAACGAAGATATGAGAAGCGTCACTTCAGGCCAGCGAATATCTAATCNATGCACATTAAACGACAAGACCTGAAGATTCGAGACTATTGGCTTTCCACTGTCCCGAGCAAATTTCTGCCATTCTGAGAATAGTGCGTTAAGAGAAGGACTACTTTCCCACTCTCGGAGAATAGAAGTGAAAAGATTAAACTCAAAGGAAGAAAGAGAAACAAACGCTTTTTGCACAAAAAAATCATGCCTATTGGCATTAGAAGAAGTGGTACAAGAAAAGAAAGGGGGAGCGGTAGCGGAAAGAGACACTATGCGGAAGAAGATTTAACGTCCTTGACCTTTTTTAATTGAGCACGATAACGTTCCATCTTGGATTTGAGATCAGCATCGATGATACGACCGTTCTTGTCCACATTGAATGAATTAAATAAACCAGATAAATCTTCAAGCATAGGAATAATAAGTTTAACAAAAATATGGTCATGTCTTTCGATAATAATATTATGAAACGATACATCTTTTCTAAGCCCCGAAGATATTGTCATGACGGAGTCGAGCTGATCAGTGATTTGTGCATCTTTTTTGTTTTGATCATTCATGAATTGTTCGAATTTTTCATTGTTGGAGGATAATTTTGCTAAGTGATTATTAACATCTGACATTTTTACAAGTAGTTCACCGAGTTTTTGTATCATGAAGTTATTGTTTGAAACCAATGATGTAGCTTGAGGTTGAGGAAGAGGTGGAAAATTTGAGCCAATAAATTGATAATCATGATTACCATAATTATTGGCTGGAGTGATATTCCATGCATGTGGGGTGGATGGCGTATCAATGGAGAGAAGTTTACGAGTCAGTTCCGATCGAAATGATTTTACCATTGGACATTTTAGTGAATTGGATTTGTGGTTTTCACCACAACGAATGCATTTTTCGACATTCGAACACTGGTGAGAGGATTTATTATCAATAAATTCTCCACACGTACAGCAAGTTTCTTTAACTTGGGTACATTGTCTTCTAAAATGTCCAATCGCCATACATTTTGAGCAAATTAATACATTAGCAGGAGCTAAATACTCGTCAATATCATAAGTAATGTAGTCCACAAGTATACTTTTATCTTTCAGGAGTTGTTCTCTAAGTCCTGGAGATGATAATTCGATTTTCACTAATCTGATTTCATTTTGAAATTTATTCTTTAATCTTATAACATTTTTGACTTCAGGATAACGAGATTTGATATCATCAGTAAATTCAGCAAAGTTTACCTTAAGATCAACATTTTTAGTTAAGAGTGAGAGTTGAGGAGGAATGGATGGAAATACTGGAATGGAGAAAGATGCGTTGTTGAACATACTGGGCCAATGACTGTCTTCTAACAGAAAGGCAAATGAGAGAACATCTTTGAGATAAAGAAGAATGTGATAGCTAGAATTAATGTTCGTGTTGTGGGAGGCCGAGGAATTTTTGGTTGCCAACCGACAGTTGAGAACATTGATATCTTGATTGTACATGCTTTTACAGTGGTTAATAATTGATGTTTTTACTTGATTGACACCCACATTACCACTACTAAATTTGATGATAAATGGAGGAAATGGGAAACGAGTTTGGGCATAACGAGCTGATTCATTCGTAATTACAGGTGTACTGATTGATTGAGATGCTGGTTGAGCATTAACTTGTTGTAGCGGGGTAATTTGTGGGGAGACGTTTGAAGAATATGAGGTTGATAATGATTTGTTTGGATCTGGATTACCATGGAGAGCAGGATAGGTTGTCGGAGATTTTGAAATCACCGCTTGAACAGCAGAAAGAGTAGAATCACGAGTATTAGGTTTCTTTTTACGTTTTACGTTTTTGTTAGAACAACCATTTACCCAATTTTCATCANATGAATCATTGGTTGTAGTAGTAGGGAGGATNACTTGACTAATTGACGAACGTTTTCGTGCTTTGTTTTGAATTTGGTTGTTAGATGAAATAGAAGCCATATTGGCCTCTAAGAGACCAGGACAGAATAATTATTTAAGATTAATTATAATCCTAGGTACACCGAAGTGTGAAGAGAATTGAGAAATAAGAATAAAGGACGAAAGGAGGAGGAGAAAAAAAAGTTAATAACGACAAGTGTGACTATTCTTGGGCTCGACAGAACGACGAATGGAAAAATGAACATTGTTAACAAATGTTCATATACCAGATAATCACATGTTTTTATCGATAGGTTTAGCATATAATCAACCGAAATTTTGTTCCAATGCAACATGGAATTCAACCGGTATTACATTTGCTAACAAGCAGACATATAATTCATTGTTTTGGGATATATTCATCACAGTAAATAATACAATTTACGTACCTGCTCCAGATATTAAACGTATATTGGTATGGTTTGACACAAATCCGATATTAGCAGCGAATACTTTGGTGAATTCATCTGACTTAAAAAGCGTCTTTGTCACAGAAAACAATGATGTGTATTTTACTGATCAACAGAATTCAACTCTTGTAATAAATAAATTGTCATCAAATGTTATTCAATTGATAATGACAACATGTGATCAATGTTATGATATTTTTGTCGATATGAAAAATAATGTTTATTGTTCAATGGATACTACTCATAAAGTTATTCGAAAATCGTTAAATAATCTCTCATATCCAATTGAAATCGTTTCTGGAACAGGCATCAGTGGATCGACAATGAATATGCTCAACAATCCAAAAGGAATTTTTGTTGATACTAATTTTGATCTTTATGTTGCTGATCATTCTAATCACAGAATTCAACTGTTTCCAATGGATCAAACAGATGGAATAACAGTAGCTGGCAGTGAATCACTTATTCCAACAATTAGTCTGCGTTGTCCATTAGCAGTTATTTTAGATGCCAATAAGTATCTTTTTATTGCGGATCATGATCATCGTCGTATTATTGGAAGTGGACCCTATGGTTTTCGATGTTTAATCGGATGTAATGGAAATACTTCTTCATTTTATTGGCGATCAATTAGCTTCGATAAATTAGGCAATATATTTGCCCTTGAAACAGGATCTCATCGAATACAAAAATTTGAATTGTTAACTAATTCTTGTAGTAAGTTTTGAAAATCAAATAAAAACAAAAATTAATTTTAATTTAATTTTTTAGATGAAACAGTTGCAAATAATAGTAAATTGATTAATTCTTCAGTTTATTTAGTTTTCTGATTATTTTAGTGACATATCCATCAATAAATTCATCGAGTATTGTCGCAGTTATTAATACTTCAAATGGTATTTCATACAATCAGCCGAGATTTGATCCACTAACAGTTTGGAATTCAAACGGAATTATACTTGCTAATGATAGCATTGTTGGTCGAAATGATTTCAGTATTTTTATTGATAGAAATGATATAATTTATATAGTTGGTAAAACTAATGAGTTTATATGTATTCGGATGAATAATAGTCTCAATCTAATAACAACAATATCGACAAATTCATCCACTCAATTTGCAATTTTTGTGAGCAGTAATAATGAAATTTATACTAGTCCGGTGAATATAGCGAACACAGTTAATAAGTGGACATTAGATTCACCTTACAATCATACAACTGTTGCATATGTTGATGGTACATCCTTTGGTTTATTTGTTGATATTAACAATACTTTATATCTTTCTCTACGTGATAAGTATAAAGTTGTTTCAAAATCGTTGCGAAGTTCTTCGAATATTTTAACCGTAGTTGCTGGCACAGGTTGTGCTGGAAATACTGCAGATACTCTCAATTATCCTCGTGGAATATTTGTCGATACGAATTTTGATTTATATGTTGCAGATTTTCGAAATCATCGCGTTCAACTTTTTCGATTTGGACAACGAAATGGAATAACAGTTGCGGGAAGCGGATCATTAAATGTTACAATTACATTAAAGAATCCAATTCAGATTGTTCTTGATTTTGACAAAAATTTATTTATTGTCGATAGTGGAAACGATCGTATTGTTGCATCAGGACCAAACGGTTTTCGATGTATTTTAGGATGTTCTGATTCAACAAACGATCAAGTTAGCTTTCTATCAAGTATGGCTTTTGACAGTTTCGGAAATATTTATGTCGCTGATATAGGCAAATTTACTCTTCAAAAATTTGTTCGATTAAATAACAGTATGTCAATGCCATCGTATAATCAACCAAGTTTCTGTTTGAATTCAACATGGAATCCAAACGCAACAACATTGGCAGATTATAATACAATTGGTCCGAATCCCTTCGGTTTATATATCGATATTGATAACTCGATTTATGCAATTAACCGTGACAAAAGACAAATTCTCATTTGGTCCAATAATTCAATTGTTCCAAACATAGTTTTGCATCCTGATCTATCATTGAAATTAATATTTGTAACACTAAATGGTGATATTTATGTTGATGATTCGACTTCAGTTAAACAAATAGTTAGAGTGGGAAGTGTATATACAAACAAGAGCATTTCAGTTGCGAGCATTTCGTCGTCATGTGCAGGTCTTTTTGTTGATATTAGTAACAGTTTATATTGTACAATCAGAGCTCAGCATCAAATTCTTAAAAAATGGTTGAATGACAAAACATCATCAATGACAGCAGTAGCTGGAAATGGTTCTATTGGTTCGACTTCGAATTTGTTGTATAATCCAAATGGAATTTTTGTTGATACAAATTTTGATTTGTACGTAGCAGATTGCTGGAATNATCGAGTTCAATTATTTCGATTAGGACAATCAAATGGAATTACAGTGGTAGGAACTAATTCATTAAATACAACAATTGCACTCTATAGTCCTGTCAATATTATTCTGGATAGAAATAAATATATTTTTATTACTGATCGCGACAATAATCGAATAATTGGTTCAGATGAACATGGTTTTCGTTGTATTGTTGGATGTTCGAATTCATTCGGCTCATCATCAAATCAATTGGATACACCACAAACTTTAGCTTTTGATAGTTTTGGTAATTTATTTGTTGTCGATTACAATAATACTCGAATTCAAAAATTTACTTTATCATCAAAATTATGCAATTGTAAGATAATAAAAACCACAACAAAATAACCATCCAAAATTTTTATTTGATTATTTAGACGAAATAACACAACTCAATAATAGCAGTAAGCTTTTCAATTCAATTTTGCAGAGAAAAGAAAACATAGGTTGTTTTTAGCATGTCAACCTCCAACGATAATATTGATTCCTGGTGGTTCAAAACTGGCAAATCCATTTCAATATCGAAGGAATCAAGAATTTTCTATTGTTTCTTCTATTACATTGAATTGTAATGATTCATTATCAATAACAAAACAATGGATTGTTAAAAATTGTTCAACAACAATTTGTTCAATTGAAATTTTATTGGATCCTATTATTGTAACAACATCCAGTGAATTATATATTCCAGCAAAAAAACTACCATTTGGCGTATATGAACTTCAATTAACTGTTATAATAATGAGCAGATATCCATGGTTGAAAAGTTCATCATTAGTTTATGTTCAAATAGCTCCATCGGATATAACAGTAAATCTTGTTCCATTAGGAACATCAATGATTACTAGTGGATATGGACAAGATCTTCTATTAGATCCAGGAACATATTCAATAGATCTCAATGAAGATAGTTTTGATAGTAGTGTAAGTTTATATTATCATTCACAAGTTTTCTTATTGAAATTATTTTTGATTTAGAATTGGATTTATAAATACTACTGTCGAATTTATCCAAGATATAAATTTCCAAATTTGAATAGTTTATTATTGACAATCGATGATCTACGAAATGATTCTTCGAATCCATCCTGTTTATCAAATCGAACAGGTTGGAAATTCGGTCATTCAAATCAATCATCTTTAATCATACTTTCGAGATCACTTCAATCGAATCAAACCTATCAATTCATGGTTGAAATGTCCAATCGTCAAAATGCATCTCAACACGCAACAGGTTATGTTCTTGTCAAAGTCGAAGATACTCGACCAATCATGATCGCTATTGGTTGTGTAATTAATACTCTCTGTGCTCCAAATTCAGAATATCAATTTGTTAATCCAACAACACAAATTGCACTTTTTTCGATTCCAATTGGAAATTATTCACGAATTGAAAATATCATTTGGAATCTTTATTCAGGAGAAATCAATTCAACAGCTAATTATTCTCAATGGATTTTATTCAATCAAATTCAATTTGAAAATATTTGGTTCTTCGGACGGAATTCAAGCAATTTTACTGCAACAAAACAATTATTTCTCAATTATCCATCGATTCAATTCTGGAAATTCGAAGTTGTCTATTCATTCTCAAGTGAAACAAGTGTCAGTTCATTAAATTTCATCATCAATCAATCCCCACAAAATGGTTGTTGTTCAATTTCACCATCGAATGGTACAATAGCAACTCTATTCACGATTTCTTGTTCGAATTGGTCCGATGAAGATGGTATCAAAGATTATTCAATTTATTCTCAGAAAAGTATGATCGCTTTCTCGAGTTTGCCATCGATTGAAGTTCGTCTACCATTTGGAGATAATCAAGTTTTATTGGTTGAGATTCGTGATGAGCTAAATTGTGTNACTCAATACAATCTTTCATCGATTTCAGTTCAAACAGATTCACAAACAATGAGCAATTTGCTAACATCACCGAATAATTCAATTGTTAATCTTCTTTCAACTGGACATCAAAATACAATTGGACAATTATTAACTTCAGTTTCACAAGAATTTAATCGAATGAGTACAGAAAATATTAATCGAGCTACATCAAATGGAATTCCCATTGCAAGTATTTCAGTTTCATCACTGACAAATCAATGTCAATCTACAAATATTTCATTTAATCAATCAGCTTTAGTCGAATTTAACAAAGATTTGAATTCTCAAGCGAATACTCTCGAATATATCATTTCACTAACACAAAATCTTCCGATAACAACAACATCGAACAGTATCATATTACAATCATCATCATTAGCACAACTAACAAAATCAACCAATCACCTAACTCGAACATCAATTTCAATTGCAGCAGACAAATGTTATCAACTAACATTGGCTTTGCATTCGATGTCAATGAAAATGACTCAAGAAGACGCACAAATAGCTGCAAAACAATTGATTCAATGCGCTTCGAACGTTTTGACTGCTGTCAATAGTCCATTACAAGAACGAACCATTGTTTTAGATTCAGATGCCTTACAAGCTTCAGGATCTTTTGATGATTATGAGATAGAACTAGAATCTGAATGGTTGAAAGTAGATAAAAATACTTATTATCAGCAAAAAATAGCTGATCAAGTTGCAAATCAAATGAATGAACTTGTCTCTCGATTAACTTCGACATTAAATATTCATATCAATGTTGGACAACAATTGGTTATTAATACATCGGAAGTATTCATGTCTTTGGAAAGTCAAACAATGCAATCTCTATCGAATAAACAATTTATCGATGGATTGATTCGTTTCCCATCGATAACTACAAATCAAAACAATTCAAAAATCTTTATTCGAGTATGTTTTCACATTTATTTATTTATTCGTAATCATTATTTTTAGTCCAAAATCGAACCATTGGCACCCTATGGTAGTAATTCGGCAAATACGAATGTCTCTCGATCGATTTCTTTTTCCGTTTTGGATTCAAATGGTACTGAAATCTCTCTTGAAGCCAATGAAACTCATCCAATTGAAATCTTTATTCCACGTGATCCAAATCGAATCATTCTATCGATGATTCTTCAAAATGTCACATCAAATAATTCGAAATCTCATCAACAATTATTTCATTTTCAAAACATAAACATAACGAGTATACTTTCAATTTCAGTTCATATCGAAATTGAACCATTCAATACGAGTCTTGCTTATTTATTTATATATAAATTCGATCAAATCCCACAATTAAATCAATTGATCAATCGCATCGATGGATGGACAGTGTTTTGTCCATCAAATTTCCACAAATATTTTCTCGACAATCAACAAACTCGAAATCATCAATCATTAGTTTTTGGTTTACGAGAACTTAATTTATCAGAAACTTTCGTTTATTGTTCGAATCATACTCAAATCAATCCACCAATTACCAATCAACGAATTCATTTCACATCAAATTATCAATCGAGAGTCTATTCATCGGGTTGTTATTATCTCGATACGAATAATCAATGGCAAGACAAAGGTTTACGTGTCGGACCATCAACTAATCACGATCGAACTCATTGCTTATCAATATTTATTTAACTAATATTTATCCGATGCTTTTTTGCTTTATATGTATTTAGAAATATTCTTTTTAAAGAATAAATTTATTGCTGTTGTCTTATATTAAAAAATAATTAATCTGTAAAAGTATAACAATTCTTCCGAACATTTTATTACTTCCCCAAATTCCTTTTCTAAGACAAGCTAATTGTACAATTTGACTGTGATCAATAAACAGATTTGCATGCGCACCAGTTAGTGCCTTTGCTCCTCGCCTCTGTCAATCTTTTATACTGAAACGAATTTCTTTATGACAATTCATTATCTGATGCTATTTGTTTAGCCTTTAGACTCAATTTTGCTTCTTTAAGATAGGCGATAGAAAAGGATGGTCTCTGAAATGAGAAACCACTTACGTGTGTGTGTGTGTGTGTGTTCTCTCAATGATATCTAATGAGAATCCTCTTGTTAGAATCAAATCAAATTGAGGTTTTTATTTTGTTAAAAAAAATCAACCGATCACAAGAACAAGAAATCAACAACTGAACTATGTCTAGACGGTTCTTTATCTAAATAGTCTGTCTCGTGTTATATCAAAAAGCGCGCGCAAAACCAACAATAGTAATCACTAGTTTCTGAATAAATGTGAATAATGAATCTTGTTTAATTTGAATAGAATCTGTTTGATTAAGTTGATTTTTGAGATTTTCTAATTGTATTTGTAGTTTTTTGAGAATAATTTCATTGAAATCTTTGTTTTTAACAATTGTTTGAATCTGTTCAGTAAACGAACGAAATTTGACTTGAATAGTTTGAGCATATTGCTGAATAAGATTTCGTTGATCTCCAATTTCATGATGTTTCATCAAATTATCGACACAAAAATGTAGTCATGGCCTGTTTTTTTTAAATTTGAAGACACATCTTAGGAAGAACAAGCAAAAAGAAATGTATGCTTTCTTATCAATTAAACTACAAGTTCGAAGTAGAATTTTGTTTTTTAAATAAAGATGTTCTCTTATCCTTGGTTATCATTGTTAGATCAGAAAAGATAAGAAGGGAAAAAGCCGAGTTTTCGTTTGTTAGATTTCATTAAAAACATTTTTTTTTCAATGGCGGCAACAACACTTTCA
>JGI26536J50258_1001575_pt1 | contig 15385 bp, 12 predicted proteins | sample ThiBiot_750_plan_FD_50258 | JGI IMG/M metagenome (IMG submission 50258)
GATGACTTTTCTACATTTAATTATCAATTTGCTTTTGGATAATCAGTAGTATCCATCAGTACAAGTCACTGTTATGTTTTTCCCCTTATTCTTCTTCTTCTGCCGCTACTGCTGCTTCTACTTCTTCTTTATATTTACCAAAAATAGATAAGTTAGTCAGCGTTCATCATTATCTTCTTCATCGTTGTCGTCGTCTAGTATGCTCATCGTTCATAGCATCATAGTTTATTCGATGTGCGTTTTCTGTTGGTCGGAGTAATGACGGTACCAATTACATCGGTTTTCTCTTTCTTATACGATGTATGTCGTCGTCATCGTCGTCGTTCTTGCCGATCGTCTTCATTTTTTCCTTTTCTTTTTCCTTTTCTTCCTCTTTTCGGGTAAGTTTTCATGTTGATAGTAAGCCAGCTCTATCATGCTTAATGTTAACCCCTTTTTCTACTGGAATATACGAAGGAAAAAGAAAGAAAGAAAAGAAATGAATAAATATGATCGAATCTATTGGAAATGCTCATGCTATTTCTACTATTGCCTTTTCTTTTTCCTATCGTCGCATGTTAAAAGAAACAAACAAACAGGTATACAACTGAGAATGTATATTTGTATAGAACTGATCGATTTATTACGCATGAAACAAAAGAAAAAGAAACACTTGAACCAGATTGATCTTACGTCGCAATAATTTATTTTGTTTGTATTGTTACATAGACAAGGGCGTTACTTCATTTCCGGTTACTTTTGTTGACACTTTTACCGTGTAGACGAGAGAGAGAGAGAGAGAGAGAAGAAAAACTTGTTTAGTAGTTTGTATTTTTCTCTCGTTTTTTTTATATAGCTACTCTTCATATTGGAAAGAAACACTTCCGAGAGTTTTCAACACTTCTCTCTGTTGATAAGAATCGACAATACTTAATGATTATGCTTTCTCATTGTTATTTATAGAATAATTCCGTAGTGATATTCCAAAGATGATTTGTTATATTGAAGTCAAAAAGAATGGTTTACTATAATGTGAAAATGATTATGTTGAGTAACTTGAATTTCATTTCGAGTCTTTATCTTATCATATATCGCGTGTTTGTTGAAATAAATCGTCAACGATTGATAAGCTCTTATTTATATATATTCTATTCGAACGAATTCGAGGCACGATAACAACTAGTTTATTGATAAACAATATAACAACGCGTCGTACTAATTTTGCTACAAAATCTACTTTATCTCTAAATATTACTAACGTTTGCTTTTTCTCTTTCTATACAATTATATTTGAAAAATACTCTAAACGGTAAAAGAATGACAATAAATAAACGATAAAATAAAACGAATAAAATAAAAAATATTGATTAATAATAATAATAATAAATTGAATAATAAATAAATCAATGATTAAAAAGAAAGAAAAACAAAACAACTGCTGAAAAGGCACAACTTCGAATTCAATTGAATTCAGTGTTTAGAGGGCACGACATTTGGGTGTGTTGCCTTCGTAGACACAGGTGGTACCTTGTTTGCAATCAATTGGACACCAACGGTAATTCTTTGGCATCATTTTTTGTTCACAAAGAATGCCTGTGGTACCATTTTTGCAAACGCATTTGTGACCATCCTTTGTCGAGATACATTGACCATTTGCACCACATGGACTTGGATTACATGTTCGTGGTCGGTTGACTAAATAAACAATCGTAAGATGAATTGTTCTGTCTTTCTCTCTTCGGCGAACTCACTTGATTCACAACGATCGCCATAGTATGGTTTTGGACATGTACATTGTGGTCCATTTTCATTGGCAACACATTCACCACCGTTTAAACATGTGACATTAGCACAAGCAGTATTGCTGATAGCTCGTTTACGGGCTAAGGAAAATTTGAATTCGAGAAATTAGCGATGGAAATTCAAAACATACCGAATTGACAATAGTAACCACTGAAGCTGTTTGGGCAATAACATCGGGCAACATTGAGAACGACAGCACATCCACCATTGTTTTGACATGGATTTGGAAGGCATGGATTGACAACAGTGACAGTCGGTGTTGGGCATGGGCAGACAACGCAAGCGCAAACTGGACGTGGTTGAATGATAGCTTCACAGTTTGGACCAGTGGCGGGATATGAACATTGACAGATGTAACCAGTTGTTGTTGAAACACATGAACCACCATTTTGACTAGAAAATTTGCAAACAAGAAGATAAATTTATATAGATTGATTGAATTTATTAGTGTACCATGGGGTTGGAATGCAGTAGTTTCGAAGTTCGCAGCATGGTCCATAGAAACTTGGTGTGCATGAGCAAACATAGGCTAGAAGAATGAAGAAAAAAACAGTTTTAATTATTTAACATGTCACTTGTATTGAAATCTTACTTGTTGGGCTTGTAGCAGTGCAGGTACCTCCGTTGAGACATGGTTGTGAAGCACATGGGTTGATTAAAATAGCGCAAGTTGGTCCAGTGTATTGTGGTGGACATTGGCATTGAAATGCGTTACCAATGACTAAGCAGATACCACCGTATAAACATGGGTTTGGTTCGCAAACACGGATTTCGCATCGAGGACCGTTGAAACCAGTTGGGCAGGCGCATTGATAGGTGTTGAGTCCAACAACTTGGCATGTACCACCATTGAGACATTGGTTTGTGTAACATGGGTTTGTAGCAGCCAAGTTAATTTCACAGCAGACACCGCTGAAACCAACTGGACATGAACAACCGAATGAACCTTGACGAAGATAACATGTACCACCATTTTGACTAGAAAATCTATATTCGAAATTTTCAATGAAAATGCATTTTTTTTTACCATGGACTTGGTTGACAAACATTTGGTGCAGCAGCAGCAAGAACAACAGCTAAATAACGAAAAAATTCGTATATATATATATATTTGTATGTGAAATCGAATTGATTAGAATCTTTTTTTTCTAAACTACATAAAATTCTACTATATCTAATACCTGGATCAATCTGACAATAACTAGTAATACAACCTGTAGTTGGTTGAGTAGCTTTAAACAGAATTGAATAATACATTATTTTTTTTTTGCTCCTCATTCTCATTTTCGATCAACTACCTGAATAATCACATCGAAGACCTGTATAGCCCGTTTGGCAGACACAATGAAATCCGCCACCCGGTACAGAAAGACAAAATCCTCCATTTAAACACGGATTAACTAAACATGCTTCACTAGGACTTTGAGTGCTAGTAGAAACAGTAGGTGAAATTGTTGTTGTTACATCTGAAAAACTTTCGATCGTGATCAAATCATCTCTCAATTGATCACTTGGATCATCTAGATTTTACCAAGATAACTACATAACGAACCAATAAAACCAGGTGGACATGTACAAACAATCGTATTCGGTTCGACTTGCGTACATGTACCACCATTATCACAAAGATTTGGAGTACAACCTTGCCGGGTTGATATAGGAAAATCTTCGTATTTCAAAAGAAAAGACAATCCTCGCGTTCGTCATTTTTATCCTGTCGAAACTCACGAGCTACTTGACAGAAAGCACCAGTGTATCCAGTTTGACATTGACATGAGACGACTTGAAGAACTTGAACGCAAACACCTTGATTTTGACAGTATTGTGGACAACCGAATTGTTTTGGTGTGTTGACAGCTGATCCTTTGCCTGAAAATCCTTTTTGAGCTGGTGCTTCGAGAGCATGAACATCAGCAATAATTGTTGGATATTCATCACTCGATTGTGTAGCATTAGCACTAATAACAATATCTAAAGAGAATTTTTGTCAGATTTAGTTGAACAACTCGGTTTTTTTAATGATGATACACTTACCAATACGATCTTTTAAGTCGTCACAGTTTGTTACTGAATCTTTTGGTGCACATGTTCGTAATTCCGTGTCATAAACTGTACCTTGAGCACATGTAAATAGAACTCTTAAATTATTAAAACATCGAACGAATCGTTGACAGTTGGAACGATCACCAACGAGATCTCGACATTCGCTTCCTTTACAAAAAAATAGATTTTCATCGTTTTTTTTTCTTCATTAGTATCTTAGAATTGAACTTACGTTTCGATTGAATACCAGCTGATATTCCTTGTATCACAAGACCAATAAGAAGAATATATAAACCTCGATTCATGTCTTCGTTTTGTTTCGTTTAACTATTTCTATGTCTTGATCAAACACCGGGCCAATTCGGAATAACGTTTAGTTAAGATCTATCTGTTATACCGACGAATAATGAAATGATTAGTTAAATGTGTATTTCTCCAGTCTATTTAAATTCATCCTCCGTCTACACGACATTTTCGTAAACGTACGAGAAATGTCACATTGTTTCATAACACCCTTCAACATTAAATCATTTATACACGTACATACTTGTTTTACAAACAAATACATAAACACTATTCAAAGTTAAAACAATATAAATTTTTTTTTGATTTCCTCTTTCAATGACGATCTAACATATCAGCATATCTCAAGGTTTGACGCGTATTTTTTTCATATTTTCCTTGCCTTGAACATAATCATGTACGAGACAGGCATGCACACAAACGAACGTTCGTCTCTGTTCTCTTCCTTTGTTCGACTATAATCTTAGTTTAAATTCTGCTGTCTATACATTTAGTTCACGGTCAATGAGACTGTCTAAAGGTTATTAAAATAAATATACAATAGTAATCAAGGAAAAATCGTTCTCTTTGTTGTTGTTGTTGTTTTATTATAGAAAAATTATAACAAAAAAAAACACGCACACATTTAATCATCCTTTTTCTCTACAGTTGATTTATCTTGTTCGTCAAGAATTTCTTCTTCTTCTCGTTCCTCGTAGAGACTTTCATTTGGTAAACAACATAGACAGTAGCAAACAATGGAAAGAACAGCTGATGGAAGGCCAATGATAAACATTGAAAGTAAAGGTGCTTCAATGAACATTGCGGAAAATAGTCGAGATAATTCCCAAAATGGACGAAAAAGACGTTTACGCCAACTATCACTGGTATGTTGAATGATTTTCGTGTGATCACGAATGATTGAATCGAGAATTTGATCGATATCGCTTGTTTCATTGAGAATCGAAGCTAATGGATAGACGCCATATTTACGTTGATTACTATCGTAGAGGAGAAACAATGGTTCTTGTAAAGTCCATACAGCTATTATAAAATAAATGAGCAAGTGAGAGTGAGAGAGAGAAAACAAGATCAATTACCGATATTATTCAATAGATCCAGATCATTTGTCCATGCAAATTGAAAATTTTCATGAAGATCATTGGAATGTTTGGTAATATAATTTAAAATTTGAGATTTAATCTCATCTCGATTCGTTTTTTCATTGAATCCAAAAATAACAATGATCTTTTTGGTTAAAATCAAATCGTACATATTTCCTGAAGCTATTTGTGGATATGTTGTCAGTTTTTCTTTGAGAATAAAATCATCGAGCGTATTATTGTCATCATTCGAATTTTTATACAAATAAAATCCGTCGTTTTTCACGGCGAGAATTTCCGTTTGATACGTCGGAAAGAATTTTTGTTGAATCACCGATGAATTTGTTGCATAGAAATAGGCTTGACTCAAATAACGATTCACCGTTTGTTCATATTGTTGAAAGAGTTGTTCGTTTTCATTGTTAGTAAGATAGAGAAAGAAAACATCATGTTCACGACGAATATCATTGAATTGTTCGATCGAATCGATCCAACGTATCGACGGTCCATTGACTCGTCGTAAGAAGTTGATAACTGCAGTTTTTGTTCGTTCGTTTTCGTATGAGATTATTTGTGAACCGCGAATGAATTTAACTGTTGGAAATCCACGAATATCATAATAATTCGCAACATTCGAATGAACAGTAGCATCGATTCGAACAATACGAATATTTTTAAAATCATCATCTGTTGCTGATAGATCTTCAACTTCTTTAGCAACCGCTTCATAAATTGGCTCAAAATGTCGACAATGTCCACACCAAGGCGCATGAAATTTAATCAAATAACCAATCGATGGATTTGCATTGATTTCATTCAAAATCGATCCATCAACATCAACAACAGATTTAGCATTTAATCCAGAGACAATTAATAATAAACAATAGCTGATTAGCAATGTATTCAAATTTTTATTTCTCATCTTTGTGAAAGAACAAACAAACATTATCTAGAAAACAAATAGATTGTCTTAGAGGATTTTGCTTTTGTTTTTTAGGATAAGGATAACAAAGCTGTTTTACAGTCTAACAAACAAACAAACAAATAAACAGAAAACACGTACACACATCACAGATTATTGTTTTTATCGTTTAATATTTTTTATTTCGTGTTGGCAAAACTGTATCTTGAACTGAACGCATAAATGCTAGGAGTCCGATTTTTTTCGCTCGTTTTTTGAAGTAATTCGACACGAGATCACTGCCATTATTTGACATTGTATCATCTCGTTGTGGCTCAGAATACTGAGGTAAAACATAATCGTTTGCTGACAATGATAAAACGAAACAGAATGGAATTATCCAAACGAAAATTGTGAAATAGGCAAGAATCTCCGGAAATGGATAATAATGATAATTGAAAAATGAAAATGCAAAATAATGATGAATGACTAATAGAACCATGGAGAAAAGAAACGTTGGCGAAAGAAAACCAATAACCGGAAAGTCAGAGAGAATAAAAAAATAGATCACATTCGAAATAAGTCCAATTAAACAAAGTGTCCATGTAAAATCACTTTCGAATAGAATCAAAAGTATATTCAGAGATGTAACAATGATTAATAGAAGACGAATTATTCGTTTGGCAACAGTCGTATATTCTTCGATGAGTTCAGCGACATAGTACATGCCAGCAGCGACCGAGATTGTTAGAAGAATTGCAATCAGAATGAATGANACCCATGAGAGACCATACATGAACCACATGGTTATAGATTTTGTTTTTGAATAGTTTTGACGTGGCAAGTTTCAATGAAAAAAAAGAACAACTAATTTTTCTGGATTCTATCATTGAGACAAATACACAATGTATAGTAGTGATTTTACAATTGGCTAACAAATAATATTCAACGAATGATAGATGGCATTATTTGTAGTTCAATATATGAAGTCACATTTTTTTTTGTTTTGGACTTATTGCACTTGATGTTTTATTATTAGAATTTCTTTCGATTATCTCACATAACGTGCTTTTATTTTAATTGAGCTCGGGGATAATCAAACAGGAGACACTAAATATAAAGACGAAGAAGGTCGGAGCTTTCTTAATAAGACTTAATTACTAAAATTCATTTATTTTTTTATATTCATTAGCAACTTCGCTATTTATTTTCTAATGACGGAAGTGATTTTCTGTATAATTTTGTTCGGCTGTATTTTGAGGGCGGTCACAACTGAATTGAGATAGATGTCGTTGAAAAATGAATAAAATTTAACGTATGCAAATGATTCGTCATCTGACCTCAACACACGCACACCACCATCATTAAATGTTGTTGTTATTTTTTCTTTCTATTTAAACGTATTAATAGTAGTAAATCACCTTCACGGATATTTAGAATCTGTTTATTACTCATCGATTGCTATTTTTTTTCGAAATCAAATCGCACTTTACATACGTACGTTCACATTAGTAATATGAGCCTCCTACATTCTTTTTTTTTCTCTTTCTTTGTTGAATTTTTTTTTTCTTATTCTTTTTGTGTATCGATAATTGAAGAGGAGTAACATGTGTTTGACGAAGCAAACGGCATAGAATATAAAAGAGACCTTTACACGACTTCGAAAGTGACCTTGCAAGTATATGGCATGATTCGTTTCTTTTTTTATAATTTCGATATTCACGTATTCTTATCTGTTGATTTAATCTGTTTTTACAGTACGTCATTTTGTTTGCCGATGACTTTTGTCATCGAAATCTCTTCGTCGTACTTTTTCTTCTTTCTTCCTTTTTTTTTATCGTCTGTTCATCGAGTATTCTATTATATATTCTTCACCGTTATTGTCGTCAGTTTTTACATAACAACAAACACGGTTTGTGCTGTTGTCAATGAGAAGAACAAGGAAAAAAACAGACTGAAGCTCTTTTCTTATTAAGTAAATGTAAAAAAAGAAGATGAAAAAGGAGGAAAAAAANTTTCTTTTATTAGGTTTTTAAATAAATGAAAGCAAAAACGCATCTATCACACATCAATGGTTCGCATTCATTATTCTTAGGAGTAGTTTTTTCTTCATCTCTATGACAACATACAATATGTTCAGTGCTACAATTAGTTTAAAATAGGAAGAAGAAAAACACATCATTCATTTCATTAGAAGTTCAGACGTCAATTTCCTCGTAGGGCTTCTTTGTATTACGTATTGCACGGTCATTATCCGTAGGTATACGATGCGTTTTGATTACTCATACGAAAGAACCGATGAAATATGATCTAACTTAATCAATAATCATCGTTGACGGCAATCACAGTTTCTTTTTTTTTCTTTCTTTTTAGATTTTTGAATCTTTTTTCTTTTGTGTGTGTGCGTGTGTGGTTTTTATAGTCCATTGAATTGCATTGCCATTGTTCGATCATGTTGATTATATAATCGACTTGACAAGTGATTGCAATGAAGAAATTACAGTTTTGGAAGAAGAAACAAGCAGAAGAAACAAGCCGAAAAATAAAAGCTAATGATTCAGATGCAAATGCAGCCAAACAATACGCTGTAAATTTTCAATATTTTTTCTTTGAAAAACGAAATTATCTCTCTCCCTCGTAGGGAAATGAAATTTCCACGTCTAAATACAATATAATCACATTTTTACCAAAAAATTTATTCGAACAATTTCGACGATTAGCTAATGCTTATTTTTTATTTCTTCTTTGTTTACAAGTAGATCGAATTTTCATTCACCAACGCTTAAACTCTGTTGTTTTTTGTCTTTAGCTCATTCCACAAATTAGTTCTCTCGCTCCAGTAACGACAATTCTCCCTCTTGTTTTCGTCCTAGCATTAACTGCGATCAAAGATGCCAGTGATGATATTGTTCGTTGAGATTATTTTCTCCTTTTTTTTTGTCGTCGAATGTATTTATTTATTTTCTTAGGCAAGGCATCGAAGTGATAGCCAAGTAAATAATCGTGAAACAAAAACAGTTGTTGGCAATGAATTAGTAACGAGAAAATGGAAAGATATTAAAGTTGGTGATATGGTTCGATTAGAAAATAATGAATTTGTCACTGTAAGAATGCGTAATTGAATTGAAATCAAATGAAATGATGTTATTGTGTAGGCCGATATTGTTTTGATCTCAACAAGTGAACCGAACGGACTTTGTTTTATTGAAACGGCTGAATTAGATGGCGAAACTAATTTAAAAGTTCGACAAGCTTTAGAAGAAACAATCGGATTAGAAGATCATATTGATCGACTGTCGGGTTTTGATGGTAGAGAAACAACGTCCTACATTATTTTTTTTCTTCTTCAATGAAAATCATTTTGTTTAGCGGAAATTGAATATGAAGCGCCGAATAATAATCTCGGTCGTTTCGAAGGCAATTTAACTTGGAATGGAAAAACTTTACCATTAAAAAATGATAACGTACTTTTACGTGGCACACGTTTGAGAAATACGCACTATGCTTTCGGAAGTGAGATAACAAGAAAAGTGTTTTTATTCTATCGGAAAGTTTATATTGACATTTTGTAGTCGTGTGTTATGCTGGTCCGGATACGAAACTTATGAAGAACAGTGGTAAAGCAACATTTAAACGAACGAAAATCGATCATTTACTCAATCGTATCATTCTCGGCGTAAGATATCATCTTAGTTTTTTATTTCAATCAATATTTATTATTTTGTAATTCGATCATTTATTTAATTTAGATCTTCTTTTTTCTTTTGATTATGTGCGCTATCATGACAATNTGCTGTGGCTTTTGGGAATCATTTGTTGGCTATGATTTCCAACGATATTTACCTTGGGAAACTTATGTTTCTAAAGATCAACATATTGGTGCATTAGAAACGAGTTTACTCGTTTTTTTGTCGTATATTATTATTCTAAATACGGTCGTACCGATTTCGCTTTATGTTAGTGTGGAATTTATCCGTTTATTACAATCGAAATGGATCGATTGGGATATAAAAATGTATTATGAACCGAATAATGTACCTGCTCAAGCACGAACAACAACTTTAAATGAAGAACTAGGACAAATNGAATATATTTTCTCGGATAAAACNGGAACATTAACTCAAGTAGACAATAAGAGATTTACTTTGTTTTCTAATAATCTAATTGAATAATTCTTCTATTTGTTTTCTCTTTTAAAAAGAACATCATGACATTTAATAAATGTTCAATCCGTGGAAAGCTTTACGGTTACGTCAATGATGAAGCTGGAAATGAAATTCAAGACCTTGAAGTAGATTAATATTCGATTCGTCTGAGTACGACAGGCACTTTCATTCTTGTGTTTTTTTTATTTTTAGAAACTAAAACCCATTGAATTCGATGAGAAAGACGATGATTTCGAATGGTACGATCAAAAACTTCTCGATGCAATTAAAAACAAAGATAAAGATGTTGCCAATTTCTTCTCTCTATTATCCCTTTGTCATACTGTTATGCCCGAAGAAAAAGACGGCAAATTAGCATATCAAGCCCAATCACCTGATGAAAATGCTCTTGTTTCAGCTGCTCGAACATTCGGCTTCGTTTTCCTCGTAAGAAAACAAAAAAAAAGACAATTCTTTCTTTATAAAAATCTTTCATTTTATCCAATAGAATCGAACACAGAGTAGTATTACTGTTCGTTTGAATGATAAAGAAGAAACATTCGATCTATTGAATATTTTGGATTTCGATAATGATCGAAAACGAATGTCAGTAATTGTTAGAAAAAACGGCAAGATTACGTTGTATTGCAAAGGTGCTGATTCGAAAATAAAAGAACGTCTCGATCCATCGGAAAAGAATATCATGGCTGAGACAGATGAACATCTCAATGTATGAATTCGATTTGAATGAAGACAAAAACTAACTAAACGATTTGTTTTTCAGAAATTTGCAACCGATGGTTTGAGAACACTTTGTTTAGCTTACAAAGAATTAAGCGACAGTGATTATAATCGTTGGGCTGAGAAATATAATAGAGCCAAGTAAAAAGACGATGGTTTTCATTGAAAAAAGAAAATTGCGTTTTTCCTTTTTGTTGTTCAGTACAAGTATGGAAAAACGTGAAGAGAAAGTAAAAGAGACGTATGAAGAAATCGAAACAAATTTCAAATTAATGGGCGCTACAGCTATTGAAGATAAATTACAGGATGGTGTTCCTCAATGTATTGAACGTCTGGCACGTGCAGGAATTAAAATCTGGGTCTTAACAGGTGATAAAGTTGGTAAGTAACAACGAGAGATAATTGTTCCAAGAATTATTGTGTTTTTAAAACAGAAACGGCGTATAACATCGGTCTTTCATGTCGTTTATTAACTAATGACATGGAAATTTATATAATCGACGAAGAAAATGAAAATTCTGTGAAAAAGAAACTCGAAGAAATTCGAAAGGAAATGATTAAAAAAGTCGAAGAACTATTCGATGTTCAAATCGAAGATAAAGAAAAGAGATTAGATTGGAAAGATTGGGGCATTGATGTAATGAAATTCGATCAACATAGAAAAAACGATTCTGGTAAAAATCACCGACCCAACGGTCATGCAGCCACAACAACAATGAACAATGACAGAGAAGAACGAGAACAATTCGAAGGCTTTGGCTTGTTGATTACGGGACATGCGTTAGCATTTGCACTTTCGGATAAATTAAAAATGAAACTATTAGAATTGGGAACAATGTGTAAAGCAGTTGTTTGTTGTCGAGTAACGCCATTACAGAAAGCTCAAGTTGTTGAATTGGTTATGCAAAATGAGAAGAAAATTACATTGGCGATCGGCGATGGAGCTAACGATGTTTCGATGATACAGAAAGCGCATATTGGCGTCGGTATNAGCGGACAAGAAGGTCGACAAGCTGTCCTTGCAAGTGATTACAGTTTCGGACAATTTCGATACTTAGAACGACTGCTTTTGGTCCATGGCCGTTGGTCTTATTTACGTATTTCGAAATTTCTACGTTATTTCTTTTATAAAAATTTCGCTTTTACACTTTGCCATTTTTGGTTTGGATTTTTCTCTGGTTTTTCTGCCCAAGTAAAACGAAAAAACAAAAGTAAATTTGATTGTTCATCGTTTTTTGTTTGTCTTCAGACTTTATACGATCCATTTTTCGTTGCAACTTACAACGTTTTCTTCTCCTCACTTCCCGTTCTCGCACTCGGTGTTTTCGATCAAGATGTTAGCGCTGATCATTCAATGAGTAAACCTCATCTGTAAGTCCAAATCATTCATTTCATATTGTTGAAGCTTCATGTTGATATACGCAGGTACACACCGGGTCAAAATAATGAATTTTTCAATAAGAAAATCTTTGCTGAAAGTGTTATTCACGGCATTCTGACATCGTGCATCATTTTCTTTGTTCCTTATCTCTCCGTTTCGAACAGTACACGACCAGGTGGAATGAGTCAAGCCGATCTTCAATCATTCGCGTTTATGGTCGCAACTATCATGGTTATTATAGTTAACCTTGAAAATGCACTCGAAACTTGGTATTGGACCGGCTTGTATCATTTCGTTCTTTGGGGAACGATTGTTGTTCATTTTCTTTTTCACTTCGCGCTCTATTCGACAATAATCTATCAAATATTTTCGACCAGTTACGGTTATGTCGGAGTGGCACAAGCCGTTCTATCGACGGGCAATTTTTGGTTTACTTTATTATTGACATGTGCAATTCTATTGTTACCTGTTTTCTGTCGCGAGTAAAAAACTTATTCGGAGTTGGAAAAAGTCAATCAAACTCGATGTTTTCGATTTAGATTCTTTCGAATGCGATTTATGCCGAATAAAACCGATCGAGCACGACTAAATCAAAAATTTCGAACGGAAGAAAAGGCAGCATTCGTCGCACATATTCAACAAAAACTTCGACAAAGCAAACGTTCGATTCGTTCGGGTTACGCGTTTTCTCAACAAGAAGGCTGGGGTCCATTGATAACCTCTGGTCGAATGCAATCGAAATCTATAACGCGTACACGTCAACCATCGCAAGTCAATAACAATGTAAGTATAGACCCATCGAACGATAATCTTCATCTACATTTCANATCAAATCGTAATCATATCTAGTCGAGAAATCGAGTACATCCAATCAAGCCTCTTGATTCATCAGAAAATTCAATGAGCAAAAGCAAGAAATAGAAAAGAAAAAAAACTAAACACAGAATATCTAAAGCAGCAGATTGAACATTCTTTTCGAAGTAATTTGAGTGATATTTTCTTTTGTCTTTCGCACGAGCTCCAACGAACAATTTGTTGTTGTGATGAATTTATTTTATCTGATTCTTTGCTGCTAATCATTGTGTGACAAAAATAAACACCAACTAAGAACAACATGAAATTCTATTTGAAGCCAATAAAATCTGTTTTTGCACAGCTGCTTATCTCTTCTTCTCTACTAAATGTTTTCTTCTTTTTCGTTGCCTTTTTGTTCTTTCGAATGTTCGGATTGAATTTAGATGAATTCGAAAACGTTCGGACACGAACAAGTCTCATCGAGAGGTATAAACAAAGAAAATGGCGATATTATTTCGACATTGCTTTAAACGAATAAACTCCAATAGTAGCCAATTTATCCTTTGTTGTGTTTTTTTTTCATCCTGTAATTCGTGTATATACATCTATGTTCGGCTTTGGTTATTTGATTTTGTCTCTCTCTCTCTCTCTTTCTCTTTTTTTTATTGAAATGTTAAAAATTAAATATATTTGTATGCTTTTGTCGACATTATCTAGAATGTGATTCAAACGCGGTTTTAATCGCGAGCTATGTTTGAAAAAAAAACCACAGACATACACGCATACACACGCATATTTACCAAATAATCCATTGTGTATCTCAACAACGAGAATGATCTGTTGTAAGGCTTTATTTAGCTATTTATTTGCACTAACATCTGCATGCTAAAACGCACATTAATATAATTTTTTGTCTTTGAAAAAAAGATTTATTAATTAATAACGTTTGATTTAGAAGGCAACACCTCCAAATACTCGCAAAACATTCCGACTCAATGAATCGTATCGAAAGAGTTCAATCGTTTCAGTAACCAATCCTCAATCCATTCCAGAACTTATCCGACTCACTCATTTATCATCCACTTAATTTATTCGCCGTCCAAGTCGATCCTGTTTCGTTTGTTTTTTTTTATATTGTTATTCATTTTCGCAGATAAAATCTATTTGAGAAACAACAAAAGCATATGAAGTTCAAATCATGTTGGGTTGTTTGTTTGTTTGTTTGTTTTTTCGCTTTTTGCTATTTGTAAATCAGTACGTTGTTTTTTTTCCGCTTTGAACAAAACTCTTTTTCTATTGTATGATAATTGGTGACGGATACATAACACATTCTCTTTTCTCTTCTCTTCTCTTCTCTTTTCTAACTTATGCTTTTGATTTACTATGAATATATCATGAATCAATTATTTTAATAATTAAATAAAATCAATATAGTCGAAATACAAAGCCAATTCGACTATTGTTTCTTTCAGATTTTCTTTTTTGAAGCAAAAAAAAAAGACGAATGGCAAAAACAAAAACTCCGAAATCAGATACAAAACTGGTTTCAGGAAGTGATCTTAAAGAGTAAGAGTTTAGCATGTGTAGTATTAGCATGTAGATGAATGTACATTTTTGTTTTCTAGAATAAAAGCATGTCGTCCATTACGACTATTTATTAATAAACAAAAAAAGAAAGGCGCTGAAGTATGTTGATAAGATACGTAACGATTGATTGAATGAATCTGTTGTTTCTTGTTGTATTGATAGATGAATCCACTTCGACTTCGAGCGAAATTTCTACAATTATCCAATGAAAAAAAAGCGAAATATTATCAAAAATCCATTGATAAATATGTTGAATTACTTGTAAATTTATTATTTAATTCAGACAAGAAATTCTCATGATGATTTCGATTTTCTTTAGGATGAAAAAAATATTAGCAAACAAACACAAATCGATGGGAAATTATTCGATGTTCTTCTATCAAAACCCGAACAGAAAGTGTACTTTCAATCAATCGATGCGCCTACAAAACCGTTCTAGTAAATCCGTTTTGACCTGGATTTGAATAAACTTTTGTTCTTATGATTTAGCAATGCCGCTGCGTATTATGCTGACGAAAAAAAGCAAGCCAATGAAAAAAACCCTAAACCTTGGAAAAACTTGACTGCAGACGAACGAAAACCATACACAAAAATGTTGAACGATGTAATTGGATTGTTTTTTTTT
>JGI26536J50258_1001579_pt1 | contig 15379 bp, 12 predicted proteins | sample ThiBiot_750_plan_FD_50258 | JGI IMG/M metagenome (IMG submission 50258)
GTCGCCGACCTGCGCACGCTGCCGGGCACGAGCGCGCTCGAGGTCGCTCCCGTGCTCGAGACCGTCGCGCTCACCCTGCACGGGCCGGATGCCTCGGCCCCGCCGTATCTCAACACGGTCGCACTCGTCACCACGACCCTCCGACCCGCCGAGCTGCTCGCCGCCCTCCACGAGATCGAGGCGCGGCACGGGCGGGTGCGTCGCGAGCGCTGGGGCGACCGCACGCTCGATCTCGACCTGATCGCGTACGACGACGTGCACTCCGACGACCCGACGTTGCTGCTGCCTCACCCGCGCGCCGCCGAGCGCGACTTCGTGCTGCGCCCGTGGCTGGCCGTCGACCCCGACGCGGTGCTGCCCGGGCGCGGTCGCGTCGACGCGCTGCTCGCCGCGCTCGACGACGGGGGCCCCGCGTGAAGCGCACGAGCCCCCTCGCCCTGTTCACCGCGGCCGTGCTCGGCCTCGGTGCCGGGTTCCTCGTCGACCAGCTGCTGACCGCGGGTGGGCGCGCCACCTTCACGCCCGCCATCGGACTGCCGATCCTGCTGGTGCTGCTCGGCCTCGCGAGATCCTGCTGGCACTGCCGATCCGCCGGGCCACCCGCGCGACGGTCAAGGTCGACATCGACCCGTTCCGGGCGGTGCGCATAGCGGTGCTCGCGAAGGCCTCCTCACTCGTCGGTGCGGTCGTCGCCGGGTTCGCGCTCGGACTGCTGCTGTTCGTGTCGACCCGCCCGGCCACCCCCGACTCCGGCGCGCTGCTGCCGATCATCCTCACCGCGGCGGCGGGCGTCGCGCTGGTGGTCACCGCCCTCGTCGCCGAACACCTGTGCACCCTGCGGAAGGACGACGATGACGACGACTCCGGACCCGGCGCTCCCGCGATCGAGCCGCACCGTCATTGAGCCGGGCCTCGACGCCGAGGTGCTCGATCGGGGCACCTTCGCGCCGGTCGGTGCGCCGCGCCGCGGCTGGCTGACAGGCACGGATGCCGCGGATCCCGCACCCTGGCATCGGCTTGCGCGGCCCTACCTCAGGACCGAGCTGATCGAGCTCGCGCTGTGGACCGTTGCGGTGATGGGGGCATCCGTTCTTCTCGGCATCTGGACGGGCGCGTGGTGGCCGTATCCCGTGGGCGGTGTGCTCGTCGTCGTGCTGCTCGTGTGGGCGGCGATCCTGCCGCGACGCCTGCGGTCGTGGGGCTACCGCCTGCGCGCCGATGACATCGTCGTGCGGCGGGGCATCCTGCTGCAGCGCGAGCTCGCCGTGCCCTACGGGCGGCTGCAGCTCGTCGACATCGCCCACGGTCCGCTCGACCGGGCGTTCGGCATCGCGCAGGTGAAGCTCGTCAGCGCCGCCTCGACCGGCAGCGTCGTGCTGCCGGGGCTGCGGCAGGAGGCCGCCGAGCTGCTGCGCGACGCGCTGATCGAGCTCGCCGAGCAGCGCCGGACACCGCTGTGAGCGATCCCGTCGAGGCGGGCGACCAGGGCGGTGCGGTCGAGGGGGTGTCCGCCGGCGCTCACGGCGACCCGCGCGCCGACCCGGCGGCAGCGCTCTCGGGATCGGTGCTCACGGATGGCGCGTGGCACCGGCTGCACCCGCTGACGCCCGTCTTCCGCGGCGGGCTGGTCGTCGTGGTCGTCGCGGGCGTGCTCATCGCGAACCTGCGCGAGCGCCTGCTCGCGTTCGTGGTGCCGATGTTCGCGCCGGGGCCGCATCCGCCGGCCGACGACCCGCGGGATCCCGTCGACTACGTGTTCGCCCACAATCTGGTCTTCCTCGTGCTGCTCGGCGCGATCGTCGTCGCGCTGCTGCTCGTCGGGCTGTTCGCGCTGTCGTGGCGCTTCCACACGTTCCGGGTCACGGCCGCCGATGTCGAGGTGCGCCGGGGCGTGCTGTTCCGCTCGCACCGCCGTGCCCCGCTCGACCGCGTGCAGGGCGTGAACCTCACCCGCCCGCTCGTCGCGCGCCTGGTCGGCATGGCGAAGCTCGAGGTGATGGGCGCCGGCCTCGACTCCAACGTGGAGCTGTCGTACCTGTCGACGCGGTCGGCCGAGGCGGTGCGCCGCGACATCCTGCGCCTCGCCTCGGGCGTGCGGGCCGAGACGGATGCCGCGGGCCCCGGCCCGCACGCCGGCCGCCTGGCCTCGGCGCGCGCGGCCGTGGGCGACGGTCTGACGGGTCTGGTCTTCGGGGCGGAGCCCGCGCCCGACCGCAGCGAGTCGGTCGTGCACGTCACACCGCTGCGCCTCATCGGGGCGCAGGTGCTCAGCGACGACACGGTGTGGTGGCTGATCGGGTCGACAGCGGTGATCGTGGCGGGCGCGCTGTGGTTCCCGCCGGGGCTGTTCCTCGCGCTGCCGTTCATCCTCGGCTACGGCGGATATGCCGCGCGGCACGTGGTGCGGGCGATGCGCTACGCGATCGTGCCGACGCCGCACGGCGTGCGGGTGACGTACGGCGTCCTGACCACCGTGACCGAGACGATTCCACCGGGGCGCGTGCACGCGGTCGCGATCTCGCAGTCGGTGCTGTGGCGCGGAACGGGCTGGTGGACGGTCACCGTCACCCGCATCTCGGGCACCCGCCACGGCGAGCAGCGCGCCGAGGNGTTCGCGCGGGTGATGCCGGTNGGCACCCTCGACGANGCGANGCGCGTGGTCGCCCTGCTGCTGCCGTGGCTGAGCGCGCACGAGCTCGACACGATGACGGATGCCGCGCACGCCCGCGCCGCCGGCGGCTTCACGACGACCCCTCGGCGCGCCCGACTGNTGCGCCCCCTCGCGTGGCGGCGCAACGGGTTCGCGCTCGGTTCCCGCGTGGTGACCTTCCGCCGCGGTTTCCTCGCCCGCTCGGCGGCGCTGTTCCCGCTCGGTCGCGCGCAGGGGGTCGAGCTCGCACAGGGGCCGATCGACCGCGCGTTCGGTGTCGCGAGGGTGCGGGTGGTGACGGTGCGCGGGCACGTGCGCACGCGGCTCGGCGCGATCGACGCGGATGCCGCGGCATCCCTCGCCGGTGACGTCGCCGACCGCGCGGCGGCACCTGATACGGTGGCGGCCGCGACAGAGCGGGAGGAGTCGCACGCATGAGCACGGCACGGGACGGACGCCTGGGCGTCGGGATCATCGGCGCGGGCCGGGTCGGCCCCGTGATCGGTGCGGCGCTCGGTGGGGCGGGTCACGCGGTGATCGGCATCACGGCGGGCTCCGACCCCGACCGGGTCGACGCGGTGCTGCCCGGGGTTCCCGTGCTTGAGACGCAGGACGTGGTGCGTCGGGCCGAGCTCGTGGTGATCGCGGTGCCGCACGAGGAGCTGCCCGGCCTCGTCGCGGGACTCGCCGAGGTCGGCGCCTGGCAGCCCGGCCAGCTCGTGCTGCACACGGACCCCGCCTACGGCATCGAGGTGCTCACTCCCGCGGCGCGGTCGGGGGCGATCCCGCTGGCTGTGCACCCGGCGATCTCGTTCAGCGGCACCTCGATAGACCTGAAGCAGCTCGCGGCCGCGTACGCGGCGGTGACGGCGCCGGCGGCTGTGCTGCCGATCGCCCAGGCGCTCGCCGTCGAGATGGGCTGCGAACCCGTGGTCGTCGCGGAGGCCGACCGTCCCGCCTACGCGGAGGCCATCGCCACCGCGACCGCGTTCTCCGATTCGATCGTGCGGCAGGCGACCGGGCTGCTCAGCGCCGTCGGCGTCGAGAGCCCGGGTCGGTACCTGTCGGCACTCGTCCGCTCGACCATCGACCAGGCGCTGATCGACCGCACCCCGACCCTCGAGGTGCGAGGCGACGCCGGTGACGAGCAGGACGACGCCCCGGTCGACGCCGATCGCGACTGACCCGTGCGCGACATCGAGCTCGCCGCGATCGAGGGTGGCACCCTGATACGCCGGGTGGGCCNTGCCCGCGAGACGGTCGAGGTGGCCCCGTTCGAGATCGGGGTGTTCGCCGTCACCGAGGAGGAGCTCGCCGAGCTTCTCGGGGTNCNTTCCCGGCATCCGCGCCGGCCCGCGGTCGAGGTGAGCTGGCAGCGGGCGGTGCGCTGGTGCAATGCGGCGTCGGAGTGGGAGGGGCTCGACCCCGCCTACCGGATCGACGGCGACGAGGTGCGGTGGGACGGCACCGCCGACGGCTACCGGCTTCCGACCGAGACCGAGTGGGAGTNCGCGTGCCGNGCGGGGTCTCCGGCGGCGCAGTACGGCCCGCTCGCCGAGGTCGCGTACACCGCCGCCGACGGNNTGCGCGCCCCCGCGGACGTCGGCGGGAGGCATCCGAATCTCCACGGGCTGTTCGACACCCTCGGCAACGTGTGGGAGTGGTGCTGGGATCCGTTCGACCCGGAGGACCCGAGCGCGGGGCGCGTGTTCCGCGGCGGCGGGTTCACCGACGGGCCGCTGAACGTGCGCGCGGACGTGCGTCGCGGCGCCCGCGCGAGCGCGGTGTTCGACGATGTCGGGTTCCGCGCGGCGCGGGGTCCGGGTCCCGCCCCTGAGGGGCGCTCCCGCCGCCGATAGACTTGGCGGCGACTTTCCGAGGAGCCCCCGTCATGACCGAGCAGCACGCTCAGCCCGCGCCCGCCGACGAGTTCGACGACGATGTCTTCGAGCAGAAGGCGGTGCGTCTCGCCAAGCGTGAGCGGCTCATCGCCGAACGAGCGGATGCCGCGGGCGGCGCCTATCCCGTCACGGTTCCGGTGACCGACACCATCCCCGCGCTGCGCGCCCGNTTCGGCGAGCTCGAGCCCGACACGCAGACGGGCGTGGTCGCGGGTGTCGCGGGCCGCGTGGTCTTCAGCCGCAACACCGGCAAGCTCTGCTTCGCGTCGCTGCAGTCGGGCGACGGCAGCCGCATCCAGGCGATGGTGTCGCTGGCCTCGGTCGGCGAGGATGCGCTGCAGCGCTGGAAGGAGCTCGTCGATCTCGGCGATCACGTCTTCGTCTCGGGCGAGGTCATCTCCAGCCGCCGCGGTGAGCTGTCGATCATGGTCACCGACTGGGCGATCGCCGCGAAGGCGCTGCTGCCGCTGCCGAACCTGCACTCCGAGCTGAGCGAGGAGACCCGCGTGCGTTCGCGCTTCCTCGACCTCATCGTGCGCGACCAGGCCCGCCACACCGTGCGCGCCCGCTCGACAGTGAACGCCAGCCTGCGGCAGACCTTCTCGGCGCACGAGTTCATCGAGGTCGAGACCCCGATGCTGCAGGTGCAGCACGGCGGCGCGAGCGCCCGCCCGTTCGTGACGCACTCGAACGCGTTCGACACCGAGCTCTACCTGCGCATCGCGCCCGAGCTCTTCCTCAAGCGCGCCGTCGTCGGCGGGCTCGACCGGGTGTTCGAGATCAACCGCAACTTCCGCAACGAGGGCGCGGACTCGACCCACAGCCCCGAGTTTGCGATGCTCGAGGCCTACCAGTCCTACACCGACTACAACGGTATCGCCGACCTCACCCAGGAGCTCATCCAGAACGCGGCCGTCGCCGTGGCGGGTTCCACCACTGTCACGTGGGCCGACGGCACCGTCTACGACCTCGGCGGCGAGTGGGACCGCATCTCGATGTACGACTCGCTGTCGGCCGCCGCGGGTCGCGAGGTCACCCCCGCGACGTCGCTCGACGAGTTGCGCGCGATCGGTGCCGCCGCCGGTGTCGACGCTCCCGCGCACGAGACGCACGGCAAATGGGTCGAGGAGCTGTGGGAGCACTTCGTGAAGGGCGGGCTCACCCGGCCGACCTTCGTGATGGACTTCCCGCTCGACACCAGCCCCCTCGTGCGCGAGCACCGGTCGATCGCCGGGGTCGTCGAGAAGTGGGATCTGTACGTGCGCGGCTTCGAGCTCGCGACGGGATACTCCGAGCTCATCGACCCGGTCATCCAGCGGGAGCGGTTCGTCGAGCAGGCGAAGCTCGCCGCCCGCGGCGACGATGAGGCGATGCGCATCGACGAGGAGTTCCTGCGGGCGATGGAGCACGGCATGCCCCCGATGGGCGGCATGGGCATGGGCATCGACCGTCTGCTCATGGCGATCACCGGTCTCGGCATCCGCGAGACGATCCTCTTCCCGCTCGTCAAGTAACCGGCTCCCGGGCCGCGAGGGCGCGTTCGGCGCGCCCGCGGAACGCCCAGTCGGGCAGGTGCCCGGCGGCCACGAAGCGTCCGACGATGTCGGCGAGTCCGTGGGATGCCTCGTGCTCCCGCGCCGCGCGCACGTAGCCGTCGGCGTGGCTCGAGCGCCCGAGCGCCCACGACAGCCACGCGCAGGTCGCGAGCGCGCCGGCGCGGTGCGTGGGCGGCGCGGCGGCCGCCGCCCGGCGGGCCACCGCCAGCGCCCGCAGCAGCCGCGGCGGATCGGGACGCGGTCCCTCACCCCACATGCGCCGGGCGAGCGACATCGGATAGGCCACGTCCGCCTCCCAGTCGAGCTGCGCGCGCACGGCCTGGTCGCCGCGGTCGACGCCGTCGCACCAGGTCAGCAGGCCCACGTCTCGCAGCGCCGGACGATCCAGCGCCCACACGAGCGCTGCGATGGCCGCGGCATCTTGGTCGTCGTCGTCGTCGGCGAGCATCCGCTCGAAGAAGGCGGGCAGATCGTCGCGCAGCGCAGCTGGAACGGCCATCGGTCGGCCGAGCTCGTGTCGCACGGCGTCGACGAATGGCCGTTCGAGGTCGGGCGGAACTGCGTCGTCGGCGAGGCCGCCCTCGTACGCACCCGTCATCACCTCGGCGCGCGCTCCGCCGACAGACGGGTCGCCGTAGCGGCCCCAGCGCCGGGCACCGACCCACAGTGCGTCGTGCACGGGCAGGCCCGCGGCATCCATGCGCTGCTCGATCGCCCGCACGAGCGGGCGGCGCGGCGCGTCCCGCGTCGCCTCGTCTGCGTAGATCACGATCGCCGCGGCCGTCGCCCCCTCGATGCGGCACAGCAGTCCGACGAGGGTCGCGGCGAACGCCCGTTCACCGGCGCGTCCCGCGCCGGGCAGGTCGAGCCGCATCAGACCCATCGTGCGCCGCCCGGTGAACGGCACCGCGACCACGCTCCGCGCGGGCGTGATGCCCGCTAGCCGCGGCACGAAGGAGAGGAACTGCGCCGCACCCGCGGCCCGCACGATCTCGGTCATCTCCCGACCCTCGCGGGGTGCGCCGAGGGGCGGGCGCCGCGGGCGCGGATTGTGCAGAGCGGGCCGGATGCCGCGGCATCCGCCCGGTTCGGGAGGAGGCGGCGTTCTCCCACCCGGCGCGCGTACGATGACCCCGTGGACAACTACTGGCTCGCCATCGTCTGGTCGATCGGCCCGACCATCGTGGTGTCCTTCATCTTCTTCGTCATCCTGCGGGGGATCGTGCGCATGGACCGCACCGAGCGCAAGGTCTACGCGCGCATCGAGGCGGAGGAGCGCGCGAAGCGCGGCCTGCCGCCGGTCACCCCCGCCGACAGCTGAGCTCCCGTCCCGCCGGGTAGCCGGCTCGCCGCCGCNTCATGACGGCGGAGCTGTCGCCGCCGCCCACTACGCTGGTGCCACTGGGAGGGCCTGATGACGTTCATCTTCGACCCGACATGGTGGGTCGTGCTGACGTTCCTCGTCGACCTCACCGTGCGCGTCACCGCGATCATCGTCGTCCCGCGCAACCGCCGCCCCACCGCGGCCATGGCGTGGCTGCTCGCGATCTACTTCATCCCGATCGTCGGCGTGCTGCTGTTCCTGCTCATCGGCAACCCGCGCCTGCCGCGCAAGCGCCGCCGCAAGCAGCAGGCGATCAACGACTACATCCGCGAGCAGAGCACCGGTCTCGACTTCGGCCGCACCCGACCCGACCCGCCCGAGTGGATGCGCGCGGTCGTGCGGCTCAACCGCAACCTCGGCGCCCTGCCGATCTCGGGCGGCAACGCGGCCCGCCTCACCTCCGACTACCAGACGAGCCTCGACGAGATGGCGGCGGAGATCCGCACGGCCGAGAAGTTCGTGCACGTCGAGTTCTACATCTTCCAGTCGGATGCCTCGACCGAGAACTTCTTCGCGGCGCTCGAAGAGGCGCGCTCCCGGGGCGTGGTCGTGCGGGTGCTGCTGGACCACTGGGCCAACCGCGGCAAGCCCTACTACCGCCGCACCCTGCGCCGCCTCACCGAGATGGGTGCGATCTGGCATCTGATGCTCGAGGTCAAGCCGCTGAAGGGCAAGTACCAGCGGCCCGACCTGCGCAACCACCGCAAGCTCCTCGTCGTCGACGGGCGGGTCGCNTACACGGGATCGCAGAACGTGACCGACTCGACCTACAACCTGCGCAAGAACATCCGTCGGGGCCTCCACTGGGTCGACCTGATGGTGCGGGTCGAGGGGCCGGCCGTGGCATCCATCGACGCCGTGTTCCTCAGCGACTGGTACTCCGAGACCGACGAGGTGCTCGCCGACTACCTCGAGCTCGACGGGCTCACCCTCAGCGACGCCGGCACCCTCGACTGCCAGGTGGTGCCGTCGGGGCCGGGGTTCGAGTTCCAGAACAACCTCAAGATGTTCCTCGCACTGCTGTTCGCGGCGCGCGAGCGCATCATCATCGTCAGCCCCTACTTCGTGCCCGACGAGTCGTTGCTGCTGGCCATCACCACNGCCTGTCAGCGCGGCGTGCACGTGGAGCTCTTCGTCTCCGANGAGGGCGACCAGGCGATGGTGTACCACGCGCAGCGCAGCTATTACGAGGCGCTGCTGCGCGCGGGCGTGCAGATCTGGATGTACCGCAAACCCTTCATCCTCCACTCCAAGTCGCTCACGATCGACGACGAGGTCGCGGTCATCGGATCGAGCAACATGGACATGCGCTCGTTCGGTCTGAACCTCGAGATCTCCCTGCTCGTGCGGGGCGAGGAGTTCGTCACCGACCTCCGCGCGGTCGAGGACATGTACCGCGATCTCAGCCGTGAGCTCACCCTCGAGGAATGGATGCGGCAGCCCCTGCGCTCCACCGTGCTCGACAACCTCGCGCGCCTCACCTCGGCGCTGCAGTAGCTCCCGGGCACTCTCCGCCGCGAGCGAACAAACGGCCGCGGCATCCGCCCCGTCGTTACCCTCGTTGTACAGCGCCAGAAGTGCGCCGGAGGAGTCAACGATGTTCGAGAGATTCACCGACCGAGCCCGTCGTGTGGTTGTGCTCGCCCAGGAAGAGGCGAAGATGCTCAACCACAACTACATCGGCACAGAGCACATCCTGCTGGGCCTCATCCACGAGGGCGAGGGCGTCGCCGCCAAGGCCCTCGAGTCGCTCGGCATCTCGCTCGACGCCGTGCGCGAGCAGGTGCAGGACATCATCGGNCAGGGTCAGCAGCAGCCGACGGGGCACATCCCGTTCACGCCGCGCGCCAAGAAGGTGCTCGAGNTGTCGCTGCGCGAGGCGCTGCAGCTCGGCCACAACTACATCGGCACCGAGCACATCCTCCTCGGCCTGATCCGCGAGGGNGAGGGTGTCGCCGCGCAGGTGCTCGTCAAGCTCGGCGCCGACCTGAACAAGGTGCGCCAGCAGGTCATCCAGCTGCTCAGCGGCTACCAGGGCAAGGAGCCCGCGGCCGTCTCGGGCGCCGCCAACGAGTCCCAGGCCGCCGCCCAGGGCGGATCGGCCGTGCTCGACCAGTTCGGCCGCAACCTCACCCAGGCCGCGCGCGACAACAAGCTCGACCCGGTCATCGGGCGCGAGAAGGAGATCGAGCGCGTCATGCAGATCCTGTCGCGCCGCTCCAAGAACAACCCCGTGCTGATCGGTGAGCCCGGCGTCGGCAAGACCGCCGTCGTCGAGGGCCTCGCCCAGGCGATCGTCAAGGGCGTCGTGCCCGAGACGCTGAAGGACAAGCAGGTCTACTCGCTCGACCTCGGCTCCCTCATCGCCGGGTCCCGATACCGCGGNGACTTCGAGGAGCGCCTGAAGAAGGTCACCAAGGAGATCCGCACCCGCGGCGACATCATCGTCTTCATCGACGAGATCCACACGCTGGTCGGGGCGGGAGCCGCCGAGGGTGCGATCGACGCGGCATCCATTCTGAAGCCGCTGCTCGCCCGCGGCGAGCTGCAGACGATCGGTGCGACGACCCTCGACGAGTACCGCAAGCACTTCGAGAAGGATGCCGCGCTCGAGCGCCGCTTCCAGCCGATCCAGGTCGCCGAGCCGAGCCTGCCCCACGCGATCAACATCCTGAAGGGCCTGCGCGACCGCTACGAGGCGCACCACAAGGTGCAGATCACCGACGGCGCGATCGTCGCGGCGGCCAACCTCGCCGACCGCTACATCAGCGACCGCTTCCTGCCCGACAAGGCGATCGACCTGATCGACGAGGCGGGGGCGCGCCTGCGCCTGTCGATCCTGTCGAGCCCGCCCGAGCTGCGCGAGTTCGACGACAAGATCGCCAAGGTCCGTGAGGACAAGGAGCAGGCCAGCGAAGACCAGGACTTCGAGCGCGCCGCGGCCCTCCGCGACGAGGAGAAGTCGCTGCTCGCCGAGCGCCTGCGTCTCGAGAAGCAGTGGAAGAACGGGGATGTCGCCACCACCGCCGTCGTCGATGAGGGACTCATCGCCGAGGTGCTGGCCCAGGCGACCGGCATCCCGGTCTTCAAGCTGACCGAGGAGGAGTCGAGCCGTCTCGTCTTCATGGAGAAGGCGCTGCACCAGCGCNTCATCGGCCAGGAGGAGGCGATCGCCGCCCTCGCGAAGACGATCCGTCGTCAGCGCGCCGGCCTGAAGGACCCCAAGCGTCCGTCGGGATCGTTCATCTTCGCCGGACCCACCGGTGTCGGCAAGACCGAGCTGGCCAAGGCGCTCGCCGAGTTCCTGTTCGACGACGAGGGCGCCCTGATCTCGCTCGACATGAGCGAGTTCGGTGAGAAGCACACCGTCTCNCGGCTGTTCGGTGCCCCTCCCGGCTTCGTCGGCTTCGAGGAGGGCGGCCAGCTCACCGAGAAGGTGCGCCGCAAGCCGTTCTCGGTGGTGCTGTTCGACGAGATCGAGAAGGCGCACCCCGACATCTTCAACTCGCTGCTGCAGATCCTCGAAGAGGGTCGTCTGACCGACGGTCAGGGGCGCGTGGTCGACTTCAAGAACACCGTGATCATCATGACGACGAACCTCGGCTCGTCGGCGATCGCCGGTGGCCCGGTGGGCTTCCAGGTCGAGGGCAACAGCCAGACGACCTACGAGCGCATGAAGGGCAAGGTCGACGAGGAGCTCAAGCGGCACTTCAAGCCCGAGTTCCTCAACCGCGTCGACGACATCATCGTGTTCCCGCAGCTCAACAAGGACGAGCTGCGCCAGATCGTGGGGCTGTTCACCAAGCGTCTCGGCGAGCGTCTGCTCGACCGCGACATGACGGTGGAGCTCACCGACGCGGCCAAGGACAAGCTGATCGAGATCGGCTTCGACCCGACGCTGGGCGCCCGTCCGCTGCGTCGTGCGATGCAGCGTGAGATCGAGGACCGCCTCAGCGAGCAGATCCTGCACGGCGAGCTCGTCTCCGGCGATCACGTGACGGTCGACGCCCCGAACGGCGAGTTCGTGTTCGAGCACAAGGCCCGCGGNGAGAAGGTTGCGGTCGGTGTGGGTGCGGCCGGCGAGATCGCGGCGACGCCGGAGATCGCGGCGACCGCCGACTGACCGAACGACACGAAGGGGGCGGATGCCGCGGCATCCGCCCCCTTCGTCGTGTCGGGGCGCCGGAGGTGGTCGGCCGTTCGCATCGAGCGAGACGAGCCTCACATGGGGGCTCAGCCCTTCGCGGCCGCCTTCATGGCCTTCTTGTGCTCGCGCACCTTCGCGAGCGTCTCGGGCGAGACGATGTCGGCGACGGAGCGCAGCGACCCCNCCTCGCCGTAGGGNGCGGATGCCTCACGCCACCCCGCGCCCATGAANCCGTACTGCTTGCCGAGCAGCGCGAGGAAGATCTTCGCCTTCTGCTCGCCGAACCCGGGGAGGGTGCGCAGGCGCCGCAGCACCTCGGCGCCGTCGGGGTCGTCACGGGTCCAGAGNGCGGACGCATCGCCGCCCCAGTCGCGGGANACGATGCCGCACAGCTCCTGCACGCGGGCCGCCATCGAACCGGGGAAGCGGTGCACGGCCGGCGTCTGACGGAACGCCGCCAGGAACTCCTCCGGGTCGTACCCGGCGAGGGCCGCGGCATCCAGGGTGCCGACCCGGTCGACGATCTTGCGGGGCCCGGCGAACGCCGTCTCCATCGCGATCTGCTGGTCGAGNAGCATGCCGATCAGCAGGGCCAGCGGCTGCTCGGTGAGGAGGGTGTCGGCGGCGGCGTCGCCGGTGAGATGCAGACTCACGCGAGCTTCGCCTCGTCGTCGATCGCGGTTGCCTCGGCGGCCGGGACGATGCCGAACAGCGCCTCGAGTCCGGCGACGTAGTCGTCGGCGTGGCCGGCATCGGCCAGCTCATGGGCGCGGATCGTCGGGGTGTGCAGCAGCACGCCCACGAGATGGCGCAACGACTGCTCGGCGCGGCCGTCGTCTCCGCGNGCGCGGGCCCGGGCGATCTCGGCCTCGAGCAGNTCGAACACGTGAGCGCGCAGCGCGACCACCGCGGGGGTCACGCTGCGCCGTTCGCCGGCCACCGTGAAGCGGCGGGCGGCGTCCTGCACGAGCGCGCGAGCGGTGTCGGTGGCCTGCAGCTCCTCGAGAGGGGCGTGCAGCCGGATCGTCTCGAGGTCGAGCAGATCGGTGTCGGCCAGCTGCGCGACGGCCGGGTCGACATTGCGGGGCAGGCCGAGGTCGATCACCATGCGCCGCGTGGTGCGCTCGTGCGCGACGGGGCACGCGGGGGCCGTGGCATCCACGACCTCGGCACCGAGCACCGCCGGGGTGACGACGTATCCNTCGGCACTCGTGCAGGTGATCACGAGATCCGCACGGCGGGCGCGCACGGCGAGGTCGGACGTNTGCGCGATGCCGTGCTTGAGCGCGAAGCGCTCGGCGCGACCNGAGGGGGAGAAGACGGTGATGCGCTCGGCGCCNTGATCGCGCAGGGCCGCGAGCGTCGCGGCCGCGTAGGCGCCCGTGCCGACCAGCAGCACGTCGAGCGCCGACCAGTCGGCGATGCGGCTGTCGGCGAGCTCGAGTCCGAGCCGCACGAGGGAGCGTCCGGCGCGGCCGATCGCGGTGCCGTTCTTCACGTCGCGCTGTGTCTCGCTGGCGCGCTGGAACAGCCGCTCGAGCTCGGTCGACGTGGTGCCGTCGCGGTGCGCGTCGGCCAGGGCGCGGCGCACCTGCCCGGCGATCTCGCCCTCGCCGACGACGACGGACTCGAGCCCCGAGGCGACCGAGAACAGATGCTCGGCGACGCCGTCGCCGGTGTAGAGCTCATACGCCCCGTCGAGCTCGTGTGCGGCGACGCCCGTGGCGGCCTCGACGGCGAGCAGCGCCGCCTCGACACCCAGAGCGGATGCCGCGGTCACCGGCTCGTCCATGTCGACGTAGGCCTCGAACCGATTGCAGGTGGCGACGACCACAGCCCCCTGCACGCACTCGCTGTGCTCGGCGATCGACCGGGCGACGCTGTCGGTGTGGACGCTGAGCCTCTCCAGGAGGTCGAACGACGCGGTCTTGTGACTCGCGCTCAGGCACAGCAGCACCCGGCAAGTCTACGACCGCTCCCAGGCGGGGTATGGGCGGTGATGGGAAACTGTCAGGATGACCCGCCCCGCCGCCGCCACCGATCCCGCCGCTGTCGCGGGGCCCGCGGCATCCGCTCTCGTCCGCGCGATCACCGGAGAGCGCACCGATCGGCTGCCCGTCTGGTTCATGCGCCAGGCCGGCCGCTCACTTCCCGAGTACCGCGAGCTGCGCGTCGGCACCCGCATGCTCGACGCCTGCCTCACCCCCGAGCTCGCCGCCGAGATCACCCTGCAGCCGGTGCGTCGCCACGGCGTCGATGCCGGCATCTTCTTCAGCGACATCGTGGTGCCGCTGAAGCTCGCGGGCGTGGACGTCGAGATCGAGCCGGGTCGCGGCCCCGTGTTCGCCTCGCCCGTACGCACCGCCGCCGACGTCGACCGGCTCACGGCCATCGAACCCGCCGCGGTCGCGGCAGCCGCCACTCCGGTCGCCGAGGCGGTGCGCATCGTCACCACGGAGCTCGGTGACACCCCGCTGATCGGCTTCGCGGGCGCCCCCTTCACGCTCGCCGCCTACCTCGTCGAGGGCGGCCCGTCGAAGGAGCACCTGCGCGCCCGCGCCATGATGCACGCCGACCCGACCTCGTGGCATCGGCTGGCCGGGTGGCTCGCCGAGGTCTCGGCGGCGTTCCTCGGCGTGCAGATCGCCGCGGGGGCGTCGGCCGTGCAGCTGTTCGACTCGTGGGCCGGGTCGCTCTCCCGCAGCGACTACACGACGTTCATCGCCCCTCATTCGCGCCGGGCGCTCGAGGGGGCGGGCGTGCCGCGCATCCACTTCGGTGTCGGCACCGGCCACCTTCTCGCCGACATGCGGCTCGGCGGCATCGCGGACACCGTGGGTGTCGACTGGCGTACCCACCTCGACGAGGCCGTCGAGGTGCTCGGCACGGATGTCTCGGTGCAGGGCAACATCGACCCGGCCCTGCTCCAGGCACCGTGGGAGGTCGTCGAGGCGCACGTGCGCGAGGTCGTCGCCCGCGGCCGAGCGGCGCGCGCCCACGTGCTGAACCTCGGTCACGGCGTTCCCCCCGAGACCGACCCGACCGTGCTGACCCGCATCGTCGAGCTCGCGCACGAGATCGGCGGGATCGAGTGACGGAGCACGTCGCCGGCATCGCGGATGCCGCGGCGCGCTCCCGTGTGGTCGTCGTCGGCGGCGGCGCGAGCGGCCTCGTCGCCGCCATGGAATGCGCCAAGGTCGGCATCGCCGTGACGGTGCTCGAGGCGTCGTCGCACACGGGCGGAGTGCTGCGTACCCGCGACGTCGCCGGCCTGCCCCTCGACGTCGGTGCCGAGAGCTTCGCCACCCGCGGAGGTCACGTGCGTCAGCTCATCGACGACCTCGGGCTGTCGGGAGAGGTCGTCGACCCTCGTCCCGGCGGCGCGTGGATCGCCGGGATCCCCGGAGTGGGTGCGGCGCCGATCCCGAAGGGTGGGCTGCTGGGAATCCCCGCGAACCCGTGGGACGAGTCGGTGCGCCGCGTGATCGGGTGGGGCGGCGCCTGGCGCGCCTACCTCGACCGCCTGCGGCCGCCGCTCACGATCGGCCACGACCGCAGCCTCGGGCACCTCGTGCGCACCCGTATGGGTNCGAAGGTGCTCGACCGTCTCGTCGCACCCGTGACGAGCGGCGTCTACTCGTCGCATCCCGATGACATCGACGTGGATCTCGCCGCGCCCGGCCTCAACACGGCCCTCACCCGAACGGGGTCGCTGAGCGGAGCGGTCGCGGAGCTCGTCGG
>JGI26536J50258_1001595_pt1 | contig 15310 bp, 15 predicted proteins | sample ThiBiot_750_plan_FD_50258 | JGI IMG/M metagenome (IMG submission 50258)
TCTCTCTCTCTTTATCCTCATGGAAAAAAAGAGTTGAACATAATTATGAACACAAATGTGATGTAACATATATTTCATCCATAATCTATCACCTTGCGAAAAAGTATACTGTTGAACTTGCTAGGAGATTAGCAAGGAAAGAGAAGATGAAGATGACATCAGAGCGGATCTCTTACTGACTCAAACTCACACGTACTGATATCAATGATATGTGTTGATCACATTTTTTTTTCTTCTTTTAATTTGTGCCGCCCTATTTGTTGTTGGACTTGTCATTGTCCATCACTATGCTTAGGTTTCAGTTTCTTTTTTGAAACAAGCAATTTGATATCTCATCGGGATACCTTTTTGCCTTCGACCTCGATCAATCTACGTGTCTTCTTTTTTCTCTCTCTCTCTCTTTCTTTCTTTCTTCCTTAAGAAGATTAATATAACAACGGATAGAAGAAACATTTTCGTTCGTCAGCTTTTTTTTTTTTTATTTCATAGACCTCCTCGTTATTATTGACTTGATTATTCCGCTACGAATATATATATGTATATATCGATACTAATAAAGTCATGCTAACAAATATATGCACACGCGTGTGTGCAATATTGACCGAGCACGATCAACATTCGTTCGCTTTGTCATTCAAATAGTAACAGGCACTAATCTTTGACAGGCAAGCAGGTAGTCTTTCTTTTTCTTCTTTCTCTTTTTTCGTCCTCGCTTATTTGTTTATGCTGAATGGAACCAGTTATACATGATGAATAGTAATTTTCTTCTTTAGCAAATAGAGCGTGCACAAACGTCTATTGACGATTAAAATATATACATTTTATATGAATTGCTTAAGCTTATAGAGAGAGAGAGAGAGAGAAAGACAAGAATCTTCATTAATTCGAGAAAATGTTGTTCACATTTGACATATACGGATTGGATTTAAAGAAAAAAAAAAGAAAATCTCAAGTAACTTTTGCCTTCATTCTTTTTTCTTCTTCTTCTTCTCCCCTTTCATTTTCTTTTTTTTTGAAAAGAGGCGTAAACTAAAAACTCGACATTTTCGGGCGTCGCGNGATTTGTATTTTCACTTTGTATTGACTTTTTTTCTTTTCATTCGAACCAATGAGAAGAAATTTGCTTTCGTTTTTCTTCTTTTTAATGTCATGAGCCGAATTCAAACGAACAAGAGAGAGACAGACAGAGAAAAAAGGAGAGAAAGAAAGAGAGAAAGAGAGAGAGAAACATATCAAACATCACCCAATGAATTGATTTTATATGTGCACTATTCTCTGAATGGTGGTTCGACTTTTTGTCGTTCTCTTTTCTTTTCTCTTCTTAATACAAAAAGTGGCCTATCCATTTCAGAATATTTTCTTTCATCAATGAACAACGGACATCGACAAATGAGTACAACTTCAAGTAAAAACATCAAATGACAAATTAGATTATTCGATTTTCGTTTTTTTTGTGTGTTTTCTAGGTCGAATTTTAACTGATGTACCTTGTAAAGTTTGCCATGATAATTCATCAGGCAAACATTACGGCATATTTGCATGTGATGGGTAAGTGAATTGGAATGAAAAATCATCGTATGTTAATATTATGATTATTCTGATTCTAGTTGTGCGGGCTTTTTTAAACGTTCGATTCGTCGTAATCGACAGTATGTTTGCAAAAATCACGGACTAGGCAATTGTCCTGTTGATAAAACTCATCGAAATCAATGTCGAAGTTGCCGTTTAACACGTTGTTTGGAGGCTGGCATGAATAAAGAAGGTATTTGTTTATATTTCATTTAGTCGAGACTGTAGACTGGATGTCGACGTGATTCGGAAGATTGAAAACGAGAGAGGGAGAGAGCGACGAGAAAAAAAAAGTGAATTTCGTTTTGTCGTGTACTTCAACAGAATATTTATCCACTTGAGTGTTTAAATTAACAAAAAACATACCTAAAGCGATGAAAAATTAATTTCTCATTTTTCTTCTCATTTAGCTGTTCAACATGAACGTGGACCGAGAAATTCGACTATACGTCGACAAATGGCACTCTTACTCAAAGAATCAAGTGATCTCATCAGTGCCTATCATTTTCGTCATCATCATCATCATCCCATACCGCCCACATTTCATCATTCATTGTCATCTCCACCGATTACTTCTCCTCCATCACTGATTCATCCAACTCCCAAATATCCACTCGATCTTCGAACATCGATCATCGAACAACAACATCAAGCGAACGATGCTCATGAATCTGCAGCTCGAATTCTCTTCAGTGCGATCAATTGGGCGAAAACAGTGCCAGCATTTGTTGCCTTGTCCAATCACGATCAAGTATGATCGCATTGATCGTTGACTTGAAAATCTTTTTTTATTATGATTTATTTTTTTTTTGTTTTCAGTTGTCTCTATTGGAAGAAGGCTGGCGAGATCTATTCATTCTAACAGCTGCCGAACAACAATTCTCTTTAAACATCTCCGATGTCGTTTCCAAAATAAGCAAAAATGAAAATCTCAAGTCAGATATTGAACATTTTCAAGATTTAATATTGAAATTTAAACACATGGATATCGATGCGAATGAATTCATTTGTTTGAAAAGTCTCGTTCTATTTAAAACCGTGCTTAGCAATTGTCAAACAATGACAAATACACATTTACATGATCTACATACGATCGCTTATTTACAAGATCAAGCTCAAATTCTTCTAAATACATATATTAATAAACAATATCCATCTCAGCCACATCGTTTTGCTAAATTAATACATTTACTTGCTGGTCTACGTTCGATTTCATCGTTAACTATCGAAGAACTTTTCTTTCGACAAACTATCGGAGATAAAACACACATGGAACAATTAGTGAAAGACATGTATCAAATAAACATGGCAAGCATAGTTGCTAATTCGACTTAGACATTTTCATTTTTCTTCTCTCTCGTTTTGTTTCTCTCTCTCGCTCTTTTTTGCTCCCGGTTTTGGGTATCAATAATTTCATTGTGGGCTTATTTTTCTTTTTTCTTTTGTTCTTTTTACACAGTGCTATTTACGGGCCATTTCTGTTTCTCTTTCTCGAGCACTTTCGTTTTCTCTCTCAATGTCTTGTTCTTGTACTCCTACTACTTGTTATCACGATATGAATTAAATAGAGTTTTTCTTCTTGTGTATACATTCTATATTGCCTGATATGAAACAATTGTTATTCTCATCAAGTGTGACAAAAAAAATAAAGAAATCGGAAATCAACGTTTTTGTCTCTCGTTTTCTTGTCCTCCCCACATGATGATCATTGTGGGTGGAGTCAAATGTGAAGACATCACCTTCGCTTTCACGCTCCTGTCCGATTTGACTAGCATTGATAATTGGTAGGGGTCATCTTACTTGCGCCTAATGAAGACAAGCAAAGCATACCCTATAGTTGATGATTTATCAGATGAATGAACTCTCTCGCTCTCGGAGTCTTGTCAACACGTGTCCATACAGACGATGATCGGTAATAATAACATTGAATGCGTTAAATTTCGCCATGAGCTCAATTGTCAACTCGTCAGATTTGATTTTTTTTTTCGTTTTTCTTGATTGAATAATCAAATCCATTGAACCGAACGGAAATGTTTGCAAACATTCATTCANCGATGAGAACGAGCCAACAAGAAAAAAATAACTCCCCAATGGATTCGTTTGTTTTTTTCATAAACATCGAAAGGAATTCGAGAAAAATAACAACACTTGAACTTTAACTAATCAATACTTAAGACCTTCTCTCATTGTCAATGAACAGATTAAACGTTGTTAGTTGTTCAAGAGCAACACTAAATCTACATTGAAAGCGATTTGCCTCAACCGAAAATAACAATTAAAACTTTTTTTTTTCTTTTACTTGTCTTTGTTCATCATTTATAATTACACATCAGTCTCTATTGTCCATTTTGTTCGTTTTTGTTCTTTTTTTCTTTCTCTCTCTCTCTCTTCTTCTGTCATTGTATATGTACTTACATGTCTCGTCTACCTTCAATTTAAAATCTCTCGTGTGCTCAATATGTGAAATTGCCTTAAGGGTATCATCCAATAGCTGATCATTGATTGTTAATTGGGGACGAACGACTAATTACGGGAGGGAGAAATACTCGTCTAGTATCATTTACATCGTTGAACAAAAAAAGNGAGAATTCTTCNTCTTTTATTTTCGTTTAATTAAAATTGATTCGATTGAAATGAATGATAAGTTTATTTTTGTACAAAAAGAAAGTGACACATTACAACTTTTTTCTCGCTTTAACATCACCAGTGTACGCTTTGAAACGTTTGTCGATTTGTATTCGACGTTGTTTAACTTCGGACTCGAGTTTTTTCAACTGAAATTAATAAAAAAATGAAAGTTAAAATGAATATAAAAAAAAACAAACTTCTCGAATTTCTAATTCAGCTTGATGTTTTTCTTCGGTTGCATTGCCTCGAACNCCATTTCGACGTCGCATCATTTTACCTGTTATCTCACGAATACGTTCTTGAACTTGTCGATCACGAATTCGTCTACAAAAGAAAAAGAAACAGACGTTGTCTATCGAATAATTTCTCTCTCATAAACTATTGATACCTCTCCTCTTCTTCACGCATCACACTTTCCGGTGAACGATTTCGTCGACTTTCATATCGAATTGCTTTCTCAACCATTTCCTGTTGATCTTTCGTCATAACAGGTAGATAATGAGGATCAATACCAAATGGAGCTTGAACAACAGCTTCAGAATAATCTATATATACAGGCGAATAGAAGCTAATTTGATTAACTCAAGTAGTACAACACATACCTTTGCCTTTAACCAAACGTTTTCGACGTAATTGTTGTTGACTAGCACGATAATCTTCTTTCCAATTATGTAATAAGTCTTGATTTTTCACTCGTTGTAATTCTTCATTGATTTTAATATTTTTATGCTACAGAAAGAAGTGATAAATAGATAANTTATTCATTCAATGTGATAAATCGAATGTACTTTCAAACGAATTAATCGTTGTTCTTCTTGAGCACGAGCTGCAAATCCATCACCAATAGGATCTGTCGAAGTCACAACTTTTGGCTTTCTAAAAAGAAAACAGAAATCATTCTTTTGTTTTGTTTTCTTATTTTTTCAATTTGTTGAAATAAAAACAAAACAACAATTCGTGTGAAAACAAAATAGAACGTGGGACAATCAACAATCGAGTGCGCGTACATACACTCGAGGTAATTTGAAATCAATGTTCGATTTTGATGTATGATGCATACGCATTTCGGAATAACTAACTCTGTTAAACTGTATACACGATTGTAGATGAGAAATATTCAAAGTTGGATAATAATCTATTTCCGATCTCAATAGTTAGTGATGAGAGAAATTTTAGCTTATTCTTTTTTTTTTATCGAAAATACTATCGATGGATACTTTGTTATTCGAAGATATTTCAAAGATGAATTATTATGTGGAGACCTGGATAATTGTTGTCGTCGTTGTTGTTGTTGTTGAGGGTGTTGCTGTTGTTCTTTGTTTTCGTCTTCAGCATCTGATGCCCAAACATCATCGATGAATTCATCGTATTCATTTTCATTTTCGGACAGATTCAATCCTTCACGAAGATATTCTTGAATTGATTTAATACCTTGTTTAACAATCTCTAATGGCGGATGATCCAATGGATTACCGTCGAGATTAAGTGCGGATAAGCCTTTTACTTTTCCTGAAAAACGAGAGAAAGAGAGAGTGAGACGAAAAGTCGAGTGGTTGAAGAAACACAACGTTTGTACCTAATTGAGCGGGTAACTTTCGAATAAGATTTCCACTTAATAATAAATATCGAAGACAGGAATGTTTATCTAGACTATCGACTGGAATAAGCGTTAGCTGATTGTTTCGAAGATCAAGCCATTTGAGATTCGGCAAACAACGAAAAAGATCGTCGGGTAATTTAGTGAGCTGATTACCTTCTAAGTACAAATACTTTATTCCAGAAAGAAAAAACAACAAAGCAGATTAGTTTTTCGATGATTTGAAATGAAATGATTTATTTTACTTGCAATGAAGGAAACGATAGTAATGTTGGTGGAAATTCAGAAATATTTTTCTTCGATAGATCAAGACAATTATAACCGTCCTGTCGAGCTTTGAGAATAAACAATGTTAATTCATCTTTATCTTCATCTTTTTCGTTGATTTGTAGAGTTTCTTGAAATTCATTTTGTAGAATATCATTGATTTCTTTGTCTGGTTCATCAACTGGTGATGCTGAAGATAAAGATACTTGTGAGACATTATCATCATCATAATCTTCTTCTTCTTCATTTGCCGATAGATTCGGCGATTGTTTCACATCATCCGTCATGTTTATGTTAATAAAAAGTCAGATTGTATTTTTTTTCTCTTTCAGCCNACTCCATACGAGTACGTGTTACTAAGCAACGNAGAGTATTTAATTGACTAGAAACTATCGACATCTTGTGGTGAGAAAGAGTTGAGTTCATTTATTAAAGCGAAAGAAAAATTATTCTTATTATTATTTTGAATAGTCTCGTCGAGGTAAATCTTGAAGACTGAAGTATGATCGACTGTCTAATGACGCGTTGACCGTCGAACTCATGTTATCGATTTGATTGAAAGGATTTTGAGGATGAACAGTTGTGACTATGCACGATAATGGACCGTGCAAATTTACATAACGAGGAGTCGATGTATCGAACGGAAGAGATCTGAACGAAAACGAGATAAAATTGATTTTTAAATAAATTGAACAATTACTTGTGAACTGCGGCTGTACTCGTAAAAGCACGACCCGATTCATCACAATGAGAGACTGGATCGAGTTTATTCCAAAATGTTTTACCTGTATAATGCGGAATGTTTGGTTTACTAAAGAGAAAAAAATAAAGTACAAAGATTTTTAAAGAAAAAAAAAACAATGAATCAAAATTTTACTAAGAACTCAATGCACATTTCGGTTGTTCGGATCGAACAATTGTATACGGTTGAAAATCAATGGTTGGATTGTCGATATTTTCTAATTGATCACCTCCAATACAACCCGAATAACCTGATATTTGCTTGGCACGTGATAATGGAGCCACATTCTGAAATGGTTTTTTTATGTAATATGTATTTCGTGGTTGTGCACGATCCCATTCGAGAACACGGTATCCACGGCTATCGTAAAATGACGGTAGACTTCTCGATGTTAATAATGGATCACTTCCATTTTCTTCGTAAGTTGTCGATGGAATTGATTTTTTCGTTGGCAATGGCAAAGGAACTTCATCGAAAGCTGCTTGTTGAGTCGATGTGTACATGTAATTTCGTGCGAGATCGTCAACAGTCGTACGTGGNTGTTTTCGAAAAGGTATTTGNGTGGGTAGACGATCACCATTCTGAAGAAAATCTTTTGTTTGTCGAGCATTTTCGCCCGGATTTATCGAACCACCAGGTCCTATGTGAGCACGAGCTGTTCGATCGTTGAATTTCGACAGATTCGCGATCGTCATTTGACGAGGCACAAGTCGTTGTGGATCTGGTCGTGATTTTCCGAATGAAAACTTTGCCATCGATGCATCAGACATGTCCATCGGTCGATGATAGACTTTTCGGTTCGGTTGACTCGTATATTCATTGCGCTCATTCTCAATCGGTTCTAAATTGAATCGTGTTTTAACATAAGGTGTTCGCTGTAAATGATAGACACGTTGCGTTTGAGTTTTATCTATGACTGTGGGTGCATCGTGTCCATTACTTCGAAAGAACGCATAGGAACTCGGTCGTGTTAAATTCAATGAATTTTCGAGACAATATGGCTGCGAGGCAACTACTTGGGCCATATTTTCTTTTGTAAATAAATTTGTCAAACAAGAAAATAAATACTTCTATGCCATTTGTATGTCATGAAACTTAGCAACATACGTGGCATGTTGAAGAATATTTTCTCGAATGATTCTTAATTATGGAAAACGACGAAGGGAGAGAAGAAGAGAAAAAAATTCATTTTTTGTTTATTCTTTACATACAAGACTAGAAAAAAAAAACAGAAACACACGCACACATAAGCAGATGATTGCTTGCTTGTTCTATACAACACTTGCACGTGTTTGATAATTCGATTGCCATGATGTTGATGATGATGATGATGGCGATGTTTTTTCGTCTTTTGTTAACATTTTATCAAGCAAAAGAATGCCATTGAGTAATGGAGGCGGTTGAGGATTGAGAATTGTTTGTAAAGTTGGAAAATCAGTTCGACATTGATTATCACGTTTGATCGATTTCGGTAGAGTGCCGAATGTTGACGATGAATTTGTTAGAATTTCATGGAAAATATCGTTCGTCGGTTGAAAACTGACATTTTTCGGTGATTTTCGTGTTAGTGTCGTTAGAGCAGAAACNGTATGTTTTCGTTCGAGATCCGATGTCGACGAAGAAAACTCGCCATCGGTCGTTGACGGTGTTGTTAATTGAGAATTCTTTTAAAAAAAAGAAAAGAAAGAAAAGGTCAGTAAGATCACCACATGGCTCATCCGTATGCTTAACAATCAGTTGACCGAAGAAAACTCATCAATAGACAAAAGGTCGTGTTGATATACATACTNCAACAATGATACATTCAAGATATAAACATACTTTTCTTTGTTTAGTCCAAACGGCATAATCATTTTTCTCATTTGATGGTAAAACACCGTGAAGAATTTTCTTTTGCGAACATTTCTCTTCATCATTGACTATTAATCGACTTCCGTAGAGATTTTGTTTCACAGTTTTCTTCCAACAATATGTATAATAAATGATAATCAATGAAAAGAAACTAATTAAAAGAAAAATCAAAATAAGAATAAGAACTGTTGGTGTTTTTCGTAATGTTTTGCTCATATTATTGAATAGATTCAATGATAATGGATTATATTTATAGATAAGAATTTGTAAACGTTTCTTCGTAAGAAACCGATGATTTTTAGCTTGAAGTTCAATTTCATATGTTCCTGGAGTGATTGACGAATTTTTCAACCAAAGAGAATTGTTCAGTCCGATNGAGAACAGTTCTGAATTAGAAATTGTAAGAATAACAAGAGAATTATTATCCAGATCTCGATCATCGATTTTAATTTCAGTAATAAATTGAAACGATGGATTCGAAGGATCGACTCGTTTGGAATGATCATTGGATAGAACATGACGAATTTCGTTTGTCTCAGGCGAAACGAATACAGGTGGATTATCGTTAATATCTCTACCAAAACAAAACAAAAACAAAATCGAGACAAAGAAGAAGAAAGAATTCTTACAGAATTCGAATAGTCACAATTGTTGAGCCAATTGTTGAGTTATCCGTTGCAATCACTGTTAGTTTATACTCGTCTTGCACTTCTCGATCGAATATAAAACTCGTCGAAATCCAACCATCTCGATCGATTTCGAATAGATCTTCGTAATTACTCAAAGCATAATAAATTCGATCGCCAATATCTCGATCGAATGCTTTCACTTGACCGACAAGACCAATCGTTTGATTTTCATAGATCGAAAACAAGTAATTATCTCGTTCGAATTCAGGCGAATATTCATTGATATTAATGATATTAATTTGTACATCAATAAATGATTCTAAGCTCGGTTGACCATGATCTCGTGCTCGAACTTGAAAATGATATTCACGTTTGAGTTCATAATCGAACGATGTGTTCGTTGAAAGCATGCCTTCGTTTGCTGTGATATGAAAATAAGATGACGGAGGACTAATTGCATAGGAAATCTGTCCATTGACGCCTTGATCCGAATCGAATGCTTGAACTTGTCCGATAATCGTCGGTATTCGATTGTTTTCGATGAGATCGAATGTATAATTCGATTTGAATTGCGGTATTTCATCGTTGACATCGGTTATATTCAATTCAAACGTCATCGAACGACGTAGACTCGGTTGACCGAAATCTCGAGCTCGTAGTTCAATTTGATAGAAACTCATTGTCTCACGATCGAACGATCGCGTTGATTTCACAGCATAGGAATTCGATTGAAATTGTTCGAGATAAAACAATCGATGTGGTTCGACAGTTAATTGTGCCTTGAAAAAAAATCCACAAAACACTTTTTTTTCCTGTTCTTCTTAATTTAAACTACTCAGTCTTACTCGTCCATGATCGCCAGAATCTTGATCGTAAACAGTAACAAAAACTAACGGTAGATTAATATCAAATGATTCGTTGACAAATGCTGTATTGCCCGTATGTTCAAGTAGAGAATTGAATTTCATTTGTATCGATGGCGGATGATCATTTTGATCGAGAACATAAATATCAATTCGACATGTATCACTTAATGGATTGGCGCCTTTATCATGAACACGAACTTTTAGTTGATAGAATTTCTCGGATTCATAATCGAGTGCTTGAGTCAATGTGAGAACACCCGTCGATGAATCCAAACGAAAAAGATCGTCATATTTCGATTCGAGTTCATAGACAAGTTCGGCATTAATGCCAAGATCGAGATCGATTGCGTGTAATCTTAAAAGATACTCGGGAATGGTATTTTCAGCAACGGAAATATTATAAACCGATGATTCGAATTTCGGTTGACAATCATTGATATCTCTGAAGAAAACAAATAAATGTCTCATCGAATTCAAACTAAATCTCTTACGTTATTTCAATGGTAAGAATCTGTGTACCAATATTGGGCGGTGAACCTCGATCGATTGCTAATAATTTAAAAAAATATTTCTCAATTTTTTCTCGATCTAATTTTTGTTTAACGATTAATTCTAATTCTCGACTCTGATTATCGTAGATAAGTGCAAATTGTTGTTGATCATATTGATCAATCGATTCTAAACGATAACTATCGATACCATACGGTGGTGAATCATAATCAACGGCAATTTCCAATGGTATTCGATGTCCAAGTGGAACATTTTCAGCCATGAAAATTTTCGCTTCGACTTGAGAAAATTTCGGTATTATATCATTGATATCATGACATGAGATTGGCTGAGAAAGAATGTAATTAAATGGCGATTGATTAAGATTGACAGTTAATGTTAAAGTAAAATTACATTCGAGAACATTACCACCGAAACACAGACGTTTACGAACGTAATCTTCTCGATCGAGACGAGATTTTAATTGTATTCGTCCATTGACATATTCGAATGGTTGACTTGTTTGACTGTGAAGTAAAGATGCTTGATTAAAATGAACATGAAGTGTATGCAATCGTGGACGAAGATCAACGACAATTGTCGATATTGGACTTTCTTCGAATATGGATACTGATGGAAGAATTTGTGAAACAATAGCTGATAATGTAGATAGTGGAATATTGAAAAGTAGATAGATGCCAAGGATAAAATTCATTATTGTGATTGAATATGGAAGAAAGAAATGGACAAATGAGAGAATGTATATGGTCTATCTATCTAAAGAGAGAACAGAGAAGAAAAGAAAGAGGAGGAGAAGGAGAAGGAGGAAATAGCATAAATCAAAGGTATAACTTCGAGTCAAAAATGCTCTTTAAGATTTTCAGTAAATGGTTCTTTTGCCTTCTCTTGAAACTAGTACATAATCATTTATTAAACGATATGACAAGTGGGCGTCGTTGTGTCTCGGTTCTAATATAGTTCAAGGTTTTTCTTTCTCAGTTTTACAGGAAATTATTGTATATAAGGCGGAGAGAGAGAAAGAGAGTCATTTTCTCTCTCTCTCTCTGTCTCACAGTGAGATTTATGCATGAACGAAGTATTCGTCATCACGCAATTTCTCTTCTGAACTGAACGATTTCAGTCAATTGTATTTAGCTTCTCTCGTCTTATCATTCACATGGGACAATTATATTTTATGCAATAAAACGGAAATAATCTCTCTGTTAAATTTCAATACGAAAGCTAAATGAGATTTCTCTTTTTTTTTGTCTTATTCGAAGTGCGCACATATATACGATGAGAAGATGATCTGTGTTTATTTCTTGCGACATCGTCTGTTTATCTCTTTCTCTCTTTACAGATGGACAGCAATGAAAATGAAGCCATATGTAATGACTTCTCTCTTATAGGGCAATATAATCATCTTCTCTCTTCTCGAGATTTATGGTTGAGAATATCGACACATACGTTAGGTGTTGTTCAGTAAATTGAATAAGTTCGAAACTTGTGTAATGATTATTGATATATGGGAATAGTCACCATATGGATCGAACAACATAGTCAAAATAAACGAACAACGATTAAGTCCTAATTGATAGGATGTCATCAAGATATATAATTATCCCTCTGAACATCGGAAAAAGAAAGCTTTTCCTGATGATGATGATGATGATGATATTACATGATTGCATGGTAGAACATCGATAGCTAATGATGCATGTATTTTAAAAAGTGATTAGGATTTACCTTGACTGTAAAACAGGTTTGCATGATATTTGTAATTAAAAAGAAGAATCGATCAAGCTTAAAACAAATACTTACGCAAGGATTTCAATTGAACTATATACGCATATACAACAACGACAAAGACGACGACATGGAAAACAATTGATTGATTAGTAGAAATACTTTGTCGAACAGCCGTCTATCTTTCCCATGATAAGATTTTCTCTTTAATATATATATATATGATTAATTCTTTGTTCTATTGTTCAGTTCGAAAATTAACTTGTTGAGAAAAAGTCATAAAAAAATGGACAGAGGACATATGTTAATTGACCTTCACATATCGATTACATCATGAAATAAACTATTATTTTTATTTCGAAATATCAATCTGACTTGGCGTGTTCAACATATATATATATATATAGAGAAAGAAATAGCCTAGACAGCTGACTAGTTTATAGCATGTAATCAAAAATGGACATTTTCTTGTTGCTAAGAATCGACAATTTAATGCACTTTCTCATGAGAATACACCTGGTTGACGATAATAAAAATCTTTAAACGTCAATCGACGTACATATGTCATGAAAATTCTTGAACGCTAAACGGCAGTTTCGATTTTCTTTTTGTTTAATTGAAAAAAAACATAAACAAGGTCATCAATCAACGATGATGACGTCACGTGAGAGATGTACTCTCTTTTTTGCTCTCTTGCGTGTGTATATTTATTGACAAGCTGTGATTTAGGAAGAAAACGAAAATGAAAAGAAACGATTCGGTTGAATAATTTTGTCTCTCATTTTTTTCTTTTGCAGTATAAATGCAAGAAAAAAAAAGAAAGAATATTAAAACAGTATTTAGCAAACATGGACGCGATACATAAACCTCGTATTATAATTATGCGTCATTCGGAACGTTTAGATTTTGCACTCAAAAATAACCATTGGCCACATGAAGCGTTTGTCAACGGTGTCTATTCGCCGAATGTCACTCAAATGCCAACATTTTTGCCCTTACGTGCCAATCCACATGAATATTCGCTTGATACGCCATTGTCGCGGCACGGCAAAGCTCATGCTTATCATACGGGTGAATTTTTTCGTTCAGTAGGCTTAATACCACATCGAGTTTATACATCACCAGCTATGCGATGTGTTCAAACAGCTGATTCCGTACTCGAAGGTGCACATCGACGTGAACGAGCACCATTACGTGTCGATCTCGCTCTACACGAGCCCACCAAACGACAACTACCAATTCAATCAGCTGAATTCTTTGCATCGGCTGGTTTTTTTGTCGATTTAAATTATCAACCTGTTCTTGCGCCGAAAAATAGTTCGGTGATCGTCCGAGAAACACGTCTCGCTTACTATCGACGAATGTACGCTTTCTTAAAGAGAATTAGTCAAAAACTTATTAGTCAAAATATGAAAGTATCGGTTCAATCAGTTCCACCGACTGTTCTAGTTGTTACACATCGGCCGTGTGTAACTCTCCTAGCAGCGATGTTAAATCTCGATTCAGTTGATGATAAAGTTGCGTATTTAAATGCTATGGAATCGGATAGACGTGGTGAAGTCAATTTTCTTTCGATGATTATTGCTGAATATGATGCTGCAACAGGTTTATGGACATTTCTTTCGGATTTTCCTCAATTAGCATCGACGACATCATTGACAGCAGCCGATCGTCTCATTAAATCACTTAAAATTTCTGATTAAAACTGTCGCTTGTCTCTGTATGTGTGTGCTTTCTTTTTTTCTGATGTCAGTAATAAATAACCGAGGAGATTATGTCCAGTTTTGATTTTTTTTTCATTGGTCAATCGATTTGCTAGAGGCTTAGTTCGCGTATTGATGGAGTAGTTGTGCTGTGATGTCGCTCACACTATTTTCACTTTACATTCGTTTGTTCCTTTCGACATCATCAACATATGCATATGTATAGCTGTATGTTCCGGTGTTTTATGGTGTGATAAAGCTAATTTTCATAGAAGGTCGTTAAGAGTCTGTGTTGTATTGTGTTCTTTTTTTCTTTGATAGTTAAATATTGGATTGAATCTCCGTTTTTCTTTCTTGTTCGCTCTCTTCGTCGTTTTTTTTTACAACAATCAAGTGAGACTTCAGATTTTATTTGATCAGAATTTCTTTTCTTGTCTCTTGACGATGACTATCAAATGACATATTAATGTGAATTCGTATATATATATATAGCTATTCTCTCTTTTTTTTCCTTCTTCTTATCTTAGTTTTATATTTTACTATTACACTGGAAAATTTTCTTTGATTATACTTCCTATTTGGAGCTATGCCAAGTGTTTGTCCCCTGTTCGATGTCGTCGGTTGTCCGTTCTTTTTCTTTTCTCTCGGCTAGACAAATTACATCCCGAGCTCGTTCTCTAGTTGGTCAATGTCCCTTGTCGGTCATTGACGAGAGCATGAGCGAAAGAGAGGAGAAGAAGAAGAAGAGAAGAGTAAGTTTTGAATATAATGAGTATGCAGTCGGACGAGTGCAGTTTGAGAGTTACTATTACACTCGTATGAAAAAAAAGTACATTCGATATTGTGGTAAGCAAGGCTCTTTTGTCTTCATCGTCTCGATGTATTTGTTCATTCAAGGTTATTTTTTTCTTCTTCTTTCTTGTTTCTGGACTTGTCACATTTCGATTTTTTTTCTTTGCTTATGCATGGCAAGATCAAGTAAAAAAAAACACACGAGTAAACGAACGAACAAACGAACGAGTGAATAACCAATACTGATTAATAGCCAGATAAATATTCGATGTAGGCGTTTTTGTGTATTGAGCCAATATATATATAAGCCCGTAAAGTTTTTATTTACTAACATAGACAAGGTGTCTGTACATACACGTATGTGACTAGTCGTTTTTGTTGTTGTTGATTCAAATATCTTGGATGTTAATGATGATTGACTCTTTTTTTTT
>JGI26536J50258_1001603_pt1 | contig 15257 bp, 20 predicted proteins | sample ThiBiot_750_plan_FD_50258 | JGI IMG/M metagenome (IMG submission 50258)
TGAGAATCCCAAGAAATCTATGATGAATTCGAAAGAAATACAGCAACAAACTATAGAATGTGAGTTTATGCTTGGAATAAATTAAATATAAATATATATATATTGATTTTTTTTATATTTCAGCCGATGAAGAAGAAATTGCAAGCAGTACAGCTGCACAAAGTCTTGGTATTCGTGCTCAAAAGAAATTACTTGGGTAGATAAGACATAATCATTTTCTTGATTTTAAAATCGTTCGTCTGTTTTTCTTCTTCTTCTAGAAAACTTTCATCGAAATCAGTAGCCAAAGTATTTATCGATGATACAAGTAGTCGCATATTAGATAATCTTCATAAATTAATACGTGGCTATTCCGGCAGTAAGAAAGATGCCGATAAAGTTCTTAAATCTATCATAAAAACAATTGTTAAAGTCGGTATACTCTATAAAAATGATATTTTCTCTGATTATGAATTGAAATTAATCGATGATTTTCGTAATCGTTTTCATTCATTATCAAAAGCTGTTGTTACATTTTACGAAGTTGATTTTACATTCGATCGAGTGTTTCTTACACGTATGTGTAAAGAATGTCAAGACATAACACATCAAATTATCTCAACACATTTAACACAAAAATCTCATGTACGTATCGATTATGTCTTCTCAACAATCACGAATTTACAATTTCTTGAATTTGCTTTCAATGCTGATTCATCAACAAATCGTGCAATTATTAAAGATATTGTTGATGATATGAATTCATTGATGGATGCTGGTTTACTTTAAATTTATTGAATAAACACGAATCTTTTTTTTTTATTCTATAATCAATAATCAATGCTTTGCTCTTTCTCATTCTCATCTTTTTTTGTACAAAAAATCTTTTTTTTTTTGGCATTCGCTTTACTTCTTTATTAGCTACATATCCTCATCCTTTTCTTTGTGTCTCTCTTTTGAATTAAAATATCATTTCGAATATGTTCAAATAATCGAATCTTAACCGATGAGACCTTGCTCAGTACATAAAACAATATTATCATTGTTATTTATACGTCATTTCCGTTTTATTTTTGCGTAGAAATATGATAACAGTTGATTTATGTAAATTATCAGCAAATTCATCTAGATATTCTCGTCNTATGGGCGCGTGACGAAGATTTTGACTTGGTAAACAAAAGAATTGTCGGAGGATTGGTTCAAATAAATAAGATCACTTCATTTTTTTCTCTCTTTCTACTCAAATAGTCATCAAGGCGACCAAANAGAAAAAGAAAAGAAACTTTGAAATTATGCCGTTTTCATACGTGTGCACAAACAGCTTTGTCAATCATATTTTTTTTCTCCATTGTGTTCTCTCTGTTTATTCTATTCACTTTTCAACGGAGACCGTGTAGTGTCGATAAATGTAACGGCTGTTTTTCTGATTTTTATTGGCGAAAAAAGGCATTTTTCTTTTCATTTGATATTAATGACAACGAAAAATTTAACGAAATCATTTCAAGGAAAAATTACCGGAAAACATTTACCACCGTTAGCAATTACGAATAAACAAGTGACAACGAATGCTGATGAATTTGTGCCGAATTCNATTTTGAAAAAAATTAAAACCGATAAAGAAGAGANTAATGATGATGATGATGATTTACTTCTACTCGATACATATCCACCTAAAAGTAATCGTCATTTCGGTTCGTTCATTCGCATGAACTGTTTGTTTTAGATTGGACTGTTCCGAAACATTTAAAATCGAGGTTTGATTTTCGACTAGAGANAATTTATTTCGAATTTTACTATTGATTTTCAGTTACGAACAAGGTCAACACGCATATCCAATATTTGGTAAAGATTTGATTTCAAATTAAAATTCAATCAATATTTTATTTTACAGATACTTCTTTGACATGTGAAAATTTGCCTGGTGATCTGATCGATGCTTTTCCATCGCCACTTAGTGATCGTATAACGGTTAGTGAACTGTTACTTTTTAATAAAACAAGAATATTTTTAATTTAAAATATTCTCGTTTTTTTTCGGTTCTGTTTTTTACTCGACTAAAACAAGAATATTTCTTTTTTTCTCTCTCTACGTCTTTTTCTTTTCTTTTCTTACACAGTCATCACGTTACTGTCGTCGGTCTGTAAGCAGTTCTTGCAGTCGTCGTTCGTCAATTCTTTATCCACGACACACAACAATTCCAGTTGAATCTATTCAACTACGACGCGAAGAAACATTTGACACATTGTGCGAAAGTTTCCCTGAAACACATCGTTCAAGTTACGCATTATTACCACCAATTCAATCAAAATCATTGAACGAACCCTCCGAAATTCCTGCTACTGTAGATTCACAATTGTTAGCTGTACCGTCAAAAGATTTAATTCCTAGTCTATCACCGCCTTTAATCACTCCCGAACAAATACCAGCGATACAAAAAGAAAGAGAAGAATTTACGAGAAGATTACTTTCGAAAAGTCTTCATCGTGAACCAATGAATTCTTCAATTACAGTACAAAAATCGGCTGCTGTAAAGCCTGTTGTTACACCACGTGTACAGAAATCTATTATCGAACCTCGTCGTATGAACAGTGTAGAACGTCAACCACCAACAAATCTCAATCGTGCTAAACTTTCGACTGCAATCAGTTCAACTTCCATCAATCAATCAACACATCAACGTTTTGGCAAAGTTGCTTTGGACATTTTTCAACCACAATCAAAATCAACAACAACGAAAAAATCAATCCTATCAACGAATAAAACGAAATCAACGACAAAAACGAATGTACCCAAAGTTAAAATCGACATTTCACCACCGTCTGAACAAGAAGTTTCTCCATCGAACAAGTAAACTCTCTTTCATTTCTAATGTTTGATTTTTCGTATTTCTTTCTTTCTTGTTCAAGTGACGTCATCCCTTCTCCTTCGCAACCACCTTCAGCATCCAACGAAATATCTCAAACAATGAATAACAATAAGTCAGAAGAAATACAATCGCCACCAAATGAGCCAACTANAGCAGATCCANCGAAACCAAAACGTCAATCATCATGTCGACCTACTTCACATCGACCATCGCATCCAGTACCAAAACCATTGACTTTACAAGGAGAAAAAATCGTCGATGGTGACTGTCCAGAAACAGCACGACGAACAAATCTAGCAGCATCAGGCTGTTGTCAACGGCGAGGAAGTTTGAAAGGTCAACCGTTGATTGTAGAAATGTTTCCAGATACAGCTGAGCAAACATCGAATGTAGATATTAAACCTGAACCAGCACAAATGCAGCCTGTTCGACCGACGACATTGAAATTAAAGAAACCTAAAACGAATTTTGTAAAAAATACGAAACCGAAAAAACCAATTGGACCTACTAAATCGAAATCATCAGTTCCAGTTGCTAAAATCGAAATGAAATCACAAAGTACAAGTACAGAAATTGAAACTGAACAAACACCAGATGAAAATGTGATTGTCGTCGGTGGAACCGATTGGATGATGACAGTTAAACCGCAAATTATCAACGAACACGATGAATCGGTTCTTTCGAAATTATTCGAAGCATCTACAGTTGACGATGAAGATCTGCCGGACACGACATCGCCAATGGATGATCTCGCAGTGTCAAACGCAACTGTTATGACAACAGTTGACGAGAATGACATTCAACGACGACGAGAAAGTATTGGATCTGAACAAGCTATTGAAATAAGCCCAGTTCTAGCACAATTAATCGAACAAAAAGTCGAACCATCTGTACAAATAACTAAATCTCCAGATTCGTTGTTGATTAATTCGGATATTCGGAATATTTATGAGTCAGTTCGAGATTCAATTCGAAAAGATTCATCACTTCGTTCATTACCAAAGCCAACTACGAACAACAAGATACTTCTCTAGTCAAAACATCATTACCATCGACAACAACAACAAGCTCAGTATCACAAACGAAAACATTACCATTCGAAACATCTGTCAGCATTGAACAAACATATAATAATTCCGATACGGGTCTTTCGATTCGACCCGCCTTTCGTGTGGTGAATGATAGTTTAAATAGTCGAGGTAAAACTTGGAAATTTGCTTGAGATTTTATTCGATTATCGCGGTTTTTTTTGTTCGTTTGTCAGGAAGTGAAACAATTGATTCCACAAGTAGTCATGAAGAGTACAATTTAACACCATTATGCACAGAAAATGATTGTGATGAAATCTATCGAACAGCACGAAAAGGTCGAACTGTTGGAAAAGGAGTAAGATCAGTCAGAGACGTAATTAATCATTGTTTAATGAACTAATTTTTCTAGGCTTATGGTACAGTTTGGTCGTATTTGACAAGTACTGGACGAATGATTGCAGTTAAAGAAATTGAACTTGATGAAGGTGATAGTGAACATGTTCGAGATGATTACGAATCAGTACGTGAAGAAATTTACATACTTCGAACGCTCAATCATCCTAATATTGTCAAGTGAAAAGAATTGATTTTAATAGATTCGAAAAACAGAACACTAAACTTTCATTATTTCTTCAGATTTCTTGGCATTTCATTAGAAAATACACGTCTAGTGAAAATCTTCATGGTAAAAACATTGACATTGTTGTATTTCAATCTTGAAAACGAAAATCTCTTCTTCAGGAATATCTGCCCAATGGTACCATTGAAAATATGCTACAAGCATTCGGTCCATTTCATAATGATGTTTTGAAAAAATACACAACACAATTAGTTGAGGGTGTGTCCTATTTGCATGACAATGGTATTGTACATCGGTAAGAATTCAGATTTTGTTCTATCAGTGAAATGTGAAAAGCAATAAATCAATTTCAGAGATATTAAAGGAAAAAATATTATGCTCGATATTGATGGAAATATCAAATTAATCGATTTCGGTTGTGCAAAACGACTGAAGAAAAATCCGAATACACATTCGCAAGCACAAATGTTGAAAACTCTCAAAGGCACAGCTCATTGGATGGCACCAGAAGTAATCACTGAATCGGGACATGGTAAAAAGGCTGATATTTGGTCAATTGGTTGTACTCTCTGTGAAATGGCAACAGGCAAACCACCGTGGTCATTCGAACATAAACAAGTTGCCATTCTACTTATTATTGGTAAGAATTTTAATTCGACTGACGATTTTGTTTTTCGTAAGCTACGATTTATTTATCTAGCCAATGGAACAAAGCCGCCCAATGATCTACCAGCCAGTTGTCCACCTGCAGCGCATGATTTTTTTCGGCAATGTCTAACACGTGATCCATCACAACGACCATCAGCAAGAGACTTACTTCTACATCCATTTTTAACATAAATTCGAATATTTTCCAATGATTCATTTTTTTTTGTCTTTCAAGAAATTTCTTTCTTATTACATATTGTATTTTATCATAGATAGACAGCGATGTTTGTTTCTCTCTCTCTCTCTCTTTGTATTTCATTTGATGTGCTTTTTTAGCACATAAAAATAAATTTCGCGTTCACATTTCATTGTTACACAAATAGAACAGTTATTTTAACATTACCGGTTTGTTTTGATTTCCTTTTTGAAAAAAAAATCGAACGCAGAAAGAGCATTATTAAAACTTCAGAGTATCAGAAAGTATACACAATGAAATGTCATAAGAACATTTGAAAAAAAAACGAAGATAAATGTTAATTATCGATATTTATCTTTAACGACCAGCATGTGAAGGAGAAAGTATAGGAACAAAGTCTCGTTTTTGTTCACGATGCAAATGCAAACGATTGCTGATTAAGTCGGGACACGGATGATTATGACGAAGTTGTTGAATCGATGGAAAATAATTTTTTGTTAATTGTTCAACTTTTTCATAGAGACGTTCGTTACATGAAATCATGGATTCTTGACAGAAATTACCAAATGATGTTGGACTTTGCGATACACGTGAATACATATCCGTTGTATTCATCGGAGGTTTATTTCGTTTTCTTGAATGTAAGATTTTAATTGTACTCAAACGAGGATGATTCACATTATGCCAAACGCCTTTTTTTGCTCCATTCATAAATGGATCTTCGAATGAACCAACAGATTCGAATAGAAGTCGATCGATAGATGAAACTTGCGACTGTTCACTTTCATCTTTAGTTGTTTGAGAAACACTACATTTATTTATTCCTGGTAACGTACGTAATGTCTGCCCTGAATAACCTGAACTAATCAACGCATTCGAAATACTATCAGCAACTGTTGATGCAGTTTCGTTTGGTATCGGTGGCGTATCAATAACTAAATTAACCAATAAAGGACCGGTCAGATTTTTTAATTGAACTGGCAATCGACTTGACGGTGTTGTATTAGCAATTTTAATCGAATTTTTTATATCAAAAAGAGGTTTTTGACGTGATACTGGTCGAACTGTTGATGGCTGTCGAGTTTCTAATGGTGGACCAGTACAATAAATTTCATAGGAACTCTTCTGTACAACTGGTAACGATAAGTTAATTCGTCGTACTGATCGACGTGGAAAAGCATCACTTCGTTTCATATTATAAGAATTTCCTTTCATTGTTTTAATAGAAATAAAATCGATATTTCAATGATTGAAACTATGCCTTGATATGTTCTCTAGTCAAATAGTTCTTCTATTGATTTGACAAGAGAAAGAGAGAGAGAGAGAGAGCAAAAAAAATCTATTCAATTAATTTCTGCCTAGTTTCATTACTTTGTCTTTTATTTTCTGAAACCTTTTGTTGTTAGTTATATGACTTGTCTGATGTTTATTTACAATTTAGATTCTTATATCAATAATCAATGCGTCGAAACAGAGAAGAAAAGAAAGACATTAAGCATAAAACAGTTCCTAGTGATTTCTTTTCGTATATTATCGTACCAACTAGTGGTCCGCCTCTCAATTAATCCTTTGTGACCAGCAGCTACTTCCGCTCGTTAATTGTACGATACTGGACAGCTGTCTGTAAATATCCATATTCTCTTCATTTTGTCTCAATTAATTATCATTGATATACATATTCATATTCTTGCTCGTTTTATTGGATAGAAAAAACAACAACAAAATGATAACAAACGATTGGATGAATATTCGAGGAGTGAGAAGAGAAGGAGACAAGATAATCGAAAAATAATCAAATCACAAGCTGAGAGATAGAAATCAATGAATGATAATAGATTGTCGAAGGTGACGTATGATGCGTGGCTAAGAAAAATATTGACGATTGGATCATAATCAAACAATAACATCGAACATCATATTTCGACGTTTTTTAATCACTTGCATATTGTTAATTACAGTTCGAGCTAGAGCATATACATACATACATACGCACACAGCACGCAAAAAAATATTCATTTCTCTCGTTCAATATGTTTTAAAAAATAAATAAACTGCTGTATTATACAATGAATTAAAAATAATAAATAGAAAATCTCGAATAGTTTCTAATTGATTTTACCAAAACCAAATATGTTTGCTATCAATATCTGATATTAACAGATGCAATTATGCTCTCTTATCTCCCTGTGTTGTCTTTCTATCAGACAGTTTTGCTTTTCTTTTTTTGTTTCTTGAAAGAACAATTTGCAAGTTGCTGGTATTTAGCTAACCTTTAATGAAGAAGAACTGTCATCTCATTTCTCCTAAGCAGGTATTGTCTTGATCTATCATTTTCTCTCTTTCTCTCTGTATATTTAATGATAACAATCAATGATATACTACTGGTTGATGTTTATATTCGAGCATAAGCGCGTACGTACGTTGTAAAAATAATATATCGTTCTCTATCGTCGAAATATCCTCCAATAATGATGATTCTTAATCAAGAAAAATAATGAGATATCTCTCTTTTCTCTTGTACGCGGTTGGAATCAGCAGGATATGCAAATGATCATTGGTTCTTATTCATAGATAATCCAAAAGAGAGAGAAAAGGAGAAGAGAGAAAATTCTTTTCCGTACGTAAAGAAAAGTCAAGAGATTCACTTTAGATTTTGTCGAGGAATCATACAGATTCATAATGACTTTTACGGATAAACCATTAGCATTTTCAATTGATGATATACTTAAATATGAAAAATCGAAAACATCTATTTTTCCATCGATTGTTGCACGTTCATATCCCGTTCCATCTTTATTAACTCAAACCTATTTATCATTTCAATCAGCACCACCCAAACATTCATGTTCTGGTACGAAGATTTTCTCAAACAAATAAAAAAAAACTAATTTTCTTTTTCAACTTGATAGATCATCGTTCATCATCATCGTGCAGTTCAAGTCTACATAATTGTCATCTATCAGCATTACAATTGAACTCAACCTATCCGAATCTCGAAACATTTATTCATCATCGACGTTGCCGAAGAACACGAACAGTTTTCTCTGGTAATTTTCATTGATTCGAAATTAATGAAAAATGTCGATTCATTTATTTTACAGATGCTCAATTAATTGGCCTTGAAAAACGTTTCGAAACTCAAAAATATCTTTCAACACCCGATCGAATTGAACTTGCTGATATGTTACATCTATCTCAATTACAAGTTAAAACTTGGTATCAAAATCGTCGAATGAAATGGAAAAAACAAGTTTGTTGATATTCTCGAATTTGTATTTATTTTAATTTTAAAATCCATTGTTTTTCTTTGTAGGTTTTGCAACAAGGTTGTAAAGAAGCACCAACTAAACCTAAAGGTCGTCCGAAGAAAAATTCGATTCCATCTTATGCCGAATTAAAACGTATTGAAAATGAAAAACAAACAAGTACTTTAACTGTCTCATCATCATGCACATCCGATGAAGAAGAGAGTATTTCACATTCAATACATTATACAGACGACGACGATGATGATGATGATGACGATACTGAAGATCCATTTATTGATATCGAACAATAAACTTTGTCTTTTTATTATTCAATTAGTGTTTATCTCGATATTTGTATATAGTTAATTAAGGTCACCAATGAAAATCAAATACAATTTAGTTCACTATGATCTGATTTTGTTCTGCATGGTATTCTCATCGAATGTAGTTCTAATTTATGTGTTAAAGTATTGTTTTCATAAAAGCAATATTATGTTAATCACACTTGCTTCTTTTTTTTTACAAATACAGTCTTATTGTTCGAATATTTTAATCGTTTATTTTCATGCACACTTTCGTGCAGATAAAGAAAATTCTCGAAAACAAATATATTACAACTAATTACTAAAAAATAAATATGTAGAAGTGTTTTTTTTTGTTTTTGTGTCATTGACTAGATTTAAAAAAGAAGCGAGATATTTCAATGTTTTAACACGGAGTTACAACGAGACAATTCCAACAGATCTTCGTTTGACCAATACAATCATCGTGACAATAAGCACCACATTTTTTACAAGCAACTAACGGTTTCGATTCGCATGTACATTTGTAATTCATCGTTCGACTGTTGGCTAACGAAGCCGAAAGCGAATCTAATAGTTGTTGTTTTCGTACTGAATCGACTCCATTGATCGACGGTTGGATCGAACGTGTTGAACTTGGCTGCTGTTGTTGAATGAATGTTGTTGTCGTTGTTGGTGCGCAAACAGTCGTAGTTAGTGGTTGAGATTGAACGAGATTTGCAATGGCTGTCGGCGGATCCGAATCACGACGAATGATTTGTTGAAGAAAAACATGTTGCTGTGATGTTAATGTTGGATTTGATGAGATTAATTTGCCGGTTTGCTGTTGAGGAACATTAACAACATACGCATTGACACGTGTTTGTTGAGATGAGTTCGTTGTTAGCGATGGATGATCGGTACGAGCGACAAGTAGAGTCGGCCGTGAAATAGATGAATTCGAATTGGTTAAACTATCGATTGTTTGTTGTTGTTGAGTCATTTTGGCGACTTGATTCTTAGCAACAGCTTTGAGAGCTAATGCTTGCGTACTTTTACTTGTTTGAGAGAGATAGGTTGTTTCACTTGTTGATTTCTTGTGAATAGCTGGTGCAATCGGCGAATAGGATGTTGTAGATGTTTGTGGTTTTATTGGCGATGCAAGAACAATATGCATGGGCTCGATAAATTCTCCGTTTGTTTTAATAAAAATCTGTTGTAATGTTTCGTGATCAAGTGTTGAACTTTTTCGATTTAATTTCGCTTTTGTTATCGTTCCAGTTTCTTTTTTGATGCGAGACGATGTGCTATTCGATTTTGAACGTTTCTTTTTCGGTGTTTGTACAGGTGCTGAACTCGACGATGGTACTGCCGAGACCATCATTGTATTTATACTTGGCAAGGAAATTGACGACGAATTGGAAGCGAGATATTTGGTGAAGTCATCGGATGTCGATGAGTATTGAACTGAAGAGGCTAGATTTGAAAGAGAAAAAATATAATTATTTGTCTTTTGTTGTTGTTGGTGTTGGTGTCATGTCATTTACTTAGTTGTGGCTCTTGTTTAATCGTCTCGGTAGGGATGCTTTGATGTGCTTGACCAACGGATTTTAATTCTTGTAAAATACTATTAAAATCAGCTGTATTTTGTTGAGCATCCGATGAATGAGTCGTTGTCGTTTCAGTGATATTCTCGATCATTGATGTTGTTAAATGTTCGAGTGTATCAGGAAATTCGTCAAAGAATAGTTGTGTAACCGAACCAGTATTCTATTTAGAAAGAAACAAGTGAGAATAATATTCAAATAAAAAAAAATTGGTCATGTTCGAAAACTAGCGCAGCAACGATCGATCATCAGTTTTCTTCTTTTTTTTCTTTATTATTATATATATATTGTGAGTTCATTCCAATCACATTCAGTTCTACGTTTTTTTCCTTTCTTTTCTTCTTCTTTTCTCGCTGGGTTCTCAGTGACTGAAGTTTATATCCTATATTTAGTCGATCCGTCGTTCTCGTCGTCGTCTTCTTGCTGTAACGATTAAACACAATTTAGCATTTCTTCATAAGAGATATATGGATTCTCAGTTGTTAGATGGCCGGTGTCGACATAGTGTTCATTTCTTTTTTTTCTTCCTTCCTCTTGTCGGATTAATTAACACAAAGATTGGAAGAACAAGAATAACATATACGCATATAAATAATAAAAAAAAGAACTAGAAATAAATATGTTATTTGAACTCGAGAAAGAGAAATGACGACAATATTGTCGTTGTATGCAAATTAAAGAGAAAGCAATACGTTTTTTTTTCTCTTTTTTTTATTTAGCTGTTCTGATCTCATTCAGTAGATTATCTCTGTTGTCATCGACGATAGTTAGCCGAATGAATACAATTGATCAAATTTCTGCCGTGTGGACGCGAGTAAGAAATGAGCAAAAAATAGAAAGAAAGAAGAAAGAAAGAAACTTGACTTCACATCGAAGAGAAAATCATTGTGAGTAATCGTCAAAGTGAAGCAAATTTTTTGTTGGATAGATTGTCGAGAAATATGAGAGAGAGAGAGAGACAAAAGAACAAAAAATAGAAAACGTATTATATTGCTTTGTGCGTATTGAGACAAGAGAGAAAAAAAACTATATATATATGAAGACTTTTTGTATGTAAACTTGTCGATTAGAAAGAAAAAGAGAAGAAGAAAAAAAAAGAAATCGTTAACGTCACAAAGAAATAGTTTATGAGCAAGAGAAAAAAAACATTCGATGAAATCAATGTCACATACCAGAGCAAGAGATTCACTTGACGGTAGGATCGAATTAATTATTGTCGATGGTGCTGCATCGGTTTGTTCTGTTTTAATGACAACAGTTGATGATCTAAAAGATACTCAATTCAATATTTCATCGAATATTTCAATTCGAAGTATTTACATTGATTGAGTTTCTGTTTTAACTGCACAACTGCCGCCTACAAAACGAATATACAATCAATCGGTTTAGATTTTAGAACAAAAAAAAGATCTATGGATCCTACTTGTTGGCGTTCCTCCGAGTGAATTCGAAGCTGCCGATGCTGAAGCTAAAAAAACGATTGATGTCAATGTGTTTTTTTTCGTTTATTCTATCGAACCCTTTCGTTTTAATGCGAGTTGTTCTCGAATCTGTGCTAAAGTACGAGTCTGTTTTACTGACGAAACATTCGTATTATTATTCGTCTGTTCATTTTCATTGATTTGCATTTCGTATATCGGAGAAACGACTTTCTCATCATCAATTGAATTTGCTCTCCTCATTGGAAATTTCAATTAAATATCCACATTTGATTCGTTTTGAGAGAAGAAAATAAATAGTAAATAATATCAATCATTCTCGGAAATAATTTTCTTTTTCATTTCAACCAATTATCATCTCGCATTCACAGAACGTCTATGCATTTCAATAGAGGTCTCCAAGAAGTTGTCAATGAATGGACATACATTTATATTCATTCTAACAAAACACAAATACATACACACACACACACATATATCTTTCTCAATGGCAAGCAAAGGCAATCGAAATCGTAATGGTGGCGGATATTCCGACAATGATGATGACGATTTTCATAATAAATCTCAACAACGTCAACGTTCATCATCATCTCGACATCATCATCATCATCATCACCATCATCGTAGTGATCGTCGACATATTCAACAATATCAACCATTTCAACAACAACAACAACAGCAACATCAGCAATCCTATGATCCAAACAAACGACGTAAATTAGTCGGTCTCGATGATGAAGAACTCACTGAAGATAAACTTCAAATGGCTTTGTTCAATTTAGGACAAAAAGCCGATGGATCACTCGAACAAATTCTTCGAGAATTATGCACGAGTCTATGTAATGATTTAACTAAACATAAAAAACTAATCTTTGAAATTCTTAATCAATGTGTACAATTAATACCCGAACGTTTAACAATCTATTCGACATTAATCGGTCTTTTACATGCATCAGTTATAACATTTGGTTCGGACTTTCTTGATATATGTGTGAGTTCATTTAAAGAAGCTATACAAAATAATCGATTCGAACTAATTCAACGTTATACACGTTTATTTTCCGATTTAATCAATGTGAAATATCTTTCATCGACATCGATTTTATCTCTCTATGATACTTATATCGATCAAATAACTGAAAGTAACGTTCCACAAGTTCGAACGGACTTCTTTGTTTCATGTATATTAACTTCATTGCCATATTCGGGCAAGATTCTTTTTGAAAAACACAATTCTGAACTCAGTCGTTTGTTATATGCCGTCGATAAATACATTTACAAACGTTCGAAAATTCACGTGCCAATTCTTCAAGTGTGGACATCGAATGAACCACATCCACAAGAAGAATATCTCGATTGTTTATGGGCACAAATCAAACGTTTAAATCAAGATGAATGGGCCGAATCACAAATCTTTCGTCCGTACTATTCCTATGCCGATACGTTATTCAGTGATGTCTCAGCATCGATTGTTCATGATTTGCCAACAATTTCCATTCCTAAACATGCAGATGGACTTCTCTATCCATTACCGAAGGTTGTCTTTCGTATGTTTGACTATACCGATGTACCTGAACAATATGTTCTACCCGGTGCACATGCTGTTGAAAGATATTTAATTGAAGATGAAATTTCGAATATAATTCATACATTTCATTACGAACGAAAGGATTGCGCAGTACAATTGACGCAAATACGAGCAAAGAATAAGATTCCATTGAATTATATGATTATCGAAGTTATTTTCGGACATTTATTTATGTTGCCACGTCCGCCACATATCGAACTGTTCTATGGTTCACTTTTACTTGAATTATGTAAATTACAACCGTCAACATTACCGCCTGTTCTTGTTCAAGCTGTCGAAATGCTCTTCGAACGTTTGAATACAATGAAAACGCCGTGTATCGAACGATTTGTCAAATGGTTTTCGTATCATTTATCAAATTTTCAATTTACATGGGCATGGCAAGATTGGCTCGATTGTTTAGATGAAAATCCTGAATCACCTAAGATCAAATTCATACGTGAAACATTACAACGTTGTATGAGACTTTCATTTCATCAACGTGTCATCGATTTCGTACCTGAACAATTCTACAAGCTCGTTCCGAATAAACCATCGGCTGTTTTCAAATTCGATGACGCCGATCCGCCACCATTCGGCTCGGAATACGCACAATTGTTAACGAAAAAACTTCGAGAACGTGCGCCAGCTGAAGATATTCTACGTGTTTTGAATACGGTTCCAACACCAACGAAGGACGAACCGAATTCAACATCAACAACCAGTGAACTAACATACAATCTTGTTCAAATTGATCTATTTGCTTCGTCATTACTTTGGACGGGCTCGAAATCGTTTACACATTCGTTTGCATCGCTAGCGAAATATCATCAATTGTTCAAGATTTTAATTGAAACTGAAGAACAACAGGTGCAAGTGTTAAAATCGATGTATGAAATCTGGCCAAATCATCAGCAGGTTTGTGAAAGAGAAATTGAATATGAGTTTTACGTTGTATTTTCTAGATGATGGTGGTTTTAGTTGATAAATTAGTCAAAACACAAATTGTCGATTGTTCAGCAGTTGCTAATTGGGTTTTTTCGAGTGAATTAGGTTCGGAATTGACGAATTTCTATGTTTGGGAAATTTTGACATCAACAATCGAAAAAATGAATCGTCAAGTTGAGAAACATCAAAATGAATTAAACGATCTTCGTCGTCAATTGAACATTTCAGCAGTTGTTCAATTAGCAACCGATTCGAAACCACCACCGATTGAATCGGACGAACAAACAAAATCCGATGAAAAAATGGACGATGACAATCAAAAACCATCGGCAGACGATGAAGATAAATCAACTAGTAATCCGTTGAAACGTCGCCATGAAAGTGACGACGACGATGACGAAGACGATGAAGCGAAAACCAATGGTAAAATAAAATCAATGCAAATCTCTCAACCACCAATGGATGAAGACACAGCAAAATTACATGAAAAATACGAAATCGTCGAAGAACGTCTTGCACATGCACGTGAACAACAAAAGAAACTCTATCTCATTGTTTTTCAACGTTTTATAATGACATTGAGCGATTTTTTGAATGAATGCGAAAGTAAAAATGTCGATCCGGTTTCTACACCTTGGCTCAAATGGATTATCGAACGTTTACAAGAAATCTTTCTTCTCTATCACGAACAAGTTTTTCAATATGTCTCAACATTTGAATCGTTGATTTTCACGTCGGACGTCGACTTTTCCATACTCGAAGTATTTCAACAATTCTGTGCTCTTCGTGCATAAATTGCTTGGCTCTTTTTTTGTTGTTGTTGTTTTCTTTCTTTGTTATATGTTCAAACGAGATGATAGGAATAAA
>JGI26536J50258_1001607_pt1 | contig 15222 bp, 13 predicted proteins | sample ThiBiot_750_plan_FD_50258 | JGI IMG/M metagenome (IMG submission 50258)
CCACCTGCATGGGACGTACAGGGACGGATTGCGCGATTTTTGCGGCACATCGCTGCGTTGCAACTCCCTGGAAAATGGAATAGCCATTCCGCGTCATTGCGCCTTCCCTGCACTCTAAAAATCACACACTCGACCCTGCCCAACTGCCGGATTCAGGTTAATGCGCGTTTCATGTCTGCCACCGTCGTGGGTGCGAAGCAAGTGTTAACCGGCCCTGGCAGCAGCAATGATTCGCCAATAAAAAAGGCAGCCATTGGCTGCCTTTAAAACATACAGACAAGTTCTTTCTTATCTTTCTTAAACTGCTGCCTGCTTTTCGGCCTTCTTGCCGTATTTTTGACGGAATTTCTCCACCCGTCCCGCTGTGTCCACGATTTTTTGCTTTCCGGTATAGAACGGATGACAAACCGAACACACTTCGATATGCAGTGGCTTGCCCATGGTGGAACGCGTCTGGAAGGTATTGCCGCAACTGCATGTCACGGTAATTTCCTGATAATTTGGATGAATTCCTGATTTCATGACTTTATTCTCCTTGTTCCTGTTCAAGCGATACCGGCTAGGGCCGCTAGCAAAAACCGCATATTATCCACTAGTGAGGGATAGGTTACAATAGTATGTTCAGAAGCTGGATTGCGTGTCGAGATAATACCGGCGACGGTAAGCGGAAACCTGTATCACGGGGCCTGGACGGTTCGCACTTTTTTGGCAAAAGCTGATCGAGCCGTGGGGTACGCGGGTTATTCCAGCCTTCCAGCCCGAAAGGNGGGCGCGATGGGGAATGCTTATACCCGGCGCATTGAATCGAAGAAATCNGCGTTATTTTTGGTGGCCTTGATTTTGTCGAGCAGGAATTCCATTGCGTCCATGTCATCCATGGGATAGAGCAGTTTGCGCAGCACCCAGATTTTTTGCAGGACATCCGGCTTGATAAGCAGTTCCTCCTTGCGGGTGCCGGAGCGGTTGACGTTGATGGCGGGATAGGTTCGCTTTTCCGCCATGCGCCGGTCGAGGTGGATTTCCATGTTGCCGGTGCCCTTGAATTCCTCATAGATGACATCATCCATGCGCGAGCCGGTATCGACCAGCGCCGTGGCGATGATAGTCAGGGAACCGCCTTCTTCAATGTTGCGGGCAGCGCCGAAAAACCGTTTTGGCCGTTGCAGCGCATTGGCGTCGACCCCGCCGGTAAGCACTTTCCCGGATGCGGGCACCACGGTATTGTAGGCGCGCGCAAGGCGGGTGATGGAGTCCAGCAATATCACCACGTCTTTTTTGTGNTCCACGAGGCGCTTGGCTTTTTCGATCACCATGTCGGCAACTTGCACGTGCCGCACTGCGGGCTCATCGAAAGTGGANGAGACCACTTCACCCCTGACCGAGCGGATCATTTCGGTCACCTCTTCAGGACGCTCGTCTATCAGCAATACCATCAAAATGACATCCGGATGGTTGGCGGCAATTGCATGCGCGATGTGCTGAAGCATCACCGTTTTTCCGGATTTGGGGCTTGCCACCAGCAGGGCGCGCTGTCCTTTTCCGATGGGTGCGATGAGGTCGATGATGCGGCTGGTTACATTTTCTTCAGCTTTGATATCGCGCTCAAGGAGCAGGCGCTGCGTGGGGAAGAGGGGAGTGAGATTTTCAAAGAGTATTTTGTGCTTGGAATGCTCGGGCGGTTCGTTATTGACTTTNTCCACCTTGACCAGNGCAAAGTAGCGCTCCCCGTCCTTCGGGGTCCGAATTTCGCCTTCTATGGAATCCCCGGTGTGCAGATTGAAGCGCCTGATCTGNCTGGGGGAAACATAGATGTCGTCAGGGCCCGCGAGATAGGAGGTATCCGGAGAGCGCAGGAAGCCAAAACCGTCCTGCAATACTTCCAGAGTGCCTTCTCCAAAAATGCTCTCGCCCTTGCGTGCCTGATTTTTCAGCAAGGCGAAGATCAAATCCTGTTTTCGCAGGCGGTTGGCTCCATCTATTTCGTTGGCGATGGCCATCTCCACCAGTTCGGTGACGTGAAAGTTCTTGAGGTCGGATAAGTGCATGAGTGGAACCCGCGAAGGAGTAAACAGGCGTAAAGCGTCTGGAGCGTTGGGAAATGCTGACGGGGCGTAGCTAGATTTAGAAGCGGTTAACCTGACTTGGTTCCGCTTTGCTTTAAATAAGGGAGGCTTGACTATAAGATTAACGGGTTTAGATATGGCTGTCAATAAACGCGGTCAATTGGGATTTGGATAGCGCACCGACCTTGGTTGCTTCGATATTTCCATTCTTGAACAGCATAAGCGTGGGTATGCCGCGAATGCCATATTTCTGCGGCGTGGCCTGATTCTCGTCGATATTCAGCTTGGCGATCTTGAGGCGATCCCCGTATTCCTGCGCCACTTCATCCAGGATGGGAGCAATCATCTTGCATGGACCGCACCATTCTGCCCAGTAATCCACCAGCACCGGCACAGTTGCCTGCAATACTTCGGATTCAAAGGTTCCGTCGGAAACGTGATGGATGTGCTGGCTCATTAGGCTCTCATTCAAAGGTTGATGTATTTGGTTGGGCGAGGCGGCAAGGCTGGGTACCCAAACCGCTTTCAGAGANACTCGGAACCGGAAAGCCGATTCTCAAAATTAACAGGATCATTCCCGCATGCCTGATATTTCTATTGCGGGGTTCCTCATGTTCAGTATGCAGTATGCTAGCGAAAAAAGACGAGAAAGGGAAGAGTTCATTGCACCAATTGTNGAGAACAATAACTATCCAGTCTTGTAGCGGATGATTTGTACGACTTCAACCGTATTGAGGAGAGTGCTTTTGCTGGCTTGGGGCTGGATCCCGGGTCAAGCCCGGGATGACGTGTTCATGGCATTTTTTCTGGCCGGATCAACAACTGNTGCAGACAGGATGAAATGCATTTCCGGTTTGAACTGATGCAGGAGGCTACCGGACTTCCCCCGATTTCCCCCAGGAATCCCGAAGCGTGACTCCTCTGTTGAATACGGGTTTGCCCGGCATCGAATCCCTGCTGTCCGCGATGAAGTATCCGTGGCGCTCGAACTGGAAGCGCTCTTCCGGTTGCGGCTGATCCAGCGAGGATTCCACCAGCGCGCTGATGATGTGTTTGGAATCGGGGTTGAGCGNTTCCTTGTAATCCCGCCCGCCGGCATCGGGATAGGGGTGCGCGAACAGGCGATCGTAAAGCCGCACTTCCGCCTTCCCGGCGTGTTCCGCGGAGAGCCAGTGGATATTGCCCTTGACCTTGCGTGTTTCCGCGCCCGCCGTGCCGCTCCGGGTATCGGGATCATAAGTGCAGTGGATTTCCATGATTTCGCCATTTGCATCTTTTATGACGCCAGTNCATTTTATGATATAAGCATAGCGAAGCCGTACTTCCTTTTCGGGAGAGAGGCGGAAATAGCCCTTGGATGGCGTTTCCATGAAGTCGTTGCGTTCGATATAGACGGTCTTCGTGAGGGGCAGGGNGCGGGTTCCCCACTCGGGNTTTTGCGGGTGATTCGGCGCGAGGCAGTCTTCTTCCGCATTTTCGGGAAAATTGTCGATCACGACTTTCAGCGGATCGAGAACGGCAACGCGCCGGGGCGCGCGCTCATTCAAATCCTCTCTCAGGCAGTCCTCCAGCACGCCCATGTCTATCCATGAATCTGCCTTGCTGATGCCAATGCGCTCGGCGAAGAGACGGATGGATTGGGGGGTGTAGCCGCGGCGCCGCAGGCCCGCCAGGGTGGTCATGCGCGGATCGTCCCAGCCATCGACCAGGTGATTCTCCACAAGGTCGATCAGCTTGCGCTTGCTCATGACGGCATAGGTAAGGTTCAGCCGCGCAAATTCGATCTGCTGCGGATGGCAGGGAAGTGCGTCGCTCAACTGGTCGAGTGTCCAGTCATAGAGCGGACGGTGATCTTCGAATTCCAGGGTGCACAGGGAATGGGTTATTTTCTCCAGCGAATCGGAAATGCAGTGGGTATAGTCGTACATCGGGTAGATGCACCATTTGTCTCCGGTCCGGTGGTGCCAGACCCGGCGAATCCGATAGATGACGGGATCGCGAAGATTGATGTTCGGAGCGCTCATATCGATTTTGGCGCGCAGGACATGCGTTCCATCAGGGAATTCGCCGGCTTGCATGCGGCGGAACAAATCCAGGTTTTCCTCGATGCTTCGATCCCGGTAGGGACTGTTGCGTCCGCTTTCGGTCAACGTGCCCCGGAAGTCGCGGATTTCATCGGCTGTCAGGCTGTCGACATAGGCTTTGTCGCGGGTGATGAGGTATTCGGCGAATTGATATAGCTTGTCGAAATAGTCCGAAGCATAATGCATGCAATTGCCCCAGTCGAAGCCGAGCCACTTGACCGACTCGATGATGGAGTCCACATATTCCTGCTCTTCCTTTTCGGGATTGGTATCATCGAATCGCAGATGGCACTTGCCGTGGTAGTCACGGGCAATGCCGAAATTCAGGCAAATGCTTTTGGCATGACCGATATGAAGATAGCCGTTCGGTTCCGGGGGGAAGCGGGTTTCCACCCGTCCATTCCATTTGCCTGAACGATGGTCTTCCTCGATGATGCTGCGGATGAAGTTGGAAGCAACTGGGCTGTCGGCTGCAGGTTCGTGTTTCAAGTTATCCTCTTGGGTGTCATGAGATGCTCCTTGCTGTTCGGACTATTATAGTAGGAATCACTTTCGTAAAAATTTACTCTGAGCTTGCTTTTCCAATAGAGTGGATGTTTTTCGAAACCGATGCATAGCAATTTTATGCTGGAATGTCGGGTTGCGCTGCGTTAACCCTGGCCTACAATGCTGCAATGGCCTGTTTCGAGCTTACTTCTCCATAGTCGAGTGTCGCGGCGAGGCAGCCGGCGGTATTTGCACTAAACTGGTTAACATGAAGCCGTTGACGTTTTCCATTTTGCGCACGTTGAACGATGGCGAATTCCATTCGGGCGCAGCCATTGCCGAAAATCACGGCATCTCGCGAAGCAGCGTGTCGAACGCCTTGCGCGGACTGGATGAAGTGGGGCTGACGGTATATAAAATCCATGGCCGGGGTTACCGGTTGAGCGAACCGATGCAATGGCTGGAGCGGGATCTGATCCTGGAATACCTCGGATCGCAATCGGATGCCTTTGCCCTCGAAGTGCTGGATACCGTCGAGTCGACGAATACTTTTTTGCAGCACAAGGCCGCAGCGGAGTTGAACGCGAGGAGCGATCGCATCCAGGTGGTGGCGGCGGAGTTGCAAACTGGCGGACGGGGACGCCATGGACGGAAGTGGCATTCCGGCCTGGGGGATAGCCTTACATTTTCCTTGTTGTGGCGGTTTCCCCAGGGCGCGAGCTTCCTGTCAGGCTTGAGCCTGGCAACCGGGGTTGTCATCCTGCGCGCGCTCGAATCCATCGGGGTGCAAGGTGCCACCCTGAAGTGGCCAAACGATGTGATATTCAATTTCTGCAAGCTTGCCGGTGTATTGATCGAATTGCAGGGCGACATGCTGGGCCCTGCCGTTGCAGTGATCGGGATCGGCATGAACCTGAGATTGTCGGACAAGGTGCGGGCGAATATCCCCCAGGGTACGACAGATGTGTTTTCCATGGCTGGCAGGATGCCGGATCGCAACAGGATGCTCGCTGCGCTGATGATCGAGCTATCCCGGGCGTTAAGGGAATTCGAGCAATTCGGCTTCGCATCCTTCAAGGAAGAGTGGATAAGCCGCCATGCCTACGAACATAAAGCCGTGATGCTTCATCTGCCTGATGGTTCGAGCAGGGAGGGCACGGTAAAAGGCGTGGCGGATGACGGATCGCTGCTTCTGTCGGCATCATCGGGAATCCACCGCTATAGCGGTGGTGAAATTACGCTACGGAGGGCATTTTGAAATGAAATCATCCTTACCTCTTCTGCTGGCAGTTGATTCCGGCAATACGCGAATTCAGTGGGGCCTGCATGATGGACAGGATTGGGTAAGGCAGGGGGCCGCGGAGGTGGCGCAGGTTCCGGAGGGAACGGCGAGGACAACGGAAGCGAAGGATGGACTGGCCCTGCTGGACAAGGAATGGGGGGATATGGAGGAACCGGTCCAGATCATGGTGTCCCACGTAGGCGGAGCCGGGGTCGCGGAAGAGTTATCCAGATCATTCCGCCGCTGGCAGGCGGAACCTCGATGGATTACCGCTGCCGCATACCAGTGCGGGGTGCGCAACTATTATGCAGAGCCCTTGCAGCTTGGTTGCGACAGGTGGGCTGCGCTCATCGCTGCGTGGGAGCTGCAGCGCCAGGGTTGCCTCGTGGTTGACGCAGGCACCGCCATGACTGTCGATACGCTTTCCGACACTGGAGAGTTTCTCGGAGGAATCATCACACCTGGCCTTGCCCTGATGCAAAAGGCATTGATTGAAAATACCGCTGCCCTGGAACAGGGAAATGGAAAGTTCTGCGAGTATCCCGATCGCACCGTGGATGCCATGTACACGGGCGCGTTGCTCGCAATGGCCGGGGCGGTGGACCGCATGGCCGCGATTCTTGCGGCTACGCTGGGGCGCGTGCCCGATTGTATTCTCAGCGGCGGCGCGGCGCAGCAACTTCAAGCCCGGCTCGATGCCACTACCGTGGTGGTGGATAACCTGGTGCTCGATGGTCTCAGGATAATCGCCCGGGAAACGCCAGCTGCTGTTTCGGAGACCTTAGGAAGCGCTGAATAAATCTGCGCTGAGCGCGTTGCTGGTAAAATCGGAATGATCATAAGGCGCNCGACGCAGGTCGTAGCCGGGGCTACGATGCCAAGGAGCGCCCCCGGAGCGTCGCCCGAGGNGCCCCGCAGAGCGGGGATCGGGCAGCGGAGGGGATGCTTCGACCGCACCACAGGTTTGTTGGGGCGCAGGCATTTCGCTGCGGGGTCGCATCTTCCTTTCGGAAGACACTGCTCCGCCCTGCGCGGCCGCGCCATTCGCGTCGTCGCCTTTCGCGCATCCCATCCCGCAAAGCCGCCGCCGCGCCAGCGGAGATTTATTCAGCGCTTCCTTAAGCCTGATGCTGGCTGAAGAACGGATTCCCCCTATTTTTCCTGCTATTCGCCGAGCTGGACCAACGATCATGTCGGTTTTTCACCCCACAACCTTTTTTACCACCGTCAACCGCTTGCGGGACCTGCCGGCTCCAGCCGGCATCGAGATTGCGTTCGCGGGACGGTCGAACGCGGGCAAATCCAGCGCCATCAATTCATTGACCAATCGTGGGAGACTGGCTTTCGTGAGCAAAACGCCTGGCCGGACGCAGCACATCAACTTTTTCCGCCTGGGACGAGGAGGCTTTCTCGTGGATTTGCCGGGGTATGGCTACGCAAAAGTCCCTGCGGAAATCCGCGAGCATTGGCAGCATCTGCTTGGCACCTACCTCAGGACGCGGGAATCTCTTCATGGACTGGTGCTCATAATGGATGTGCGGCATCCACTGACGCCGCTGGACCGGCAAATGCTGGCCTGGTTTGCCGAAACCGGCAAGCCGGTGCACGCGCTGCTCACGAAATCGGATAAGCTCTCGCGGCAGCAGGCGGGAAAGGTGCTCCATGGNGTAACGCAATCGCTGCGTGAAACTTATCCGCAATGCAGCGTACAATTATTTTCCAGCATGACGCGCGAGGGAGTGGACCAGGCGGCTTCGGTTCTTGGCGCGTGGCTCGGACTGGATTCGCTTTCACGGAACGGAGATTCGCATAGACTGGAAACGAAAGACGCGAAAAACCCAGAGGATGCCGATCCAGGAATAGCGGGCATAAAAAACCCCCGGTTAAAGGGGAATAAAACCGGGGGCAAACTACCTTAATAGGGATTAAGGTACCCGCTCAGGGAGGAAAAGCGGGAGACAATCAAGCAACGTCTGTAAGTAAGATAAGCAATTCGAGTACAAGTTCCCGGATTTTTGAATATTTCCTGTAAAATTTTAGTGGTTATTTCCAAGTCATTAATTTCAAATCATTAATATGTCAGCTTTCAGCCAGTTTCCCCAAAGGAGAATGCGGCGCATGCGCCGCGATGGATTTTCCCGCCGTTTGATGCGGGAAAGCAGATTGCATGCCGATGACCTGATCTACCCGGTATTCGTGCTGGACGGGGAAAAACGCGAGGAGCCGGTGCTGTCGATGCCTGGCGTGGTAAGGCAGACTCTCGACCTGCTGATGCGCCGTGCGGAAAGCTGCCTGGAGCTTGGCATACCCGCCATGGCTCTTTTTCCCGTAATCGACGCCGGCCTGAAAGATCTTGCCGCGTCCGAAGCACTCAACCCGGAAGGCCTGGTGCCCAAGGCGGTGGGACAGCTCAAGAAGCATTTTCCCGAATTGGGCATCATTACCGACGTCGCGCTGGACCCCTACACCAGTCATGGCCAGGATGGACTCATCGACCGCCAGGGATACGTGCTGAACGATGAAACGGTAAAGGTGCTGGCGCAGCAGGCGCTGATACATGCCCAGGCCGGGGCGGACGTGGTGGCGCCTTCGGACATGATGGATGGGCGTGTGGCAGCGATTCGCGCCATGCTGGAAGATCACGAATGCATTCACACGCGCATTCTCGCCTATGCCGCCAAATACGCATCGAGTTTCTATGGGCCGTTCCGGGATGCTGTAGGCTCCGCCGCGAACCTGGGTTCGGGAAACAAGTATACCTACCAGATGGACCCCGCCAATTCGGATGAGGCGCTATGGGAGGTGGGGCTCGATCTGGAGGAAGGCGCGGACATGATCATGGTCAAGCCGGGCATGCCCTATCTCGATATCGTCCGCCGCGTGAAAGATCGGTTCGGGGCACCCACTTTCGTCTACCAGGTCAGCGGGGAATATGCGATGCTCAAGGCAGCGGCGCAAAACGGATGGCTGGATGAGCAAAGCTGCGTGCTGGAAGCGCTGCTGGCATTCAAGCGGGCGGGGGCGGATGGCATCCTCACCTATTATGCGATGGATGCGGCAAGATGGCTGGCGGCGCGCTGAATCATCCTGGCAAATCCCTGCAGAGGGGTGTGACTGGTGGCGCCCGATGCGGCGATATCCGGGTTTAGTGCGAGAAAAATTCCCTGATTATATCCTCTGTCGATCTGATCACGTCTTCTAGCTTGTCTTCTAGCTTGTTTTCGGGTTCGGGCGGCAACTGCTCGGGCGGCAACTGCTCCTCGAGAAATTGTTCGGTCACGGTGCCGGCTGCGTCCCGCAGTCCGGTTTCAGGATTGATTTTGGCTGTGACCACTCCCGGGGGAGGGGTGATTTTCGCCACGGGAATGTCTTTCAAAGCCTTGCCCATGTAACTTATCCACATGGGCAGCGCGGCATGGCTGCCGGTTTCCTTGTCGCCCAGTGACCTCGGATTATCGAAACCAATCCACGAGATGGTTACCAGATCCGGCTGGTAGCCGCAAAACCAGGCGTCGACGTGGTTGTTCGTGGTGCCGGTTTTCCCCGCCAGATCGTTGCGGCCCAACTGCTTGGCCCTGGTTGCGGTGCCGCGCTGCACCACGTCCTGCATCATGCTGGTCATGAGAAACGCGTTACGCGGATCGATGATCTGCTTGGCATTCTGCCCGGCGACCGCCGGTTCCGATTGCACCAGTACGTTGCCTTTTTCATCCTCTATGCGCTGGATGAAATAGGGCACTATCCGGAACCCTCCATTGGCGAAAGCGGCATATCCGACGGCCATCTGCATCGGCGTAACCGAACCCGCGCCCAGCGCCATGGACAGATAGGGCGGATGGAGCTTTGGATCGAACCCGAAACGGGCGATGTAATCCTGGGCGTATTGCACGCCAATGGCCTGAAGGATGCGAATCGACACCAGGTTCTTGGATTTCGCTAGCGCCACCCGCATGCGCAGGGGGCCGTCGTAATTGTCATCGAAGTTTCTGGGGTCCCACTGTTCGCTTCCGGTTTCCTCCGCGGTAAAAGAAAGGGGCGCGTCATTGATGATCGTTGCGGGAGTAAAGCCCTTTTCCAGCGAGGCGGAGTAGATGAAGGGCTTGAAACTCGAACCCGGCTGGCGCCAGGCCTGGGTGACATGGTTGAACTGGCTGCGATTGAAATCGAACCCGCCAATCATGGCGCGAATCTCGCCGTCACTGGAATTGATGGATACCAGCGCTGCCTCGACCTGGGGGAGCTGCGCGATGTGCCATCCCGTGTCGTTCTTCCGTATGCGAATCAGGGAGCCCGCACGGATATGCTTCTTGTTCGCCTTGTTCCCCAGGAATTTCTGGGCGAATTTGAGACCGTCGCCGCTTATTTCGATGATCTCTCCGCCTTTGCGGTAGGCCTTGACCAGCTTGGAGTCGGCGGCAAGCACCACGGCAGCAAGAAGATCATCGCTGTCGGCCACTTCCGTGAGCGCGTCTTCAAGTATCTCATCCCGGTTCGAGGTGGCGGCGGGTAATTCGAGCACCGCTTCAGGGCCGCGATATCCATGCCGCCGGTCATAGTCGATCACTCCCTCACGCACCGCCTGGTACGCCGCATCCTGGTCGAATTTCCTTACCGTGGTGTAGACCCTGAATCCCTTGCTGTAGGTCGCGTCCTGATATCGGTCGTAGACTGCCTGGCGGGCCATCTCGGCGATATACTCGGCCTTCATTGGAAATTCCTGCGATTCGCGCTTGACATGCAGCGGCTGGTCTTCCGCCAGCTTGAACTCTTCTTTGGAAATATAGCCCAGCTCCTGCATGCGCCGCAGAACATAAAGCTGACGTGTTTTGGCACGCTTGGGATTGACTACCGGATTGAAGCGCGATGGGGCTTTGGGCAAGCCCGCAAGCATCGCTGCTTCGGCAAGGCTGAGCTGCTGCAGGGATTTTCCGAAGTAAACCTGGGCGGCGGCGGCAAAGCCGTATGCGCGTTGCCCGAGATAGATCTGATTGAAGTAGAGTTCGAGTATTTCGTCCTTGCTCAAGCTGTGCTCGATCTTGAACGCCAGCAGCGCTTCGCTGAATTTTCGGGTGAGTGTTTTTTCTTTCGTCAGAAAAAAATTCCGTGCCACCTGCATCGTTATGGTGCTGGCGCCTTGCCTTACTCCTCCCGAGGTGAAGTTCGAATAGGCGGCACGCAGTATGCCGATATAGTCGACCCCGCCGTGCTGGTAGAACCGGTCGTCTTCCGCGGCGATGATCGCCTGCTTCAACTGTGCGGGTGCTGCGCTGATCTTGACCACCTCCCTGCGCTCTTCGCCGAATTCTCCGATCAGCAGGCCTTCGGCGCTATATANCCGTAGGGGAATCTTGGGCCGGTAATCCGTCAGTGTCTCGAGCGAGGGCAGCGAAGGAACCGTTACCAGCGCCGCAAAAACAACGAGGAGAGCAACGAACAAGCCCAATGCGAGAAGCGCGGCGAGTGAATAGATCAACGGGCGCATCAGCTTGTGAAGCGAGCAGTAAAGAAGATCAACAGGAACATGCGCGCAATTATAGCAAGCCGGGGTTCAATCTCGTGAAAAGGGCGAAGATAAATATGAACCCAAATCCGGCCGCTGGCCGCTTGTTTCCGGTTTGGAGACGTGATCCACAAAGACTTCCCGCTGTAACTCGACGTTCATCCATGGTGAGCCTGCTACAAGGCGGATTGCGTGATTTTTGTGGCACACGGCTGTGTTGCCACTCCCTGGAATGGAATGACCATTGCGCTCCGTCCCCTTTCGCCCATCCCATCCCGCAAAGCCATCGCTGCGCCAGCGAGGATTTGGTCTGTGTTTTTCTTGAGCAATACAACTGCATTGGCATTGCAATTATATTGCAATTATAAAGACTGGCGCCGGAAAGGGTACGAATGGCGGGATTCACCCGCGGGAGCGTGCATCAGTCATCCGGCTGCAGCAACGGGGTCTTGTTCAGGATCTTCCTTGTATTTTGATGCCTGGGTGCCACGGATACAAAGCGGGCGGGAGGAAAGGAATTCCGTATGAATAAAAACGGGGGATGAAATTGCCGATTAGAACAGCAAGGGGTTTTTCGTAAGCGCGACCAGCACGATATACAGAAAGACAGCCTGGGCCGCTATCAATGCCCGGATTCTCGTCTTGCGGGTTTTTCCATACTTCAATGCCATCATGCCCAGAACGATGTAAAGCAGCAATCCCCCGACCTTCGCGCTGAGCCAGGAGTCGTGAATCGGGTCCTGGTGGATTCTGATGGCGAGCGTGATGGCACTGGCCAGCAGTACCGTGTCCACCACATGCGGCATGACCTTTACCCAGCGTCGCTGCATGGCAGCAGACTCCTGCAGCATCCATATGCTGCGCAATGAAAACAGCAGGTAGCTGACAATGACGCTGCCGATATGGATCATTTTTATTGCTGCGTAACTCATATGCCGGGTTTCCTGGAGCCTGTTAATACTTGTTTCCCGCTCGCGTTGCCGTGCGAAAAAGCGTGAGGGCAAGGCCCGAAACACATCCCTAATTTCCGCCGGGCATCCAGCCATGGCTGCCGGCCACCGCGCCGGCGACGGCGACAAGGCTCAGGCTTAGCAGTATCCAGTGCATGCGCTGGGCCGACGAAACCGAATTTTCTGCATTATCCGCGACCGATTTTTGTATCTTCTTGCGCAGCACCAACGGCTCCGCGATGAACAGCACCAGGGTGAATATCAGCCACACCAGCACCATGGCATGCATCCACCAGAAGCGCAGCTCGGTGAAGCGGCCCCAGGCATCCAGCAAATGGACCATGTAAAACCCGCTCAGGCCGACCAGCAGGGTGGTAAAGCGCGCCTGGGCGGCAAAGCGGCGTTCGATTCGTCCGAAAAAATCCGTGCGCTCCTCGGCGGAGCGCATTTTCGATATGGTGGGAAGCAATACAGTGGTGACCATGGCTACGCCACCTATCCACAGCACGACTCCCAACACGTGCAATACCCGGGCAAAGGCAAACTCATTCATTACGGTACGGTCCTTCACAATTTTGTTTGGCCGCCATGCTGGCGAGCGATATCACTTCCCAAAGTTGGACCCGGCTTCATCCTCGGAATTCACTGCAGGGCCAAGGAAGCGTTGAATAAATCTCCGCTGGCGCAACGGCGGTTTTGCGGGGAGAAGTCCGGCGCTACTCCAGCGCCTCGACGCGCAGGGATTCACACGCCGCGAGATCGGATTCGCTGCATGGCGGCAATTGCGAGGATATCTCTCGTAGAGCCGTACGCAAGCCCTCTTCGAGAGTCGGATGATAAAAAGGCAGGCGCAGCATATCCTGCACGGCAAGGGACCGGTCGATGGCAATCGCCAGCAAGTGCGCCATATGCTCGGCCGCAGGCGCAACCATTTCTGCCCCAAGCAGCCGGCCGTTCTCCCGGTCCGCGTACAGGCGGAGAATGCCGTGGTTGCGCTGCGCTATGCGGGCCCGCCCCTGGTTTTCGAAACGCACCGTCCCGGTCAGTATGCGTCGGCTGTCCAGCGACTCGAAGCGCTTTCCCACGATGGCGATGCCAGGCTCGGAAAAAATGATTGCCAGGGGGGTTCGCCGCTGGAAGCTGAAAGGCGTGGGGCGCATGGCGTTAATTCCGGCTATGTGCCCTCCATCCGCCGCTTCGTGCAGGATTGGAGCCTGACGGTTGGCATCTCCCGGCAGAAAAACTGGCAGATCGGTTATTTGCATGGTGTCGGGATCCACAGGGGGCAGTCCGTGTTCGTCGAGTTCGACTCCCAATGTTTCAAGCCCCAGGCCATCAATATTAGGGCGCCGCCCGAGCGCGACGAGAACGCTGTCGCAGGCGATATCGCTGCTGTTCGTGCTTACCTGCAATTGATCGTTGTCCATCCGGAGATCCGCCTTCTCGCCTGTCAGCAATGAAAATTCCCTGCCCAGAAGATCCACCGCGACAGCATTGACCTCGGGATCGCTCAATCTGGCGATATTTTCGCCTTTGCTGAACGCGCTTACGTTGATGCCAAGCCGCGAAAGTGCCTGCGCCATCTCCACGCCGACAGGCCCCAGGCCCAGCACTCCCATGCGGGAAGGCAGCGTTTCCTGTTCGAATAGGGTATCCGTGGTCAGCAGCCTTCCGCCGAGCGCCTGCCATTGTCCGGGGATCACGGGACGGGACCCGGTAGCGAGGATGATGCTGCGCGCATGGAGTATGCGTCCGTTTACTTCCAGCTTTCCCACGCCCAGCAATCGCGCGCGGCCGGATATGGCGCGTTCTCCCAGGTCGCTCGTTGCTTTCAGCGTGCCTGCGACGAATCCATCTCTGAGTTTTCGTACGCGCTGAAGCACCGCCGCAATATCGATCGTGATATTTTCCGCCCCCCGGATGCCGAATTCGCCGAAGCGGTTACGGCGGTGAAAGGCATTGGCCGCTTCGATGAGAGCCTTGGAAGGCATGCAGCCTACCCGGGCACAGATTGTGCCCCATGGGCCATCATTGATGATGACGAAATTGCTGGTGCGTTTTCTGATTTCCCGCAAGGCGGAAAGGCCTGCCGTTCCACCCCCCACGATAATGACGTCCAGTACGTTGCTCATTCGGTTTTTCCTGGTTAATTGCTGCGCGTCGCGCCGTAGTGTCAAACGATCGCACGATCGCACGATCGAACGGCGAACGGTACGGTTTGCTATTCCTGCGGCGCAGTCTCCATTACCGGCGGGGCGGAGCCGGCCTGGCCACCGGAGCCGGTTTGGTTTTGCGGCGGCGCTTCACGTCCGGCCGAGCCGGCGCTCCCGGCCGATCTGGCTAATTTTCCGGTGCTGGATGGCCTGGATTTCGTTTTTGAAGCCAGCCAGTCGCGGGAAATTTTTTGCGCCTGCGCCAGTTGCCGGGTGTTGAGAGAGCGCATGACGTCATCGCGCGCGCCCATCGCCTGCTGCACGCCCGCGGCGGCGGCCAGGTTCAGCCAGACATAACTCTGCACCGGATCCGCGGCAAGTCCGTGTCCGCTGCGATAGATGAGCCCCAGCTCATATTGAGCCAGGGCGTAGCCTTGTTCCGCTGCAAGCTTGAGCCATTTTGCAGCTTCGGCAAAATCCTGCAGCGCTCCATTGCCGGTGAGATACAGAAGCCCGAGCTTGTACTGCGCATCGCTATCCCCATTTTCAGCGCTTTCCTCATATAGCTGCACTGCGAAGCGGGGGTCATCCACCTTGCCTGTTTTTGGAGAGTCCTGCGATTTTCTTTCTCCCATGGAGATATCGGCGCCATCGGGAGATTTCGAACCTGTGACGTATCCCGGGCTTAACTGCTTTGAGGGAGC
>JGI26536J50258_1001648_pt1 | contig 15005 bp, 19 predicted proteins | sample ThiBiot_750_plan_FD_50258 | JGI IMG/M metagenome (IMG submission 50258)
CAAATTGAGAAAAATAAGTGCGTAGTTCATGTGACGAAACTGTCCATGGCAAATTACGAATGAATACTTTGTAAAATTGCTGAGCCATAGCTTGACGATGATACGATGAAACGAAATTGATATGAGATATTAATCAAATCAACGAATAAGAAAGAAAAAACAAGCGACCTCATAGTGAATGGTTGATATCATTATCGAATAGAATAGAAGGATGATTGACGAAAGAAAGGAGTTGCCTTAGAAATCGAAAAGAAAAATGGCGAATTTTATAAAATATTTTCGTTAAAAAATACTTACTAAAACAAAAACGTTTTTGTCTTTAATGGAAGCAATTGTGTTTCTTTTTGTCGAGCTCTCGAACTGCATTACTTTTATTTTGTGTTGTGTCGAAAGTCACCTATGTATATACTTATTTATTTATTGATTTTTAGACAGAGAGAAAAAAAATCACGGAAAATGGTTGAATATGCTCTAGCAGGTCAAGGTGCTGGCGAATTAATCGATCGTGATACATATAAAAATCGTCAATGGCCAACTGATGATGACGATGCTGAAGTTTATAAACGTTGTGGTTGTACAATAATAACAAAATGTTCGATTCATGATGATTATTCAACATATAAATTTCTTCTTTCTGATCCGCTGTCAACTCAATCGGAAATCTGGTCGTATCGTCGTGAACAACAACAAACATCGAATCGTTCGCAGACAATTGGCAATTATTTACTGTTTCATGAATTACTCGATCGTTATCCACATTATTTTCTTCGTGGTTCAGCGAAAACAGGCGATACATTCTATCGACAAAAAGGTGCACGATTTAATTACGTTCCGCCGTATCGTGTTTGTGCAAATGAATTATATCATAAACAAAAACAATGGGTTCTTAAAGAATCAACGGCAGATTCGAAATCACGACCTTTATCTGCACCACCAACTCCAACATTAACTAATGAACAAAAGAAATTAACGAAAAAAGGACAAAATATTTTCCCGTCATTGCCACCGAGAAAACTTCCGTCGGCAAATAATTCGTCGACACGTTCTTATCATCGAAATAATTATTTTTATGATATGGCTTTATGAGTAAGAACTTAGATATCCAACAACCTAGCTTGCCGTTTTCGTATATACTTGTGCGTGTGTGTGATTCCGTAGAAAGAATACCAATTGCTTTTACTTCTTCTTCTTCTTCTTCTTGTTTGCTTTATTAGATTGTCAATATATTATTATTTTTTAAAAATTATTCATTTAAATCCTTTTGTTTCCAGATAATCGGTCGGTTTAATCAACGGCCGATATGAGTGCGAGTACAAAGTCACATCCAGCTGTTGACAAACGTTTTGATTTTAAATGGCCAAGTATCTATACAAATTTTACTGAGCCCATCTTCGATTGGCATCGTTTTCGTCGTAGTCAATTACAATTTAAAGTTGCCGAAAATCTCCATGAAAGTCATGTTTATGATCGATGTAATTGTTCAATGGTAACATCATCATCATCATCAACAATAAATTCTCTGCCATGTCCTGTCCATGTAGCTAATGAATTCCTACAAACAAAAATCGAGGGTGGTATTCGACCACTTTCAGCATGTCCTTGCATGTTTTGTCGTAAACATTTCACAGACAATGAACGACCCGAAGGTTTACCATCGGTTCAAGATTTAAAACAACTTTTTCCAACAAGAGGCATCCTAGATGCGAATAATTCACCGAAAACAATGGTCTATTTATCTCGACCATTCAGTGCTCCGAATTTTCAAGCTACTTTTCCGATTGATCAAACATTTGCCACACGTTATGTGCCGACATTTAAACGTTTAGTACGACCTGATGGTCTCAAAGAGGAAATATTCGATGTACAGGAAACGGTCATTTCGAAATCATCGATTCCAACACAATTTGGATTACGTTTAGATGCGGAACCTAATCATGATCATTCGCAAATATTAAATCTTCCACGTGAACGCGATGCTTTCTTTCGGGATCTGAACGATTATTTTGATATGCCACCTGGTGCCAATCCAACTATGATCTTGTGAACATATTTCCTAATTTTTCTATGCACTACTTTTATTTGAAAAAAAAACAACACTTGTGATGAAACATCAGTTTGCATATGACTCATTATTTCGCTTTCAAAATGACGTTAGACGGAAGAAGAAAACGTATGTTCTCTTCTCTTTACAAGAACAAATATAGGTATATAAGCATCCAACGATTCGATAAATTTCAATGAAAACGTAAAGAAAGAGAGAAAAAGTCAAAAACGAAAAACCTCGATTCATTTTGATTATATCATTGATAAACTATGTCCGAACCTGAAGAGATCGATAGTTTTTTACAATTAGCTGAAGACATGAGCNATGTTGCTGAGAAATTAACNCGTCTTCAAANACGTGTCCATGCTAGATTACATGATCATAGTTCGAGATGGGAAAGTACTTATCAAATTGCTATGATTCAAGAGTCGCAACGAATACAACGGATAGTTCGATCATTATGCGATGATTTATTAAATAATCAATTTGCTGATCCTTCGCTGGTGCGTATTCGAACATAAACTTAAGCTGTATATTTATTTTCGCTGTTTTTTTCTGTGTTTCACCGTAGGCTGCGACTCATTTATGGAGCATAATTGAATCGTATTCCAGTTCGGCAGAGACGGTTGCTGAAGGTACACATGTTTTAGAACGTTTATTTAAAATTCAAATACATTCAATGATAAAACCAACAGATTATCAAACGACAATTGAAGATTATGTTCGATGGCAAAATGAAACTGTTCGATGTTTTCAAGAACAATATCGAATAAAAGAACGATGCAATCGATTGACAGAAATTGAACGTTTATGGAATTGGAATTTACGTGAGAATGAAGGACTCTATTTTGCTGGAGCTGCTCGACCATTTCATTTAAAAAAAGTAACGGACTTTGCTGCTATGATGAGTATTTTCTATGATAGACTATGGCCTATATTCAAAACAAATCGTGATACATTAGCGAGAGTTTTAGATGCATTATTACGTAAAGAAAGTTCGATACGTTGGCCAAATTACGATATTTTTCCTTGTATTTCATCGATAACAATTATTGACAAATGTTTACAGTATTTTTATTTTAAAAATCGTGATAATACATGGTTTATTAATAGTAGTTTATCTGATTATATACCATATGTCAATTCAGCTCGAGAAATCTTTGCTAATAAGTTTATTGGATCTGATATGCAACATCCTAGTGAACATAATACAGAATGGATTTATAGAAATCTTCGAAAACATTGTTCACGAATTTGTAGAGAAGAAAATAATGATAAGTGTCCGATTATAATCATTCTTCTAACATCAAAAACTCGATTAGGTCAACGAATTGATGTTGATTATATTCATTGTCAAATTACACGAGAATTTTCAACAGTTATTACTATTGTTGATGGATGTCAAGATGGACAAACGTTTACTGACGTTGATATTATTATCTATAGTAAACGATTTTCAACAACCGGTGCTATTGCGTTAATTAATAAAATCTTTCTATCGAAGCATTTACTCTTGAGCAGAAAATTAACAGTTGGCGTTAGTTTTCCTGTTAATATACTAGCTCAAATATATATTAGTTTGAATATGCTCAATGTACAATTGAGTCATGGTGTTGAAGATTTAGTTAATTCTTGTCGATGGAATTACTTAGGTTGTCCGGTTCGAGATGAATTATACACTGCATTTGGACATTTGAATGCGAATTTAATAACTGCTGAATATATTCGGGGTCCGATTCGATATTCATTTACAGAAGATCATTTGGGAACTATTATTATTCTACGAAGCAATGATAACGAATCAATTTCATTATCAAAATTATGGGCATTACTGCGAAAAAAGGGACATGCTTTGGATTGTTTTGTTATGAATAATTCATTTCTACAAGCAAATAAAGGCATTAATTATAGTTACATTTGTGAATTAATCGAACAAAAATCTATTGAAGAATTAAGACAAATTGAAGTTTTATCAAGTGATTATTTGGTGTGGCCGTTAGTTCCCTATTGGATATCATCATCGGAAGACATATCAGATGACGCACTAAAGAGACATTTACAAATATGTTACGATCATCACTGTTGTTTACGAATATCAATTGGACGATCTGGATACGTTGGAAGATTGAAACGTTTCGTTGAATTAATTGAATCGATTGTTACAAACAATGAGCTCAATGTATCAGACAATAGTTTAGGTAGACATGCATCACAATGGACATCTTAACTTTCCTTTAAATTATTTTAAACAGTCAGATTTTACTGTGAAGATTCATTAAGTAACAAATCATCGATAATTTTTCAACGTAAATGCGCCAAAGTTGTTGTTTTTTTAATTGTCACATATTTCTCGCGTGTAAAAGAATCACCAATCGAACACATGTGTGTAAATGATTTTGTAAATAAATACCTGGATATTTATTTGTTCTTCTTTCCTATACTACAGAGAAGACTAGAACTAGAAAAAAGGATAAGAAGAAAACAAAACACCAACCCTTCATTTTATCACGTGTTTCGAAATCACGCAGTTCTTAGTTCATTTATTCATTCGTATAGATTTCATTCGTATGTTATAGAACGAGAAGAAAAAAACGTTTTTACTTCTTTGTCTCACTGATATTCAAAAACAGAATATGTTAGTCGGAAATATTCGAAATGATTTACATCCAACATGTCGTACAAGTCGTAGTACATCTCATTTGATACCAACAATGACAATCAATGATTCAAATTCTTTTCCTTCTTCTCCTTCAACAACAACAACAACAACAAATAATAATAATCAAAATCCAATGATATCTCAACAAACAATGATGGATTATGCTCGAATGTCCTATCGTTATACGACTGTTTGTGATTGTTTGATGACAAAATTTGAAATTCGAATTGTATTTTTTGTTCGTAGGTAACATTACTTTCGATGCGACCACCACTAGAAATCACGGTTTTTCCTGATCATCTTGTTGAACGACGTTTTCTCGAGTAAATTTAACAAGTACAAATCGAAAATATGTCTTGTTGTCTATTTTAATATTATTTAGTGATGAAAATTATATCGATCTTGATCGAATGTTAGCAGAAAAAGGTGGAAAATTTCGAAAAAATATATACGATATGCGTGATGGTGCCGGTGATGGACCTACATTACCAACTAAATTACATAAATGTGATGCTTCTGATCCAGCCGTTGTCGAAGTCAGTTTCTTTTTCGTAGATTTTCTTTTTTTTAATATAAAGATAAAAAATCAATTTAGAAAGTCAAAAATCGTCGTCCAAAAGATCTTTTGACACCTCATCAAGTAGCTGCATTGACATCTGTTGTAACACGCCATCAAATAACAACATTACCAACACCTTTATTATCTCCTCAACAAATTCCAACTCGAAATACCAGACATGATGATTATCAACATCATCGTCAAGCACAAACACAACGAAATTACATTTCAACACCATCATTAATGTCCCTTCATCATCATCTACCAAATGTCGAACAAAATACAACTACAGTTCCTATTTTACAACGTCTATTTCAAGCTCAACAACGACAACAGTAAATGATTTCAACAGTAGACTTTCTATTGATTTTGATTATTTATAGAAATGATCAACATCGACATAAATTTTCATCGCCATATGTTGCTCATCATCGTACATCAACAACAAACTTTCAACAACGAACTCCACAAGCATTCAGTACGCCAACATCACCACAACAATCAACTCCATACAACACATTTGCTTGGCCATTTTCAACGAGTCCAAATCAAAAAGTATTCGTCAATTTTTCAACATTGTTATTCTATTATTTTGTATATTCATTAGCCGATTGCACATCCTTTACATATACCGATATCAACACAAGCTACAGTTAAACAAAATCAGGTACGATATCTTTCAATCAGTTTCTTTATTCAATACGAAAACACAAAAAAAACTAGAATGTATTTGGTCAATTGATTCATGAACATCTTCAAACTTCTTCAACAATGCAAACACCTTTGACACCAAGTATCAATATTCAAAATTCGAATCAAACTAACAATACTGACAGCGATGATGATGATGACGAACAAAAATTCTATTCTGCACCACCATCACGTAACCGAACATAAATTTGAAAAAGAAAATATTCGATTTTTTTATTATAAATAGCTACGCATGAACAAGATTCTCCGCCAACATTATTCACAAATTCGAATCATCCCGAACAAACACGTGTTTATAATCAAGCTGTTCTATTAAATTCATTGATACGTAATATGGTCAATGAAAATGGCGTAAAGAATTCTTCATCAAATGAATCTTGTTCTTCAAATGATACTCAAGTAATAATTNCACTAAAAATAATAAANTCAAAACATTAAAATTCCTATTCTAGTCAACGAATTGGACTGAAGAACAGAACGAAAGTTATACTGATATGTACAATCTCATTCGTCTACTTTCACCAGGTGTTAAAAGTAATTTAACTTGAAAAACAAATCATAGCATTTATTTATTTTCAATTTACAATAGATATTGCTCAACAAGAATTANTTCAATATCTTCAACAAGGTTGTTCGAATGAACGCAATCAAATGCTTGAATTAATCAGTTCATTAAATGCAAATGAACAAAATTCTCTTAAACCAGTTCTACTTCGTTTAATTCACGAACAATTAGAAGTCATGAAAGCTCAACAACAAATTCAACAAGGAAACGCAACATTCAATCCGAATGATTTCTCTCACGAAGCTCATTCGTCATTAGAAAATTGGTTTGGTGCAGATATCTATCAAAATGCTTATCCACGTATGCCGTCGGATCGTGTCGTATCGGCATATGATCTTGAACAAGCACGTTTAGCACGAAAAAACTAAACTTTGTTTTGTTTTGTTTTTATATTTACTTTTATTGTTTCTTTACTTTTGTTTTTGTTTTTCTCTTCAATTCCAAATGAATCTCGACAATGATCTGTCAACTTGAGAATCATTTGGAATCAATATACAAAAAAAAGGATTGTGTTAACTTTGTTTTTTGTTTTTCTGTTGATTTTTTTTTCTGTCTCTGTAAAACTAAAAAAAAGAACTCAAATAATTATTTTGTTTTCTTCTTCTTCGCTGTTCTCATTGCACTATTTACAATCTATTCTAAAATACGATAATAGAGCAAAGCACCTGGATATCCAAGCCATAAAGCCAATGTTCCATTATCCATCGAACAAGCATTCGTCGGTTGTTCGGGTAATGATTTCACAAATTGTCGTTTACGTTTGCCAATACCAACAATTTTATTTTCAACTGGATCGAATATGACCCATGTTTTCCATAGATAAATAACAGTACTAACACCACGTATATTGTACGTATTCCATCGTGATAAATTAATTTGTTTTAAACCTGTTAAACTTTCAGCATCGTAGATTGTCATAATTAAATTTGTTAAAATCACGGCAACACGTTCATCTGATAGACCCATAGCGCAAACACGTNCATTATTATTTAAACTACCGCCTGTACAATCGATAGCTTTGATATGTTGTCGTGTATTGTGATCGATACGTGCNAACATAGTCGAATAATGACGACTACTTATATAACAATAGTAAATGCCGAGAGAATTTGATTTTGTAAAACGTGTCTGAGACCAAACAGCTGGCAATGGTTGATAACGAGATGATGGTGGTATGATTGACGAAGAATTTGTTTGCATATTTGAATGACTTTGATGTTTAATTGATAATGGATGACCACGAAGTTTAATTTTATCGATAATCGAAATAAAATCATGAATATATAAACAATTATCTTCTAATGTTGTTATTAAAAGTTTATATAAAAATGAACACCAAAAACATTCGAGAATTGTTGATGTTGATCGTTCGGGTTGCGGCCATGGATGAACACTAACTGAATTTTGATTATTAATAACCATTAAATGTCGTGGCATAGCAAGAATAATATCATTGATATGACTTGTCATAGAAAATGGCTGACAAAAGCTAATGATCGGTAATGCCGAAGTGATATTTTGATCTACGAGTGTTTTTACTAGCGGTGTTCGTGAATGTTTTGTTTCGGATAGAATTGCTAGTTTTCGTGTTGAGAATTTAGGTAATGTTTCTGTATGTACAATTTCAGTTTGAATCGCTTCATCACGTTGAACGATTCGATCTGTTTGAATATCGATATCAGCTGTTGATCGAGTCAGAATTTGCACACTATTTTCTTTGATTTTCGGTTTTTCAACTGGTTTTAGCTTTTCATCGTCGTCATCAATATATGGTTCAAACGAATCTGATTTCGATGAATGACGTGACGATACTTTACTCTCATGAATTACTTCTTCTTGGATAGTTTCAGGCTGTGTAGTTAATATTTCTGGTTGCATTTTTAATGGTGGTGAACGTGGCGTTTGTGTTGGATCTTCTATCGATTCTTCGGAGTTCGTATCGGTTGACAAACGTTTTCTTGTTGCCGGTACTGGTGGTGTTGGTGTTGGCATTTGTTCTTCGATTTCGTTTTCACCATCATCAAAAAATGCGTCTCGTTTAGTTGCCATTGTGTTCAATTGAATAAAACCATGTATTACTTTTGCTCTTTGTTTCTTTACTTCTTCACAGACGAGATGTGTAGCGTTGTTAAGGACAAATTTTATAAATGCAACTAGGCTTTTTCTTCTTCTTCTTCGCAACTATAGAAAAGGTAAGACAAATGAAGAAAAAAAGCAAGAGAAAGAAAAAAATGTTGAAGAACGCACCGACATCTCATCATAAATCATAATGCGTATTGAAGAAAGAAAGAAAGAACAGAAGCCAAGAATTATAAATCTATTATTAAACAGAATCGAAAGAGTTCTTTATTTTATAATCAACGTTTTTAAAGTTAGTTAGTGATTAATCCGTTGATACAGCTAATTTAACAGGTTCAAATGAATGTGTTACTGGATCCATAGTTGTATAATAAGGTAAATCATCGATTCCAATTCCATATACTCCTACACGTCCGTCACGTAAACGAAATGATCCATTGAATGACAGTAATCCAACATCAGTTTGTAATAATAACCATGGAGAAAATAAATCTTGATGAGCACAATTTGTATTACTACTAACATAGAGTTCATTGCTTGTATCTATGGCTAAAACATGACAACTAAATAGCATTTATATTTTAAAAAAATTTTGTTTTTTTTTGAGTATGATCAACCTTTGATTTACACTGGTATCTTCAGGTGGTTTCGACGTAATAAAAAGTGGACGTTGAATGAAGATCTTCTCCGATGGCATCATTGTCCAATTACTCCACCGATTATCTTTCTGTTCAATTCGATGGATTTTTTCATTATTGAATACAGCAAAACAATATAATTTAAAAAGAGTACTTAGACCAACCCAACCACAGGATGGTCCTGTCTTTAAATTTGTATCTATTTCAGAAGGATGAAAGAGATTTTCATTCAAAGTAAAATAGTATACCAGAATCAATAATCATCTGTTTATCTTGACTAATCACTAGTCCATTCATAGCTATAGCTGCAAGGCGATGTTCGGCATCTCGATAGAAACAATAAGATGTTAAATTAATAGCTAAAAAGCACGATCGTTCACCGAATGTTTTTCCTTTAGAAATGAAAATGTTCATTCAATTAATTCTCATTGATTTCAAATAAAACAAACTATTACCATTTCTTTGTTGTACAGCTAATGAATCATTAGTATTTGGATTGATAGTAATCGAAATGAGATTCGAATTATTACTTTCAACATAACAGACAACAGTTTGATCGATTTGTGTGAAAACATTGGGCAAACCAATCACTGAATGATTTATATGATGATACGATTCAACTCCATGAATATCGATAATAAAAATTAATAATTTATTTGTTTCATTGTCAACACCAAAACAGTAACGTTTAGTTATTGACCATGTACATTCACTACGTTCAATTTCTTGTATATCAGGTGAATCAAGAAGGAAATAATCGAATTCTAATTGATCATTTTCGATTTGTCGAATATTCACATTATGATAGATTCCATTTTCGAGTTCTTTGATTAAACATGATGATATATAAATTTCATCGACACAATGAACAAAATCTTGAATTTTTAAATCACCACAGTTGCTAATTTTCGACCAGTAATATTCTCCCATACAAAGACAATGACGGATATTTGAATCTGATCGAAGATCACAAGTTATACCCAAATCAATACGACACTCATCATCATATTCACAAGCTAATCAACGAAAAAAAAATGCGCATTGATATTTTTAGAATATATCAAAAAATAGACGAGAAATATGTTATTGACCTTCATTGATATCTCTTTTTGGTTCTGAAAAACAAAACAAGAATTAACATTATCGAAGATCAGAAAAACAAAACAAATAGATTCGAACCACATTGTTGAGTATTTTTATCCCAGAAATAGGTTGTTTCACAGAAGCAATGTTTCTGATTGAAATTGAATTCATATTGGCAATATAAATGTCTCGATAATGCGCATTCTCGATGTTCGCTACAATTTTCACCATACAAACGGTTATCATCACTAACTGTTGTTGGACTTGTATTTGAATTGAATGATGTCGACATAGATTGAGAATAGGATACTTCATTTGTGAAAAATGAATGTGTTGAAATACTTGAATTATTATCGTATGAAGATGTAGTAAGATTTGTCCATGAACAATCATAAATTGGACAATGATGAATAGCTTTGTGTCTGGCTAATAGAGACGCAAGTAGAATAGTAGCAGCAAGAAGGCATAATGTCAAGAATAATAATGGAATACAAGCATAACGATTGGAAATTTTCTAGAAAGTTTTTCTTTTTTTATTAATTTAGTTGATGTGAAGAAGTAGAAATGTACTTTCTGTTTTTTCTTAGGACGATAGATATTGTCATCAGTTGGAAAAAATACTTCAAATGGTAAAGGTGTAGGTGGAACAGGAGAAGGTGCCTGTGTTTGAATAATATATATCGGTAATCGAAATCTAAAAATACGTATATATATATATTGTCTTCATATTGATACTCTACTATAAATTAAAAACCTTTGCTGTGCTGAATGTACAACTAAATGTATATGTCGTAGATACGATGTACTAGAAAAGATTTCGATTCTAATCGAATTATTCGACAGATGAAAACTTACGTTTGCTCTCTAAACATGTTTTGTTGTCAGTGGATTGATTGAAGCATTTGAAAGCACAAAACGAGAAGAATCCTTTTGTTGGACGTGACATTAAAATCCATTTGTCGTTTAATGACATCTATGATTTGGATTTGTATGATTGGCGGAGTTCCTTGGATGTCTATTTTCTACCCACAAAAATCTATATGTGACAAGAATAGATAGAGGATAAATCAGTCTGATATCCAGGTATCAATATCTATTCGTTCGTTTGTTAAACTTCGACTTTGTGTGTGTGTGTTTTTTTTCTCTTTGATTTTCTATCGACGGATATTAATTCGTCTATTGATGTTTTTAGAATTGTAATTTCACTAGTAAAATATATCGATAGTATTTTGTTATAATACTTTCAACAGGAAAAAAAAACAACTATGTCGCCATCGATTTTATTCATATAAAAATCAGATTAGACACGAAATAGAATACGAAAAACGCAAAAGTCAACTGCAGCAATCAGCGAATCGATTTTTTCCCACTCTTTTATTTATTTTTAATCTAACAACAATCCGTACCGTATATTCATTTTCCATGTTAAATCAAGAGCAAATCCATCGTTATTTTAATCATTTAAGTGGAGCAAAACGTATTGAATTTCTCTATGGATTATTGCATTTATGTCAGCCATTAGAATTACGTTATTTAGGAACATGTTTAGAAGAAATAGCGCGTAAAGATTACGAATATCTCTATCATGCCGAACAAAAAACTAATCATTTACCATCGCAAACAGCAACATTAAACAATAATGATATAAATAATTCTCAACAAACTGACCTCGTCAACGAAGAGAAATTAGATTTAACAGATCAATTTACACGAGCACATGCCATTGTCGATATCGCACTTCTATGGGCAAAAAATCGTCCATGTGCCTTACGATTATTTCGTCGATTGAAATCAAGTGAAAGCGTTAAATTAGTCGATCTGTTACTTGAACGTGACGATCTCGACGAACGTACAATGGACGAAATTTTAATTATATTTTGTCTTGCTGCTAATCATCCAGCGTTTAGTTTTGATATGCGTACGCAAATGTCACAAATCCTCAAAGAACTAGAAAAACGACAACGAAAAATGAAATTATTACAACAAAATACCCAAACAAATGTTAATAATAATATGAATACAAATGATGATGAAGAACTTCTCGATACAATCGAAGATTCGCATTGTTTACGTCATCATATTCTATCTCCAGCATTACTAAATCCAAGTGCATTGAGTGTTCATGCATCACGTATGAAAAGCAGATTTAAGCTTGAATAAAAATTTCGTTGTTTTGTTTTCTCACTCGTTTCTAGCATTATTAACTCGCTTAGCTGTGGTTAATTATGATATCGAATCGAATCCGATGAAAATTTTAATCAAAGCTGATTGGTCTGATAACAATTCAACACTGACATGGAAAACTTTTAATGATATTCGATCATTTCATTTACAGGTAAAAAAAAACTAAAATATCTCGAAATCGATTGTTTTGATTAATGAGAATGTTGACAAATCTTCTAGCTTTCAAATATTGTTTATCATGATGATGTTCGATTAGAACGTTTAATGAATATCGCGGGTCATCTACGTGATATTGGAACTCCTTCCGAGCCAGATATTAATCTTATGAAGAAGAATATCGAAATCTATATACCGTATGTTGTTTTATTTTAAGAATTAATATGTAAAATGAACACATGCGATTTGATTTTTAGAGCTTTGGTATATTTTACTTCATATATATCAACCATATCGACATTAGCCAAGTTTTTCAATTCATCATTGAAACTTGTCGATTCGAAACAACGTTTATATAATTCAACGAATGGTTTTGATGAATCTCTTTCGTCATCGTCATCATTTTCCAATGGTGTAACACCACTTCGTAATAAATAAATAAATGTTTTTTTTTGTTTTTGTCTCACTCTCAAATATCTTTTCTTTAATTTTAGAATGTGAATTACCTGTTCAACAGCCCACTGATTCCGAAAATAAAGCAATGACATCACCGAAACTATCATTAAACAGTATGAAAACCAAACAAACAGATGTTGCTAAACAAGCACGTTCGATTATACCGACGAATAATGGTACACAAACAGGATTAGAAGTTCGATGTGAAGAAACACAAACAGATCGAATGCCTGGACCTGGTTTTATTCTTGCTGAACATCAAGATTATCTACGAAGATATACGATGGAAGAAGTAAATAAAACTTCGATTGTTCGTTGATTTTTCTTTTCGAACTCGAACTCTTTTTAGTTAGCGAAGTTAACACCAGGAGATCTTGTTGCTGATGGACTTGATCAAGATACAGCTCAATTACTTTGTGGTGCTCTCGATGATTTAAAGTAAAATTTCAAAAATAAGATCATTAGTTGTTTATTTCATTTCATTGACTAGACCAATGAGTGTACATTTAAGTAATAATAAAAACTCTCGATCGCCAAATAATTTTGTCCAAGTTCCTTCATCAGCATCGTTATCTCCGCTATTAGCATCGTCTACTTCGACATCATTACCACCAGTACTCGATGCTGCACTCATGACTGTTGTACAACAACAACAACAACAGCAACCGTCTTCATCATCAACAACAACAACAACAACATCATCCTCTTCGCAACAGCAAATATCTCGTAAGTTGTGTTTCAATTGTTGTTGATATTTGTTTGAATTTATTTGAATTAACTTAGCTGGTGCACAGGCATCTCATTCATCGAGTCCAAGTCCAAAACCATCGAAAACAACAATGACACCAGTCATCACAAATGGACTTCCTCCACTTCCACTACCATTACCACCGCTACCACCACCGCCGCCACCTCCATCATCAACATCATCATCATCATCATCGTCAACAAACAATGGTCCACCACTACCACCACTACAAAATCCACATCATGTACCATTATTAACTGCACATTCATTTCTTTACAATCCAGTCGAACCATATATAATTCCAATTACAATTCCACCAGGTTTTCCATCAACAGCACCTGAATTCATGCGATATTTTGCTCCGAATATGGCACCACTACCAGTCAATCCAACCAATCCAACCAACGCAAATCTCGTACAAACATCAAATGTTCCACAGGGATCTGTGTCAAATGGTCGTCCAACAAATGCAAATTCTGTACAAACATCAAATGCTCCACAAGGATCTGCATCCAATGGTCGTCCAACAACACAAACAAACGGAACGAATACTCCTCCGGAACAAAATGGACAAACCCATCGACCATCTCCACCTCCACAATCATCTTCTCGTCAGCAGCAACAACAACAATCACATCCACCATCGTCACAGCAACAACATCAACAACAACAACAATACCAACCGCAACATTCTCATCATCGTCAACGGCAATATCATCAATCAGATTCGATATCTTATCAACAACAAAATGGATTTCATCTTCCGCAACAACGACAATCGCAATCGTCTTATTCACAGCAACAGACACATATAAAACCTAAAGCTTGTTATACATGTGGTGATGTCGGACACCTTGCATTTGCTTGTCCTGAACAGTATTCATCCGAATCAAATTATCCGATAACTAATCGAGGTAATTGGAGAACCAAAAAACTATTTCAATGATTGGCATCGGTTTTTCTAGAAGGCTATAAACTCGATTACCGTCCCCGTCAAACTTCGACAACAAATCTTCATCAACAACAACACCAACAACGGCAAATGCGTTCCAATTCAAATTCAAAAACGAAACTTCGCGATAACAGTTAAACACTTTCATTTTCTTTACATATATATATATAT
>JGI26536J50258_1001742_pt1 | contig 14543 bp, 15 predicted proteins | sample ThiBiot_750_plan_FD_50258 | JGI IMG/M metagenome (IMG submission 50258)
AATAATATGAGCGCATTCGGCTTGTCTCGCAGTATTGCTCGATATTCTTCTCGAAGCTTATGAAGTTCTTTCGCTTGAAGGCCTGCTGCGGTCGCAACTTCGGTAACCCCGTTTAGAAAAAACCGTAGCCAAGGATTCCATTCTCCATGAGTTCGTACACTCTGCAGCAACTCGTAGTAATCCGCTTTATGAGAGTCGATATAGGCAGATAAATAAAGTAAGGGCTGCGAAAGGCGTTTCCTCTCCAGTAAAAAGAATGTGATTAGAAGTCTTCCGACCCGCCCATTACCATCTAGAAATGGATGGATAGTCTCGAATTGAACGTGCATAAGGGCGCACTGAATAAGATCCGGAATTGTGTCACGGATATGCAAAAAATTTTCCCATGCGTAGAGCGCGTCGCTCATCTCTATTACGGGCGGAGGAACAAATGCCGCAGTTGCGGGGGTGCATCCTTGTGGGCCTATCCAGTTTTGGCTATATCGGAAATGACCGGGTGTCGCTTTTTCCCCCCTTACCCCACGCATAAGTTCTTCATGGATCGTACGAACGAGTCTTAAAGATATTGGTAAATGTTCGAGCAATTTGATGCCCGATTCCATGGCGCGAATGTAATTGCGTACCTCCCGTATGTCGTCACTAGGCGTGCGTTTGAGTGCATCCTCATCTAGTTCATCAATTAGAATATCGGAAAGGCTCGCCTTCGTTCCTTCTATTCTTGAAGAAAGAACTGCTTCACGCCTCATATAAGGTGCAATCAACAGATGGGGATTGGGTAATTGTCCCCCGAGCCCTGAAAGTTCTGACAAAGCTGCGTCTGCTTTTGAAAGCGTCATCGCAAGTTCCATATCAAAAATAATTTCAGGGGGTAAGGGATTAGGAACAAATGCAAGGAATCCTAGCGGAGAGTAAATGAGTCTTCCGCTTTTTTGGCTAGTAAAATCCGTTGATATCATGATATTACGTTAATGTTGGAAAGAAAACTTTCAAACAATTATAAGCTTTGAAAGAAAAATGGCAAATTCTTTCAAACTACTTCAGTAGAGGATTTGCCAATAAAAAACCCGCCGAAGCGGATTCAAGGAGGGCTCTCGTTGGTATGAATACCAACGAGAGCATCAGTATCCAAAAGGGATTGGAACCGGATACTAGGGCTCCGCTAAGGGATGCGGGGCAGAGTCATATTGCCACAGCGGGATGTCGCGTGTGTGACACATCAGAGGGAAAATGTTCCTGAGTTTTTTTGGGGGAAGTAAAAAAAGCCCGGTAAGGGGATTACCGGGCACGTGCTACAGGGAGAGAGTGCGCAACAATCACATCAGAATGACGCTCCAATAGGGGAAGCACTTCTTATACTTTAACCCGTAATAGCTCTCAGAAAACGGGAATTGGCAAACATTTGCAATTCCTTACACTTCCTTTACATAACTCTCGTCTTAGTACCTTGGCCGTTTTCGGCTCTTACACCGCCTCCTTGACATGCACCGTCAGCACTGACACATCAAGATTATTGGTAGTGCTGCCTCTCTCCAGCTTGATCTTAAACTTCATTCCCCGACAGGTCAGGTCAGCCACGAAGAAGGGCGTCCATTCCCCGTATACCGGGCTGCCGGCGGGGTCGTCGTTGGTGGTTGCGACATAGACCGTTGCATCGCAATCGTTGACGATACCCCCATCTATCGAATCCCAGGTATCCACGTTGCCGCGGAAGCCTATCAGATCATTGGCAACATAATTTATAACCTGCACATCCACCTCGACCCGCCGGGTCTTTACCGTCCCCATATCTACGTAGTTATCGAATTCATACTCGCCTTCCAGATTCGCTTCCGGATCAGTCAGTCTCAGCACAGATCCTGCTACGCTCACATTCGTCTTGGTCCCAGTGAAGCCTGGCGCCTGCGTGCTGGTTGCGACAGCCGTAAATCCGGTGGTCATCCCTCGGTAGCAACAAACGGCGTCATGCTGGTGGAGTAGTTGCCGGTCGAGTCCTTGGCCTTCGCCATGTAGGTTCCGGTAATCAGAGCGACGATGCCCTGTATCGCGCCCTCAGGGAACTCTTCAAGGATGATCCCGTCCTCCCAAACAGCGCTGCTGGTCTTAGAAGAATGTCGGATAATGATTGAACTGTTTATCTGAACGTCGAGATCCGGAGAAAGCGCCCACGAGGCGAGGGCGTAGCCGTTGGAAGCGATGACGGAGAAGTTGCTCACCGCGGAGGGCGGAGCGCTCAGTCCTACAATGTTTACACGTACCTCACCGGTGTAATCCGAATCCACCCCTATCGAGNTGAATGCCTTCAGCCGAAAGTCGTAGAACCCCGGAGCCAGATCGATGAGCTCCGTTTCGAATCCCTTTATCCCGGTCCTGACAAGCCAGTTGGCCTGAGTCGCGGGCTTGTATTCGAGTTGATAGTTATCCGCAAAGCTGTCCGCCGATGCGCCCCATGAAACAATGGCTTTACTCTTTACCCCCGCGCTTCCGGTAGTCTGGTAAAGTTCTTCAGTGACGGAAGGATTGCCGGGAACCTGTACGGTAAATGGAGCTGCTATGGGACAGAATGCAACTCCCTGGAACGGAAAAAGCCGCATGATTAGCGGCTTTTACAAAACTGTCGGGATGGCGTGAGACTGCTTAGATCATGATGAAACTCTATTCGATATTCTGCACTTGCTCCCGCATCTGCTCTATCAATACTTTCAGTTCCATGGAGATTTTCGATACCTCCGCGTCCATCGATTTGGAACCTATGGTGTTGGCTTCGCGATTGAGCTCCTGCATCAGGAAATCCAGGCGCTTGCCGATAACGCCACCCTTGACCAGTACGCGTTCCACCTCGCCCAGATGGGTGGTGAGACGGCATAATTCTTCATCTATATCCACTTTGCTGGCAAACAACGACAATTCCTGCCGGATACGATCATCATCGAGGTTTACCAGGGCCTCACGCAAGCGCGACTTGATCCTCTCCTCGAAAGCCAGAAGCAATCCGGGGATGCGAGGCACTATTTCCGATGCCAAGGCGTGCATCCTGCTGACACGATGAAGCAGAATGCCTTTCAGCTTTTCCCCCTCCCGTGCACGGGATGCTGCAAACTCATCCACAGCTTGCCGCATCAAGTCCATGCAGGGGCCGGACAGATTTTCCGCGGGCGAGGTTTCCGGCCTGAGTATCCCCGGCCAGCGCAGGATGTCCGCAACCTCCAGCCCGCGCGCGTCAGGCAGGGTCACCCTTATAGCGCGATCCAGTTCGAGCAGGTTTTGTAATAAATTGGTATTAATCTGCTGCAATCCGCCCGTGTCCGCGATTCTTGAAAAACTGAGGCGGCATTCGACCTTTCCGCGATTCAACCGGGTGCAAAGAAATTCACGCATCCCTGCCTCCAGCAGACGCAATTCGTCAGGCAGGCGAAACTGGAGATCGAGATAGCGATTGTTGACGGAACGAAGTTCCAGATTCAAGGAACCGTAAGGCAGCTCTTTCGTGACCGCCGCATATCCGGTCATGCTATATATGGCAACCGAGTTGTCCACTGGCAAGTCCTTAATACGTTAGAATAGGAAACTGCTATCGAGCTGCTTTCAGGGGATTATGCCATAACGAATTTGTCCTCCGGCGCCAATCCCGCTTAATGCCGGCGCCGCCAGCCATTATTGCCGTTTTGTCCGCGATGCTCTTCCGAATGTTATCTCCCTGAAATTTCCATGCCCATACGCCCCAGCAACCGCCAACCAGCTCAGCTTCGTCCTGTCAGGATCACCCGTCATTACACCAGACATGCCGAGGGTTCGGTACTGATCGAATGCGGAGACACCCGAATACTATGCACCGCCAGCCTGGATGAGAAAGTNCCTGCGTTTCTTCGCGGGAAGGGCCAGGGCTGGCTAACTGCCGAATATGGAATGCTGCCGCGCTCAACCAATGAGCGGATGCAGCGCGAAGCCGCCAAAGGCAGGCAGTCCGGCCGAACCATGGAAATCCAGCGGCTGATCGGACGCTCGTTGCGTTCGGTGATGGATCTGGCAAAACTGGGGGAGCGCACCGTCCAGATCGATTGTGACGTGATCCAGGCTGATGGGGGTACCCGCACCGCGAGCATAACCGGCGCATTTGTCGCGCTTCACGACGCGATGGAAAAACTGCTGAAACAGCAACTGATACGGGAAACACCCATACTCTCCCATGTCGCAGCCGTTTCAGTAGGAATATATGAAGGCGTGCCGGTGCTTGACCTCGACTACGAGGAAGACTCCCGCTGCGATACGGACATGAATGTCGTGATGACCGGCGATTCTGGCCTGGTTGAAATGCAGGGAACGGCGGAGGGAGCTCCATTCAGGCGGAAAGAATTGAATGAGATGCTGGATCTGGCGCATGCCGGGATAGAAGAGTTGATCCGGATTCAAAAATCGGCGTTGCACGCGGGATGAAATTTGGATGAGAAAGCCGGCAGGGACAGGCATATTCTGATACGCAGATGCGGAAACTGGTCATAGCAAGCAACAACGCAGGCAAGCTGGGAGAGATCCGGCATTTGCTGGAACCCCTGGGTTTCGAGATATTTCCCCAGAGCGCGCTCAGGGTTAGCGAGCCGGAGGAACCTCATGTCACATTCGTCGAAAATGCGCTATTGAAGGCGCGGCACGCCAGCCTTTGCACCGGCTTGCCGGCCCTGGCTGACGATTCCGGTATTTGCGTGCCCCGGCTGAATGGCAAGCCGGGTATCCATTCCGCCCGCTACGCCGGCGAGCCAAAATCGGATGAATGCAACAACCGGAAGCTGGTGGAAACTCTTCTTGGTGAACCTGATCGGCGGGCTTATTATTACTGCGTAATGGTGCTGTTGCGGCATGCCGAGGACCCTCAGCCTATCATTGTCGATGGGACCTGGCATGGCGAGATCGTGCTGGAGTCGCGGGGCGAGGGAGGGTTCGGCTATGATCCCTATTTTTTTCTGCCCCAATTGAGCAGGACTGCCGCGGAGCTTTCCATGGAGCAAAAAAACCGGATAAGCCATCGTGGCCAGGCGCTGGCCCGATTGGTGGATAAAATCAGGGAAGAAGAAATTTAAGTGGGTTGCCGGTTATTGAATACGCTATCGCGCCGCGGGCAGGATGCGGCATTTCTTTCCCATCTTTCCCAGGCGCCAGCAGCCTCTTCGACTCGCGGTCACGGACGAGCAGGCCTTGCCCGGCGGACGGCGAGTCATTTCGAATAATCATGCAACCAAGCACCTCCCCTGTGCCCATNCCAGGGTCGCGCNCGCCGCGGCTTATGTCGCTGCCGCCTCTCAGCCTTTATATCCATATCCCCTGGTGCNTGAANAAATGCCCTTATTGCGATTTCAATTCGCATGAGCTTCGCGATTCCAATTCTTTGCCGGAATCGGAGTATGTCNCTGCCCTCATCCGAGATCTTGAAACGATGGTGCCTCAGGTCTGGGGCCGCAAGGTGATAAGCATCTTTTTCGGGGGAGGCACTCCCAGCCTGTTCAGCGCCCAATCCCTGGACACCATCCTCACTGCCGTTCGCGCCCTGCTGCCCCTGGAGCACTTCGCAGAGGTGACGCTGGAAGCCAACCCGGGAACGTTCGAGGCAAAAAAATTTGCGGACTTCCATGCCGCCGGAATCAATCGCCTGTCCGTGGGCATTCAAAGTTTCGATCCGAAGCACCTGCGATCGCTGGGTCGCGTACATGATGACTCGGAGGCTCGCCGCGCGGTCGAGATCGCCCGGGAGAATTTTTCCAATGTGAATCTCGATCTGATGTATGCGCTGCCGCATCAGACCCTGCAGGACGCGCGTCAGGATATCGAAACCGCCATCGCGTACGGAGTCTCGCATATTTCGGCGTACCACCTGACCGTGGAACCCCACACGCTGTTTCATCGCCACCCTCCGCCGCTGCCAGACGACGATCTATCCGCCCAGATGCAGATAATGGCCGAGCAAGCGCTTGGCGATGCCGGGTATGTAAATTATGAAACGTCAGCGTTTGCCAAGCCTGGCTTTGAATCGCGCCATAACATGAACTATTGGGAGTTCGGCGACTATCTGGGTATCGGCGCGGGAGCACATAGCAAAATCAGCTTCGCCGACAGAATAATTCGCCAGATCCGTTATAAACAGCCGCGCGAGTACCTCGCCAGGATGGCGCCAGATGTATCCGACGCTGATGCCGTCATGGAGCAGCACGAAGTCGGGCGAGAAGACCGGATATTCGAATTCATGATGAATGCCCTTCGCCTGACGGAAGGCTTCAGTACTCGAACGTTCCTGGAACGTACCGGCATTCCCGTAATGCGCATTCAGCATCAGCTCGATGAAGCTGAGCAGCGCGGGTTCATAACGCGTGACCGCATGCGGATCGCGCCCACGCTCGCCGGCCGGCGGTTCTTGAACGATTTATTGCAGATTTTCCTGCCCGATCCGGAAAAGGCGGCAGACCGCAGTTCTTGATCTGCTATCGTTTGCGAAACACAACATCCCATACCCCGTGCCCCAACCGCAGGCCCCGCAACTCGAATTTGGTCATGGGCCGATGTGCCGGGCGCGGCGCATAGTCTGCTGCGATATTGACGAGCTGCGGCTCGTCGCCGAAGACCTGCAGCATCTGGACCGCGTAATCTTCCCAGTCGGTGGCGGCATGAATATAGCCGCCACTTTGCACCCTCGTGGATAAAAGCCTGGCGAATTCCGGCTGTATCAGCCGGCGCTTGTGATGTCGCGCCTTGGGCCAGGGATCCGGGAAAAAAATATGTACCCCGCTCAGGCAACCGGATGGGAGGGATTTCTGCAGCACCTCTACGGCATCATGCTGAATGATGCGTATATTTGCCAGCCCGAACTCGTCGATCAACTTCAGCAAACCACCCACGCCCGGTGTGTGGACTTCGACAGCAAGATAGTCGTGTTGCGGATGCGCCTGGGCAATAAGGGCAGTAGTTTCGCCCATTCCAAATCCGATCTCCAGGAATCTGGGTGCCCGCCGGCGAAAAAGATCGTCGAGATCCAGTATACCGCCGGTAAATGGAATGCCATATTTAGGCATCAGGGAATCATGTGCGCGACGCTGGGCGCTGGAGATATGTCCCTGCCGGAGAACGAAGCTGCGAATCGGACGATGCTCTGCCATTATTCGGGCGAAGTGATCAATGTATCGGGAAAACCGGAAAGGCTGCGAAAAGGCCGGTGGGCTGGAAGGCGGGAAGTGAACTAGACTGATTTATCCTTGCTGGACGCTATTACCCCGCTCACGGGTGAGCTGGGGCTTGCGCTGTAGATTTTCTTTGGCATTCTTCCCGCCAGGTAAGCTTCGCGGCCCGCTTCGACCGCCTTTTTCATGGCGGACGCCATGAGCACCGGGTTCCGCGCGGCAGCGATAGCAGTGTTCATCAGGACGCCGTCGCAACCCAGCTCCATGGCAATGGCGGCATCTGAAGCAGTGCCGACACCTGCATCCACAATTACCGGAACGGCGGCATTTTCGATAATGATCTGAAGATTCCACGGATTGAGTATNCCCATGCCGGAGCCAATAAGGGAAGCCAGGGGCATAATCGCCACACAGCCGATCTCTTCCAGTTGCCTGGCCGCGATAGGATCGTCCGATGTGTATACCATGACCTGAAAATCCTCCCTTACCAGGATCTCCGCTGCTCTCAGCGTTTCAGTCATGTTGGGATAGAGCGTTTTTGGATCACCCAGAACTTCGAGCTTTACGAGGCTATGGCCATCCAGCAACTCGCGTGCAAGGCGCAGGGTACGAACCGCGTCTTCCAGCGTATAGCATCCGGCGGTGTTGGGCAGGAAGGTGTAGCTCGACAAAGGCAGCACATCGAGCAGGTTGGGCTCATCGGGATTCTGTCCGAGATTAGTGCGGCGTATCGCTACAGTAATGATTTCCGCGCCGCTGGCATCGACGGCTGCGCGCGTTTCGTCGAAATCCTTGTACTTCCCCGTACCGACGAGAAGACGCGAGGCATAAGATTTTCCCGCAATGACAAGATTATCCATGAACTCCTGTTGGCGTTTATTGCAGACTTGTTACGAGAGGAAGGAAAGAGAGTTATCCCCCGCCTACCGCGACTACAATTTCCAGCCGGTCTCCGTCCGCCAGCATTGGCTGATCGAATTTGCTGCGAGGCACGATCTCGCCATTGCGTTCCACGGCGATACGCTTGCCGTGCAGGCCCATATGCTCCAGCAATTGAGTGATATTCAAAATCTGGTGATCCGGCTTTGATGCCATGCCCGTTTCTTGTGGCAGGGGGATGCGCTGAGGTTGACCGTTGACGATAAGTTGTATCATTTTCGAAAATGAGAAAATGGATATTGCCATGCGCTCATGGCCCGGCTTCCTGTGCAATTATACGGGGCGGCGTCTGCATAGTCGATCATCCGGGGTTCATACATCAAACACGCGACAGCGAGCCTTCGCCAGCATGGCACATAATCATATTTGTACTGTTTCCCCTCCCATGGCCGCCAGCCTCGCTCCAGTGGGATCTCTATACCGGGAACCAGATGAAAGGAGATCCCGTAAGGATATGATTGCCGGGAAGTAGGTTCACGCGTTCCGTTGTATAATCTTCCCCGCCTTGCGGGTGTAGCTCAATGGCAGAGCAGAAGCTTCCCAAGCTTACGACGAGGGTTCGATTCCCTTCACCCGCTCCACTTCAACTTTCCAGGGACTTCCACCGAAATCCAAGGAGTGTTGTAAGTCGCTGATCCGGTTGAGGTTTTTCCCTTTTCCCGATCCAGTGACATCCAGCGAAATCCACTGACAGCCGGTACAAAACGGTACATTTAGTGGTACATCAATGCGGTAAGCGTCCATCGCGCATTGTTGCTGGAGGAGCCGGGCCCCGGTAACGAACATGGCATCCAACTCACCTTTCAGGAGTTGGACACATGCTCACCGACATGACGGTCCGGCAGGCCAAAGCCACCGGCAAGCCGTACACCATCGCCGATTTCGACGGCCTTTCCCTCTTCGCCTCCGCCTCTGGTGCCAAGACCTGGCACTTCCGCTATACCTGGGTCGGTCGGCGCGTTCGCATCTCCCTTGGCTGCTATCCCGAGCTGTCGCTGCGCGATGCGCGGGAACTGCGCGACGAAGCGCGCTCGCTGGTCGCCAGGGGCATCAACCCGCGTACCGAGCGCAAGCAGAAGCGCCAAGCCATCAAGCTCGCCGGCGAGAACACCTTCATGGCGGTCTACGAGAAGTGGATGGAGCACCGGCAGCTCACGCTCGAAGAGGGCCGACAGAGTTCACTGGAGCAGATTCGCCGCGTCTTCAAGAAGGACGTTTTTCCTTCCTTGAAGCGGCTGACCATCTACGAGGTCACCCGACCTCATCTGCTGGAAGTGGTCGGCCGCATCGAAAAGCGCAATTCGCTGTCGGTGGCCGAGAAGGTCCGCACCTGGCTCAAGCAGTTATTCGACTACGCGATGGTCGTCATCCCGGCCATGGAGACCCACCCGGCCACCGACCTGCACGTGGTCGCGGTACCGCTGCCACCGGTCGAACACAACCCGTTCCTGCGCATGGCCGAACTGCCCGAGTTCCTGCAGACGCTGCGCAAGTACCGCGGCATGCTGAAGACGCAACTGGCGATCCGCCTGCTGCTCCTGACCGGGGTCCGAACAGGCGAGCTGCGCCTGGCCACGCCTGATCAGTTCGATCTGGATCGGGGGTTATGGATCATCCCGGTCATGTCGCTCAAGCAGCGCAAGATGCTCACCCGCAAAAAGCGCAAGCGCGTCACCGACATCCCGCCGTACATCGTCCCGCTGTCTGTCCAGGCGACGGAGATCGTCCGCTACATGCTCGAGGACTTCAAACCGGCGCAGAAGTACCTGTTCGCCGGCGTCAAACGCATCAGCGACCGCATGAGCGAGAACACGCTCAACGCGGCCCTTAAGCGCATGGGCTACGAGGACCGCCTGACCGGCCACGGCATTCGCGCGACGATCTCGACGGCACTCAACGAGCTGGGCTATCCGAAAGTGTGGGTGGACGCCCAGCTTTCGCACGCCGACCCCAACCGCATCAGCGCCACCTACAACCACGCCGAGTACGTCGAGCAGCGCCGCGTGATGATGCAGGACTGGGCCGACCGCCTGGACCTGTTCGAGCAGAACCAGGTGCAGGTCGCCAGCATGCACCTGACCATCCACCTGCAGGGCTTGCCGACGATCGCCGGGCAGCAGACCACCCCGCTGCCGACACCTGGGCAGCACGCACCTATCCTGCTGGTGGCGCCCACCGAGCAGAGCTTGCCGACGGTTGCACCGGCGACGCAGCGCCTGTCGGCCGTGGAGATGCCGGAGTACGCGCAGCCGAAGCTCTCCGAGCTGCAACGCGAACGGCTGAAGCTGCTGGAAGTTTTCGAAGGGCCCGACAACCTGGTGGTGGCCGACTACGCCAAGCTGGCCGGCAAGTCGCGCCGCTGGATCACCTATGAGATTCAGGCCGGCAACCTGCTGTCGATTCAACTGGGGAACAAGGGCCAACGGGTGCCGGTGTGGCAGCTCGATCCGCTCAAGCGCCAACTGGTGCAGGCCATCCTCAAGCAGACGCCCCGTGGCGTGGATACCTGGGACATCTATCACGCCCTGCTACGGCCGCATGACGCCCTGGGCAGCCGGCCGCCCATTGAGGCGGTGACGCCCGAGAACATGAAGATCGCCGTGCGGGTGGTTGTGGAGCAGTGTGCGCAACGAGAGGAGCCGCTGGCTGCGATGCCATACTCGATTCAGGTGCGGCAGAGCGTTCAGCAATTGGTTGAAAAGGCAATCGCGGCCGGTCCGGCCATGCCTATGGTGGACGATTGAAAGGCATACAGTCGAACGGTGAACTACCGGGAAATACCCGAAAGTGTGACAGATGCCAATGTCAGGCGGCTTCGGTAGTCGCCACCTTCATCGCTCGTTCGGCAAACCGTTCGACGGCTCGTGCCGATCCGTGGGGCTTCCGCAACAACTGAGTGCTGATGCGATACGGGCCGTTCGCCAGTGGACGCATAGCGACACCCCAGCCGCGCGCTCGGGCGATGTGCGAGCCGGGCGCAATGCCGACAGCAAAGCCTGCCGCCACGAGTACCGCCAAGAGATCAAAGGACGTGACCTCTTTGGCAGAATGCATTTCAGGGTCGAAGCGCGCATCCACCTGCTGGCGCAGTGCTTCACATGCCCACAGGCACCATTGAAGCAGCGGGTAGTGCAGCAAGGCATCCAGCGGAACTTCGGGGTACGCGAGCAGCGGCGAGCGCAACGGAACCGCCAAGGCCAGTTCGTCTGCCCAAAGCGGCTGTGCGTTCATGGCGAAGGCTGTTGTTGTGGCCGCCAGCGCAATACCGACGTCGTAGGTGCCATCCTCGATTCCACGGACCAAATCCCCGGCGGCAACCTCCTGCAGCAGGATGATGGTCTCCGGTTCCTCTGCGCGTTGCAGGGCAAGCAGGTTCGCCAGCCGTGGCGACAGTGTGTCGGCCGAAACGGCGAGCCTCAGAATCGGTGATTGGTCGGGAGCACTCAAGGGTGTCACTTCATGATGGAAATCTGGGCGCGCGGCCCCCTGCCATGATAGCAAGAGTTAAATTTAACGTGGTTAAAAGCATGGCGATATTCGACGCTTTTGCCAATGCAAAAGCGTACTATCCAGCGAGGCCGCCCTGTCGGATCGACAACCTATGAACCTGAACCAGCTTTGGCCTTTGGCCAAGCCGTTCGGGCGGCCCGGATGGAGCAGGGAATGGCCCAGGAAGAGCTGGCAGCCTTGGCAGAAATCGAACGCTCCCACATGGGCAAGATCGAGCGCGGAGAACACATGCCCACGCTGGCGCTGATCCTCAGAATCGCCGCCGCGCTGAACAGGAGTGCCGCGGCTCTGATCGCCGCGACGGAGGAAAACCTGCGCTCGGGACCGAAAACTTAGCCAGCGCAGAGGAACGGGGTATTGCCCGTCACTCGTCTATCTGCTCGTGCAAACGCGCGATAAATCGATCCAGGGATATGGCGGCAGGGGTGCCAGGTTCGCTTTCCGGTCGTAACAGGTAGGTTGTGTGAATGACGTTTGGCGTCGCAAGGGGACGCATAACGATGTCGGGACGATTTGAAACCCTTATTCGTGCAGCGTTCGCGAATCCAACGCCATAGCCTGCTGCGACCAACGTCAGCATCATGTCCATCGAGGCAACGTACTCGACATCGAGCTTGAGCGCTGCATCTCGCAGCAATTGACCCAGCGTGCAATCACAGTTTCCGAATAGCCGGGGATCAGCCACGACGAGCGGATAACGTATCAGCTCGTCCAAGGGTACTTGCTTGTGCACGAGCAACGGATGCCGTGCCGCCACCGCTACGGCTACCGAGTCAACCCAGACCGGTTCGGCGATGATGCCATCCCCGACCTCGGCGGTATACGCAAACCCCAAATTGAAGCTCCCTGAACGGAGACCTCGCAATTGCTCGGTCAGGGAGGCCTCGGTTAGGCGTATCTCGACGGCCGGATCTTCCTCACGGCTGCGTGCGAGAAAGGTTGAGAGGCGCGGGTCAATGCATCCGCTGGGAACGGCAATGCGAAGAATGCCGAGGTAGCCCGAAGAAACGGCCCTTACATTTTCAAGGGCCAGTTCCAGCGTCGAAAACACCCGCTGCACATCCTGGAGGAAGACCTCGCCAGCCTGTGTCAGCCGTGTACCGCGCCGATCACGGTCAAATAGCAGCACGCCAAGTTCGTCTTCGAGTTCCTTGATGGTGCGGGACAGTGGGGACTGCTCGATATGCAATCGTTCCGCGGCACGAGTGAAGTGCAACTCCTCCGCAAGGACAACGAAGCAACGAAGATGGCGCAATTCCAAGCCTTACCCTCCAAATTTTCGATGCTGACGACCAACTGCACGATGCCGCCCGGCCCAGAATATCGACCCGGAGAAACTCGGCGTCTTCCTCGCGGGCGATCAGGCGGTACTCGTTCTTCTCGCCGAGGCTGACCTCACCCTTCTTGTAGTGAAGTCGGTGATTTTGTCGGCCGCGTCGGGCATCACTGTGTTCTTCCCCTATCGTTTCATTTCTTTCGTCGGCGCTTGGTAGCCAGGGGCCAGCTTCGCGTTCTCGACACCATACAGGGCCAGCGGGTCAGCCAGCCACAGGCGGTACTGCTCTTCGGTGAAGCGGTGATCGGGCGAGCAGTCCACGCTCCAGCGCAGCAGCATGTACCCGGCCACCGCCGCGCGCACGCGCATCCGGATCGCGCCGTCCGTCATCGCATAATCCATGCGGATGATTTCGGGCCGGGCCAGACGCGGGTGTGGCACGAAATCCAGCTCGACGATGCGCGTCCACTGGATATCGTTGTCCGGGCGCTCGTGGGCCTTGGGTTCCTCGTCCAGCAGTGCGGGGGCTTCGATACGGGTGACGACAAAATCGCGGAACTCGCCGCTCTTGCGGTCGAAAGCGCGGACGTGCCAACGCAGGCCGGTATCCACCAGGGCGAAGGGCACGATTACCCGCTGCGTCTTGCCGCTTGACATCGAGTGATAGCGGATTTCGACAGGGCGCTTGGCGTGGATGGCGCGGCAGATCGGAGCCAACACTTCCATCTTGGGGTTGCTCAGAGCCATGGGGGATTCGCAGGGCAGCAGCGGCGCGGGCGCCGCGTTCACGCCGTCGCCAAAGCCCAGGGCCAGCGAAGACAGTACGCGCTGCGGGGCGTGCTCGAACAGTGGTGCGAAGTGCTTGCCGATCCGATACACCTTGCGACTGCCATCGAAATCGATGTTCTTGGGGGCGATCTCGCGGTATAGCGCCAAGTCGCGGGTCGCACCCGCCGGTGCCACGCCAAAGCGGTCGATCAGGTCGGGACGGCCTAGCTTGCCGAGGAAGTAGAGCCGGAAGTCGATGTAGGCCAGCCGTTCATGTTGGGCATGGCTCAAGCTCTCGACGCGTTGTGGGTACATGGCTGAAGGTTCCTTACCTATGACCAGTGGCAGTCAATCTGGAAGTAGTCATTCGACTATTCGTGATTCGGCATCATATATCATCAAAGTGATGATATCATGCATCTATTCTTAGGCTGTGACAAACAGTTGCGTACCGCGAGTCGAGAGCGCTAGCAACGGGTGACGATGGTCATCGCTCCCGAAACGGAAGTCCTGTTTCCGCCTGTGCCAGGGGCGATGGCCGACAGGCTTGCCGCTGGGCTGCTCATCCGTAGAGGGGCGTACGAATGGGCAAACGGCGGCACCCAGACTGATTTGTGGTTCTCGCTTGTTGGATCGCAATAGAACGGAATCATTTTCTTCCTCTAGCCTATGGGAGGTACTTATGGGAGAATTGGCAACTCTTGGCAAATTATTGCCAATGTCGGCAAAGGCGAGACGATGGCGAACGCTGAAGATGAAATCCTCACCCTGGACGAGGTTGCCGCCTATCTGAAGGCTGGCAAGCGCACGGTCTACAGGCTGGCTGCAGCCAAGAAGATCCCTGCCTTCAAGGTTGGCGGGACGTGGCGGTTTTCGCGTGCAGACATCGACCG
>JGI26536J50258_1001751_pt1 | contig 14522 bp, 14 predicted proteins | sample ThiBiot_750_plan_FD_50258 | JGI IMG/M metagenome (IMG submission 50258)
TAGGTTCGATACATCGGTGCATCNTCGATGTGTGCTTGGCAATTTGCTAAAGCTCAACATATCGCAGAAAAAAATGGTTGGACGAAATTTATTTCGATGCAAAATTGTTATAATGTAAAACAAATAACATTTACAACGAATCGAAATCGAATTGTTTGATAATTTTAGCTTGTTTACCGTGAAGAAGAACGTGAAATGAATCCATTATGTTTTGATCAAGGTGTTGGTTTGATTCCTTATTCACCACTTGCTCGAGGTTTTCTCTCGGGAACTCGAACAAAAGCTGAAATGTTCGAAGAAAATCTTGAAGAAACTTCACTGACACATCGAGCTAAAGTCGATGCAGTTCGAAATCGAACTCAATTCGTCGATAATGATTTCGAAATTGTTGAACGTTTGAAAACAATTGCCGAGCAAAAACAAATGAAACCAGCTCAAATTGCATTGGCATGGCTTTTATCGAAGTCAGGTGTCACTTCACCAATTATTGGCGCTTCGAAACTTTATCATCTCGAAGAAGCTGTACAAGCAACAAATATTCAACTTTCAAATGAAGATATTACAAATCTTGAACAATTATATCAACCTCATAAACTTCGTACTTATAATATTCAATAAAACGAATCGAGATTTGCATTATAATCAACACCCTCACCCTCAAAGCATGACTCAACAGAGAGAAAATAGCAAATATATTTGTTTGTTTTTTTTATGCTTCGATGAATATTAAAAAAAAATAACGTTTTGTGGTGAAGGCTAGACATTAGTATACGTATTAGCATCAATGGATACAATCCAATTTGATCATAAGAGATTTGGTGATATTATAAAAACGATAAATCTTGTTATGAAAAATCACACGAGCGAATATTTGATAAAAATCTTTTTGTTGATCTTTGGAATATTATTAATGATCTATTGAATTTAATTGAAATTCATCAAACAAATTTAACTGATGAAGATTTCGAAATGATCGAAAATGAATGTTATCTACTTATTAAATTCAAAAATCCGGACTCCGACGATGAAATAAACATCGATTTAGATTCAGCTAAATCACTTTTTTACAAATTTTTTAATTTTTTCAACCGAGATTTCATTCAAAATGATTTAAAAGACATTTCAATGCCCAACGATCATTTAACAAACATCAGTTGCTTTCTTACAAACAGAATTAGTTGGTCGAATCTACATTTACATTATATTATCTGTTTAGAAATGCATTCCGACGATGAAGATCGTCCAACGAATTTTCTTGAATTATTATCTTTGATTCTAAATAAAATCAAGAAACTTGCTCGTTGTCCAGATTTAAATGATACACAACAAGATACATTAAAACATTTCTCTTACATGATATTCAATCACACAAATGCAACGAATTCAATACCTCAATTTATTCAATCTCAATTTGCACAACAAATCATCGATTTACTAAATATTATCATCGAGTATAAAGAACAAACTCTCATTTTGATTCATTCATTCGATATTCTTTGCATTTTCAATTTTAGACAAGAAAATCGATATTTATTCTTCGAAAAATCAATTCTCAATACAATATTTAATATAAGTCGACATGATCAAGGCATCGAATGGCTCAATCAATTCAATACAACTGAACTTATCCTCAAATTTCCAAATACTCATCAAGATACAAACGTAACAACAACATGTTCAATGATCCTTGCCTTACTATCAACACCTGAACAAATCAAACATCAAAAGTATTTGACTGATGTTTTCGATCATTTATTACAACATACGTTTCATGCGTCTGTTGACAAACGATTCATGTCGGAAAGTTATCATATTTCAGAGATTTTACTTGTTTTTGTTAAATTATTTAACGATGATCGAACAGCAAATTATATTCTCGAACAATCCAATGTCGATCTTCAAACTTCATCAACAACTGAATTTTTTATTGAATTTTTCATTCGTTATTATTCATTAGAAAATAATCATGATCCTCTTCGACAAACGACCATCACTGCACTTGTGAACATCTTTTGGAGTATTTCATTTCAAGATAAATACAAACAAATACTTCAACAAGCTAAACCACAATTTAAACAATTCATTGAAAATCTCTCCAAACAAACCAATGAAAATAGCTCAACGAATGAATATATTCCTCATTTCCTGGAAAACATTCCAAAAGCTGCAGCATGTATCTTAACAAATCTAAATGATTCGAGTAAATATCTTAGTAAGTCCGAATCATCGAAGAAAACTCGAAGTCAACCAAAGATCATGATTAGTTATTCACACGAAGATCAACAAATTTGTAAACAATTACATGAAATCATGATCGATCAAGGTTTTCAAACGTGGGTTGATTTCGAATGTTTGAAAGGTGGCGATGATTTGTGGGAAGAAATTGCGATCGGAATGATGGATGCTGATGTTATCTTTTGTTTGATTTCCGATCAATATTGTAAAAGTAAATCTTGTCGACAAGAAGCTGTCTATGCTCTCGAAAAATTAAAAGAAAAAAAATTAATTCTACCAATTTATCTTCAACAACCTCAACTTCCACCTTGGTTAGGTAAGATGTTTTTAAAAAAAATCAACAAAATTTTTCGTTTTTATTTGTCAATTAGAAATTCGAATGAGTGATGTTCAATATGTTCGTTTTAAAGATCGAAATCAATTAGAAGATAAAAAATTATCAGAAATAACAAAAATTATTCAACATAAATTGACACCATCGAACTTGTCTCAATCGATCATTACGAATGAAAATGTCGTTGAAACGAAATCAGTTGAACAATGGAATCAATCGGATATTGACCAATGGTTCGATCAAAATCAAATTCGAACAGATTTAAAAGAACTTTGTCAATTTAAAGATGGTCAAGAATTAATTTGTTACACAAAGATCTTTCTTCAATCAGAAAAACTTCAATTTTACTTATATTCAAAAGAATTTCTACGTTCTGATGGAATTACAAATGGTCAAAAACCGTTGTTATTACATGAATTTACAAAGTTTTCTTGTGCTTTGAGAAGATTACAAAGTTCATTTCAATAAATGTTCGTAATAAGACTATTTTTCCCGAAAAAAAAACAAAGTTTTACAGGTGCATTTTAAAATAATTGGTTAAATGATACTTTTCAATCGATATGAAATACAAATTCTTTGTAGACAACTATTTATAGAATGAAATATCAAGAAGTAAATCGTTTCATTTGACTTATTAGTCGTCTAAAATAGCAACTAAGTCAGTCATATTTAATCTTGCGAAGAATAATATTCACAGTCTTTATTAAAATGTCATTGTTCTATATTTCTCAAGAGTTGACTATCTATGTTGGTATCTTTCTTCTTGTTGTTGGAGTTATTGGTAATTTGATAAACATTTTTATGTTTGCAAAAGACCAAAAACTTCGTAAAGCCTCTTCATCGTTTCTTTTTATTGTTTGTTCAATGAACAATACAATTTATCTTCTATTTAATTTAACTCAACGTATCTTATCTACAGGCTTTGGAATTGATATTCATAAATATGTATGGTTATGTCAATTACGATCATATTCTCTTACAACGTTAACTTTGATTTCATTTACATGTTATTGTTTAGCATCAATCAATCAATTTCTATCAACATCACGACATCAACGACTTCGTCAATTGAGTACAATCAAATGGACATATTTGATTTCATCGATTATGATTCTTATTTGGATTCTTCATGGTATTCCGACATTTATTTATTATCGAAAGATTTTACCAACAAAGTGCATCATGTTCTTTTGTTAATGCAATCTATCATAATTATACAGTGATTAGTTTCTTTATTCTTCTGTTTGGATTGCCAGTTTTCTTTTTGGCACTTTTTGGTTATTTATCCTATCGAAATATTCATCAAATACGAGCACTTGCTGATCGAAACATCGATCGTCAATTAACGTTAATGACAATTATGCAAGCAATTTTGGTTTGTTTTAGTACAGTTCCATATGGAATATATTACGTCTACAGTTATGTTACAGCTACAATGTCGAAAGATCTTGATCAACAAACTAAAGAATATTTCATCGGTACAATTGTCAGTCTCATATCTTATCTTCACTTTTCTGTATGTTTGTTTTTTTCTTTTTCTTTTTCTTTTTCGAATTGTTATGTATTATATTTCAGGGTAGTTTCTACGTATTTCTGTTATCATCGAAACGTTTTCGTCAAACAGTCATAAATCAAATCTTGTTTTGGAAAATAAGAAATCAAGTTGTTCCAATGAATAATACAACAATGTAGATAAAAAAAACAGTAGAAACAATAAACATTGACTTTTGCTAATGATTTAAAACTTCTCCATGCCAAAGAAAGGCATTAATCGCTGATTTATGTTGTTTTCTATATGATTGTTGAGAATCATCTGAACTCAAACTTGATCCAGATTCGGAATGTTCTCCATGAAAATAACGTTTTCTTAAAATCAAATAAACAATCGTCAATAAAAATCCACTGAAACTAATTGATGGACAAATTTTGAAAAAATAAAAACAAATCGATCGATGAAAATTCCGCATCAATTTTTGTAATTTGTTCAATGGAAAATCTCTTCTACACGTATCATCATATTTAGCATTTTCTCTCGTAACAGTTAAATTATAAACTTTTCTAATCGCTCGAATATCATCATGACACATAATTCGACTTGCATATAAATGCATAACCGCACGCATATTTTTATTTGGTAAATTCTTTTCCGTATGCTTAAAAAACATTTCAATTGAAAATTGAAATTGAAAATGAAAATCTACTTCAATTCCAAAACCATGAAGAATCTCATGTAACATCGTTGCATACAAATCCATTGTACAAATACTTTCGTTTTGTCGACAAACATAAATCACTGGATCATATTGAAAATCAATATACGATTGGAATTCATGATGAACATTAAATTTCATCATGGATCTCGTTGAATTTTGACGAGGTAGAAGTGACATTCCACCGTGTGCTCGATAACGATTTTGATGAATTAATTTTCTTGGATAGATTAATAATGTTTCAACATTTGTCACATTTTCTATGGTTGCTTTTGAATCTTTATTTGGACAGATTTCATAATTAAAAAAATTGAAATTAAAATTCGATAGATTAGCTGATCGAGCTTGTTGAATCGAATGAATTTGATAATCTAAAACTTGATTAATATCATTTAAAATCTGATGAATATATAAACGAACTGTATTTGTATTGATCTTTTGAGGATAATAATTACTTATCCAATAACGAAATTCTTTCGGATGATTTAAAAAACGCCAATCGTTTAACCATAATTCGAATTCAGGAAAAAGAACAAAACGTTTCGGACGACGAACATGACTTTCATTCTTTTTTCGATAAGATTGATCTAACGCTTTACGAGAGAAAACGCAATTGACTTCGTTTTTATCTTCTTGTTTTAAATCGATCAAATTTATCAATGAAAAAAAAATTACGAATCGAAATGAAAAAAACATTTTTATATTCGTTTGATGGTCTTCGGAAATAAAAGCGCAAATTTTCTTTTTTTCTAAACTATATATTGAGTGACATCTATGTTGCCCAATCAATGGTGAAACCAAGTTGACCATTGCAGAATAAGTCTGTAATTTGTATCATAAAATAAAATAAAGAAAATGGCAAGTCGAGCATACGTTATTCCAGATCTTGATGATGAAGANGATCAAAANCAATCGATAAATTTATTTTCTAAACGATTAAAAACAGATAATTCAACAATTCCAATCGAAACTGTGCAAGAACCTGAGCCTTCAACAAGTTCGACAACATCAATTCCATCATCATCGTCATCATCACTTCTTGTTCATTCACGACAACGAGGCAATCCTCTATTGAAACATTTTCGTCAAGTAAAATGGGAATATTCAGATACAATTTTGGGTGGTGCAGATTATTCAATGAGTCGAAGTTCGTGTGCATTATTTCTCTCTCTTCGTTATCATACATTGAATCCCAATTATATTTATGATCGTCTCAAATCAACAAAAATTCCTTATCAATTAAAAATTCTTCTCGTTCAATGTGATGTCACTGAACCATCACAATCTCTCAAAGAACTTGCTCGTCTTTGTATTCTCTATGAATTCACTTTACTCGTCAGTTGGACTGATGAAGAATCGGCTCGATATTTAGAAACCTATAAAATAATGGAAGGCAAATCTGCGGAAAATCTTCTCGATACACAACAACATCAATCCAATGATTATCTTACGAAATATACTGAAATGATTACACAAGTCAAATCAGTGAATAAAAGTGATGCTCAAACATTGTTACATGCATTCGGTTCATTAGAATCGATTTTAAATGCAACCAATGAACAATTAACTGTTTGTCCCGGTTTAGGTGCTCTCAAAGCTCAACGATTGTTTCAATCATTTAATCAACCATTTAAACGAATTAAACAAAAACAAATGCAAAAAACAAATACACAACAACTTGATCTTTCGAATTTTGATGAAGAATTTTAAATAAATATTCGCCTTTTATGATTCTAGATGAACATATTTTAGTTGATAAAAAAAAACTCCAGCAACAATTTAATATATTGTTTCAGTTAACACCCTTAACACCCTCACCCTCAACATGTTTCTTGTTCATTTTATTGAACAGTATATATTCGATGATCACGAGCGTTTCGCTCAATATGAATTCCAACAAGATCTCCTCTGAATTTATCTTAAAAAAAAGCGAGAAATGTTTTTCAGGCACAACACACGGAGTTCTAAAAAATTTCACTTCGGCTCAGCTCATTACATTTCTGATAGAAAATGGTTAAACGTGTTTCTAGTAAAGCTATAAATTTATTTAAACTACAGCATGTTATCATTGAATGCTTAGTTAAATTATCTCATAAAGAACGCTACACTTGCAAAGAGAGTTCTTATCTCAAGTTGGAAGGTTTTTTTTACCAAGAAAACTGTAGTGTCACAACACAATTTTTATCGAACCTTGGTAGATAGTTCTTACCACGAAAACTCTCGAATCAGTATCGGAGTAGCATCACTTTAAGCAAGTCTCAAAAGGCACTACGACGAAATTTATTTTTCCGATTTGTACAGCATATCATACTTTAATAACTTTGAAATCGAAACCTTCAGTTCTTATTATCGATTTCAGGAAAGAAACATTACTTCGACAAACGTCAACTTTGAATAAAAATCTTTCCTAATCTGCTTTTCAATGATAATTCTATTATGTTTCTTTTAGAAAAGAGTCATTAAATTCCTCGGATAATACTATTTATTGATTTTTATAACAAATATTATTCCAAATTCAAAGAGACATGTCTTTATCAATTCATGCACTTCCAATCGACATGATATATCGCATATTCGACCATTTAAATGAAAAAGACTTATTTATGTCAACAAACAATGTCAATCAACGACTCAATGCTATTCTCAATTCTTACCAACCATTCCGAGTAAATTTAGCTAAAAGCCTAACATCTTTTACATACAAATAATGACATGCACATTTCAACAATAAAAGCCTAAAAGACTCGTGTGTGTCTAACTTTATTATCATCATTTTCCGTAGTTAATCCACTCTCTAACATGAATAGACACTCACCACACTCCATCTCGAAGGTAACAAAATCGGAGCTGAAGATGCACAAGCAATTGCTCAAGCCTTAGAAAGAAATCAAGTGAAATAAATATTTAGTTTCTTCATATCAATCAGTCATCTTTTCTATTGATCGCAGACACTCACCACACTGAAGCTCGGCTGGAATGCAATCGGAGCTGAAGGTGCACGAGCAATTGGTCAAGCCTTAGAAAGAAATCAAGTAAGATAAATATTTAGTTTCTTCATCTCGATCGGTCATATTTTCTATTTATTTCAGACACTCACCACACTCAACCTCAACGATAATCAAATCGGAACTGAAGGTACACAAGCAATTGGTCAAGCCTTAGAAAGAAATCAAGTAAGATAAATATTTAGTTTCTTCATCTCGATCACTCATCTTTTCTATTTATCTCAGACACTTACCACACTCGACCTTCAAGGTAACAAAATCGGAGCTGAAGGTTCACGAGCAATTGCTCAAGCCTTAGAAAGAAATCAAGTGAAATACATATTTTGTTTCTTCATATCAATCAGTCATCTTTTCTATTGATCGCAGACACTCACCACACTGAAGCTCGGCTGGAATGCAATCGGAGCTGAAGATGCACGAGCACTTGCTCAAGCATTAGAAAGAAATCGAGTAAGATAAATATTTAGTTTCTTCATCTCGATCACTCATCTTTTCTATTTATCTCAGACACTTACCACACTCAACCTCCATGGGAATGGAATCGCAGTTGAAGGTGCACGAGCAATTGGTCAAGTCTTAGAAAGAAATCAAGTAAGATAAATATTTAGTTTCTTCATTTCAATCAGCCATCTTTTCTATTTTTCTCAGACACTTACCACACTCGACCTCCATGGAAATGGAATCGGAGATGAAGGTACACAAGCAATTGCTCAAGCATTATAAAGAAATCGAGTTAGATAAATATTTAGTTTCTTCATCTCGATCACTCATCTTTTCTATTTATCTCAGACACTCACTACGCTCGACCTCAGATATAATGAAATCGGTGATGAAGATGCACAAGCAATTGGTCAAGCATTAGAAAGAAATCAAGTTAGAGACAAATTTAGATTCTTCATTACAATCAGTCATATTTTCTATTTATCTCAGACACTGACCACATCCTCTTCGTCCAGATAGTGCAGACCGTCAATAACGATCAGAGACTAATGTGACGTTGTTTAAACCATAATACACAGAATCATATAAGGAAACTATTTTATTTTGATACACTCCTCCAGATAGCGGAAGAAATAAAAATGATTTGTGATGCGAATTCTACTAAAAACTCACGAAACATTCGATAGACGTTATCGCGATAGATATGTTATGTTCACTAATAAATCGAAAAATGTCTCTGTTAGTAGATACATCTCAGTATAACCATCTTTAAACGATATTCGGTTTGCATTGTAGCTTTGAAGTGAAATACTACTCATAGTATTTGAAAAATAATATGGAATATCGTAGGTAGTGCCTCGTCATTCTTTGGCGTTCCTACGATCCGCTACTTTCGACTTGAGCTGCCACAGTGCGTCGGCTGAAGCGTATATAGTTATCGAATAGCTAGGCCTAAATGATTATAGATATTAGAGAAGAACGACTTTTTAGTTCTCTAAGTACAACGTTGCGTTCTGTGAATGGAAACAAGCGACATCTGCCATTAGATAAGCGAGACATCAATGGAGAATGAAAACGATCCATTGGAGACAAACAAACGTCGTCTTGATGATGATGATTAAAATCAAAGAGAAATCCGTTAATAAAAGTGATGCTCAAACATTGTTACATGCATTTGGTTCTTTCAAAGCTCAACGAATAAAATCTTGTCTTTTTGTAATTATTTCAGATGAAAATCGGTGATAAAATCTTAGTCGATGATAAAATTCCTGCGACGATTTGTTACATCGGTTCAGTTGATAATCATCCAGGTCAATGGATTGGAATCGAGTATTGGAATCAACAAGGCAAACACAATGGAACTTATCAAGGAAAAACTTATTTCCAAACGAAATTTCAACGACAAACAGGAGCTTTTATTCGACCAGAACGAATTTCATTTGGTCATTCGTTTACTGAAGCAATCTATCGACAATATATTAAATCATTTTCAAACGAAACTCTTCGAAATGATATCGATTATTCTCTTTTCGGCAAACAATATTCAGACTATGTTCTCGAATTATCTTCACTCGTTCGAATTGATTTATCTATTCAATGGACAAATCAATTCGATGATAATCAACGAATCTATGAAAATCTCCAACAAATCGAAGAATTAAATATTCGACAAAATCTCATTGAGAATTGGTCACAAATTAGCTCGATTTTAGACAAATATTTTGCTCGATTGAAAATTCTGAATGTTAGTAATTCGAGAACCAATTTCGATTTGAATTCAACAAAAAGATTCGATTCAATCGAAGAATTAGTTTTGATTGATGTCGATTACGATTGTGATACTTTCCAAGAATTAATTCCATTCTTTCCAAATCTCAATCAAATTCATTTAGATTTAAATCGATTGACTTTTATTTCCACACAATTTGTTGATCAATTACAAAATTTAACTAAAATTTCTCTTTCCGATAATCCAAATTTAAAATCTTGGAATCCTTCGATCAACAATCTCGGCAAATTAAAATATCTCGAAGAATTAATTGCAAATAATTGTGGAATCGAACAAATTCAATTGTCTAGTGAACAAGATTTTCCATCGTTGAAATATCTTTATTTGTCTGATAATCAGATTTCATCGTTTTACTCAATTAATCAATTGTCAAATCTACGTTCATTGATTTCATTGGGCATTTTAAGAAATCCAATTTATCCGTCGAATCAACAAGAAAGTGAAACAGCTAAACAAATGATCATTGCACATTTACCGAATTTAACGCATTTAAATCGAGTTTTAATCAATCGAGATGAACGACGAGGAGCAGAAATTGATTATTTACAAAAATATGCGAAAGATTATTTTGAAAATCGATTAGATTTCATCAATGAACATAGACAATATTTGAAATTAATTGAAAAATATGGTGAACCGATGAAAACAGATTCAAATGAATTGTCGAAAAAAGGTCTTTGTATTCGATCGAATCTATTGAAAATTAGTTTTGAATTAGCCGATGAAAATAATCAACGAATTGAAAAGAAAATTCCAACATCAATGACAATTGCAAAATTGAAAACATTTGTTAAGAAATTATTTTCATCGAAAATCTCGATCAATAGTCAAATTAATCTTTTTATTTTAATCGATGAAAATCATAAAGAATTATTAGGAGATGATTATCAAGATATTCATTTTTATATCGATACTTGTTTTAATAACAATCAAAACACTGATCAAACGTCTGTCATCAGAATTGAAACTGTTAATTAGTAAATAAAAAAAAGAATGATTTTCACATTGGTGGATGATGTTCTCAATAAAATTCTCCTAGTTTGTAATAATTTCTCCATTTTGAATCTATTTCGATAGATGTCAGATAAAGAAAAACAGTTGTAGAGATCGGAAGAAGAAGTAGAATAAGACAGAGCAGGAAAATGAAGTTTGGTAACCAATTGGCATTTTAGTCAACAGTAACATGGTTGTGTTATATGATTATAAAAAAAATCTCAAATCATCCAAGAACAGAAGCTCCTTCTACTGTCATCTCCACTCTTAGCTTGTTCCGATCTGGAATCAGCAAGATATTTCGAAATCTATAAAAATCATGGAAGGCAAGTCAGCTGAACTGCCAAACAAATTAACACATTTAAATTGAAACGAACAAAAATATGGTGAATCAATGAAAGCTGAGTCAAATAATGAAATGTCGAAAAAAGTCTTTGTATTCGAATTGAAACTGTTGATTAACAACAACGATGAATCATCATCAACGCCCACAACGGAAAAATAGTTTCTTTTTTTCCTTCTCCGTTCTTCGGCTAATTCTTTTTTTTCCTTTCTCTTGTCGTTCTATGTGTAAATTTGACGAGAATGAACTTGGACGAGAGAGAGAGATAGAGAAAAAGCTCTGTTCTAGAATTGTTGTTTTTCTCTTAACATTTGCTTGTAGATTTTGATTGGTGCAAGCAGACGTTATTTGCAAAATGCAACGCCTTGCCCTATTCCTTGTTTTCATCATTTTTTCGGTCAATGCACAACGATTCGAAAGTGAAAGTCAATCCGAAGAAGTAATTCCTTTGATTTACATTTTAACAGACAAAAAAAAGAATTCGCCATTTTGTTTTGTTTGAAAAAGGATTTACCAAGTTTTGAAGTAATTCCAAAGAATACATTGACAATTCTGTCTGGTGACGATGATTCTCAACATGAATATCACATTGGACAAGTCGGTGGTCTCGCTGCTTGTGTCAAAAATCCGAATCGATTGAATGTTTTTCATCGAGGATCACGCGAATGGACTCAACAATCGTTTCCTGATGGAATCAATTTCGATAAGAAAACATTCGGTGCAATTCAACAAAATACAATTCTCACAGTTAACACGAAAAACGGACAAATCATTCGACAATGGGGAAACAATACGTTTTACATGCCTCACGGTCTTTCGGTCGATACCGAAGGCAATTTTTGGTTGACAGATGTTGCAATGCATCAAGTAAATANACACGAATCACTTTAATTGAAAATCAATATTTGTTTTTGAAAACAAAAAGGTTTTCAAATATTCAAATGGTGAACGAGTTTTGACATTGGGTGAATCATTTGTTCCAGGAAGTGATTCGAAACATTTCTGTAAACCAACTGATGTTGTTGTTTCGAATGATGGTTCAATTGTTTATGTTGCCGATGGATATTGTAATTCACGTATTGTCAAATTTGATTCCAATGGAAATTATTTAAATGAATATCAAATGCCTGAAAATGAACAACCATTAGATATCCCACATAGTCTTCTTCTCATTGAGTCACTTGATCTTGTTTGTGTTGCTGATAGACAAAACGGACGGTAAGAACTTGTTCAAAAATGAAATTCTAAAACAACTAACGAGTGTGTCATTTGTTTTAGAATTGTTTGTTTCGATACTGGAAATAATAATAACAATCAAGATGAAGGAGAAATTAAAGCTATCATTGATCATCCATTAATGAAAACTGTCTATGCTATTGCATATGATGCTAATCAACGTAACATTTTATTTACGTATTTTCATATCAAAACGATGATTCTGTTGTTGTTGTTGTTGTAGATCGTCTCTATGCAGTTAGCGGTAAAAGCGGTAAAACTCGTCCACTTGGATTTACATTCAGTGTTTATCCGGATTCATTTGGTGAATTAATTGCAACTTGGCAACCAAATGATGTTCGTTTTTCTCTTTCTTCGAAATTTCTATTCAATTATTTCATTTAGAAATTTGGTGAACCTCATGACTTAGCATTGAGTGTTAATGGTCAATCATTATATGTCGGTGAAATTCATCCAAATCGTATTGATTCATTCGACATTCTCAATTAAATTTCGACAAAAATCTTTTCTTTCTCTCTATCTCTCTCTCTATCGATCCATCTCGTCTCTTATCTTTGAGCAATAATCAACAGTCATTTTAATTTTTGAAAATATTTTCTTGATATTGTTTCTCGAATGATTATCAATTTACAAATAAATTCTAAAGTACTACGTATCATCAACGATCAACTTCTTCTACGGATTAGCAAGACTGTTAATGTCACTTGAAGATAATTCTCGAGAATATAATTGAAATTCATCGATTTCACCAAAATATTGTCCCTTTTGTATTCCACCCGACACACAAGCATTTTGACCATTTAACGATGATCCAATAGTAACAATAACTGGAACACCTAGTGTCATATAATTAAATGCTCCTGAACTCGACCCATATTGACTTCCATTGATCCAAAGACGAAGACCAATTGATGTTGAATAAGTGACAGCAATATGTGTCCAAATATTTATTGTAACAACAGGACCAACCAGAGTAACCGAAGACGAATTCCAACTTTGAACAATCAGATTGCTGGAATTCGAAAATCCTAATAGAGGAAAACACCAACCATCACCAGTTACCAATTGTGAAACATGAATGATAGTTCCTCCACTAATGTTTGTTGGTTTTATCCATAAAGAGAACGAATGCGGTTGATTATTTGTACCCAATAGAACAAGACCTGTTGCTTGAACATACGATTGATTAACAGATAAAGATAAACTATAATTGACTCGACCTGTATTTGTAAATATATAATTTGATCCAGTACCATTGATTCTTAATGGACCACTATCGACTAAACTTTGATTATCGAAAGTATATTCAATTGTAAGAGTTGCATCACGAAGGATTTCGGCCGCACTAAAATATATCACAATTTACTTGAGATAATTCATTTGAATGATTTATTGAATATACTTTTTAGCTCGTGAAAAATAAGCGATTTCATCCAGACAACCATCCCAATGATTATAAGGATACCAAACTCCATTTGTACCAATAGTTAAATCTCCGGTTGAACCTTTATATGGACCTTTAGGACTTCCAGATACATCGAGAACTCCATTAACATAAACATATTGAGTTAATGTTGAATAATCATAGATATATGCCATCTAAACACATAAGAATAAAAATAATTTTTCATTAAGAAAAAAGTATAAAATATACTGACATGATACCAATTATTAGGATAAAGTGTTTTATTTCCTTGAATATCATCGGCAAAAAATCCTAAATAAATCTTTTGATTTCGAACGATAATATGAAGTGAACGATCTTGAGTATTATTTTCATATTGTCCAAAAATAGCATTATCATCACCAGTAGGTAAACCACCATTACGTAATGTAGTCGCTTTAACCCAAGCAACCAAAGAGAATGAAGTATAGGCCATATTGAGAAAAGGTGGAGAATGAATAGTGACTGATTGATTTCGAGATGCATTGAGAT